>LSQX01402157.1_pt2 | contig 14640 bp, 12 predicted proteins | sample 654561 | NCBI WGS metagenome assembly LSQX01 (sample SAMN04489861, study PRJNA283612) | anaerobic digester metagenome | isolation source: 4 biogas reactors fed with cattle manure at either 37C or 55C with and... | place: Denmark: Kongens Lyngby | collected 2014
TCGATTCCTCTCGGGCGTACCATTAGTAATATCGGCACTTTCAGTTGGTGTGAAAGTGCTATTTTTTTAATTTGACAGAAGTTTTTGGCGCCGTATCTGACGTCCCCATGCTTCACTTTCAATTAATAGTAAATTCAGCCGCTAAATAGTATTTATCATAATCTCCTGTAGCACGAAAGTCCGCTATATCTTTGATAATACGGTAATCCCCCGGGGCCAGCGAAGCGTAGAGCCATTCCCAATCTACGGCTAATTCAGCATTCTCGCCAGGTGCCAGAGGATAGCCTATATGGTTAAATCCATAGTTGCCATCTATGACCACAGGAATCTGATACCAGCTTCCTGTGGTTTTCTTCTCCAGTCCAAAGTGTTCTCCATAGATACACTCATGGCTGGACTTATTAGAAAATATTACGCTTAGACCGTTGGCAGTAACACTCCCTTCCTTTACCCTCATAGTAACACCCTCAAAGTTGTTCACTGTATCATATATTGTAACTATTCCAGGTCTTGCTTCGGTCGATGAGCTGGAGCCAGTTTCCGCTTGAGTTTTTGCTGGTCCTTGGTCGCTATCCTCATAGTTTGTGCACCCGCCAAGCAATATTAGGCTTATCACCAAACAGAGGAAAAGATTTAGATGTTTTTTCAAAACCATCACTCCTTGTTCTTTATCGTTAGCTAATGGCAACGAAAACTTGTATGTAGTTTAAGCTTTAATCATAATATGCTTGTTGATGCTGAGAACTTTCATCAATTAGGCCCTGATCATTTTGGGCTATTCTGCTGGAAGGCGCTGAAAAATTTCTGCAGATTATTAAGGAAGGCTGAAGGCCTATAGGTACCGTCAATAGTTTTTCGCAAATCTTCTTTGTTAGTCCATTGCTCTCATAAAAGACACCCCTCAGCATATTGATATGTTAGCATGCGAGGGGTACATGGTGTTTGTCCGTTTTCAGATGTTCTTTGTAGAGTTCATGATCTGTATAATATAATATCCTGTCCTAATTTACCCGTACCGAAAATTGACTCCAAATGTTCCCCGGGGATAGACCCATTTGACGATCCCTTTGCTGCCGATGTCGTGACATACGACACGACAGGTGCCGCATTCTAAGCAACCGGCGTAGTCAAAGCTTATATCTCCGTTTTTATCAAGTTTGTACAGCACTACCGGACAAACATAAAGACAAGGTTTTTCCCTGCATTGGGCACAAATGGTTTTATCGATCTCAATATGGGCAATTTCTTCATCCACATTGAACTTATTCTTGCTCAGCAGTTCTGCAGCTTCCATTTTTTCTATGCTCATATCGACCTTACCCCCTTTATGCCAAGTTTGATAAACTGCCATATGGACAAACCATTGGTTTTGATCAGTTTCATGATGTTTTTGCTCATTTTTTCCGGCACATCGCCATGGACTGTAAACAAGCTGTCGAACACATCAATGGCCAAGTTCGGCACCTTATCATAGATAAACGGGGTTTCCAATAGATCGAAATAGCCGTCTACCGCTTTCATGATGGGTAGAAGCTTGATATTTTCCAATTCTGTTACATATCTTGCGCCGGCTGCTGCGGCATTCTCTGCACCGATCACGGCTCGGGCAGCGGCGATACCGCTGAGTATTGCCAAATCGATCCCGCGGATGGAGTAACCGGTATTGATGACAAAACCGGCTGCATCTCCGATCATTAGAAATCCATCTCTATATAGCTTTTGAGGAATTCCCCGGAAGCCGGCCTCACTCACCAGGTGAGCAGCGTATTCCACAGTTTCTCCGCCTTCGATCAAGGGGTAGATCGAAGGATGCATCTTTAGTTCCTGGAACATCTCGTGTACAGATTTTTTCTTGTCCGCTAGGCCTTCAGGCATGAATACAGCTCCTAATGAGATGCTGTCCTTATTAGTATAGAGAAAGCCGCCTCCATGGATCCCTTCTGTACAGCCCAAAAGCATCCGGGCCGCGCCCTCACCTTCTTTAATATTAAATCGCTGCTGGATAGTATCAGCCGGGAGTTCGATCACTTCCTTTACGCCGACTCCTACGGTCTCTTGCTTTATATCCGCTATTAGACCGGCTTTCTGGGCCATAAAAGAGTTGACTCCGTCAGCGGCGATCACGATATCGGCATACATTTCATCTTCGCCGGCTAAGACGCCAACAATTTTGCCGTCCTGTTCGATCAGGTCATCTACCATAATGCCGCATACCAGCATGGCTCCCATCTCTTCAGCCTTCCCTGCCAGCCACTCATCAAAAACAGCCCTAAGCACTGTATAGGACATAGGGGGTTGGCCTGCAGTATTGAATGCTGGGTTATGATAATCAACACTGATAGACCGGTCCCCGCTCAGCATCATGATCTGTTCATGGGTGACTTTTCGTTCCAGGGCAGCTTCCTGGCTGAGCCCTTCCTCCAGTATTTCCAGGGCATAGGTGTATAATCTGCCCCCGGTTACGTTCTTGGCACCGGGAGTATCGGCTCTTTCAATTACCAGTACTTCCTTGCCTGCCTTGGCCAGTGTGTAGGCACAGGCAGCCCCGGCCGGACCGCCACCAATTATTATTGCATCAAATTGTGCTTCTTCACTCATATTTTCCCAATCCTTTTAAGGTAATTTTTATTAGCATTTTATTGGAACGGGGATAAGGTTGTCAATACAAACCCATCCCCGTGGTAATTTCTTGCCTCGTCTCGGAAATGAGCTATTATTACAGAACTCTGTTCGGGTAGCCAAAGACCGGGGCGTCATATCTGGTTAAGAGATGGGGAATGACTTCATCAATATTATCCTTGGGAGTTATTTTGGCACCTAAAAGGCCTAAATCCCATTTGCCCCAGGCAGCGCCTATAACCTGCAGGACAGGCAGTTGTCCCCAAGGGTCATTAACGGTAGACTGCAGCTTAACACTAGCGGTACCAGGTGTCCAGGCGTAGAAATGTGACTCGGTTTTAAATTCCAGGAGCCTTAAATTAGAAAATGACTTTGTTCCGTCTTCATGCGATTCCAAATCGAACTTATACAGAATTGATTTGCCGGGGGATTTTGCGCCCGGACCTTTTTCGCCGAATAAAGCTGGAGCGCTGGGGGTATTGTAAGCGCCCAGTTCGCATTCTACATCCATAATCGTAGTTCCATAACGTTCCACTTTGGCTTTGCATATATCTCCTATCCGGGACAGGCTGACTTTACCATTTTTTTTAGGAATGCCCAAATTTTCGCGGCCGGTAAATACAGCGTTATCACTGCCTTCCAGTATCATACCGAAAGACCAGCTACCCGGTTGACCATTATATTGGCAAGGCACCATTAGGGCAGCTTCTTTGTAGCTGTTGGTGAACTGAGGCTCACGGCAATTAATAATGTAAGAAGTAACTACTGGTCCTACTGCTTTTAAAGGTGGAGGCAGAATCTTTTGGATGGTTTCCTGATCGCTGGCCCAAGCGATGTACAGGCCTTCACAATTATGCATCCAAGTTGTATTTCTACCCGAGGTAAACTGTTCTATTTCCTCCGCAGTTTTCTTAAAGCTGAAGTTTGCCATTCTAAATCCTCCATTTCAATATTAAAAATTATTAACAACTATTTCTCCGCTATAGCTTTTGCAGCCAAGTTCCTTGCAAGTCCATTATATTATTTATTTTCATAGGGAGTAACAACCCATTTGACACAGCCGTCCTTTTGGGCGCCAAATACTTCATAACCTTTTATGATGTCATTTAGTGGAGCTTGATGCGTTAATAGGAAGTCGGTATTAATAGTTCCATCTTTTATATATCCCAGCAGTTCAGGAATGCCTTGAATCCGTTGGATACCCATTCTGATGGTGAGATTTTTGAAAACCAGGGTCGGCAGGGGTAGTTCAAAGGAGGTAGAATAAAGAGCTACTGAAGAAACGATACCGGCAGCAGCCGTAATTTGCAGAGCCATACCAAAGGATTGCGAATTGCCTGCGGTTTCTATGGCGGAATCTACCCCTTTACCGCCCGTTGCTTCAAGAATAAGCTGAGCGGCATCTTGGGTCTGGACGTTAATGCCGATATCGGCAACCCCTGCTTTTAAGGCCAGATCGATACGCTCCTGGATTTTATCCAGAACAATAACCTTGGCACCCCGGACTTTCTTTGCCAGCAAGCAGCTACATAAACCAACCGGTCCAGAGCCAATAACGGCAACGGTTTGCCCGACTTTGACTTCAGCATTGTTCACCCCAAACAAGGCAGTTGCCAACATATCTCCCAATAGAAGAACATCCTTATCAGTCATATCATCTGGAATGGGAATCAAGCAGTTATTGGCATACGGGATACGAACGTATTCTGCCTGGCAGCCATCGGTAAAGAGTCCAAAACCTCCGGCATTTTGGCAGGCACCAACCCGGCCCAGCTTGCACATTGCACATTCCCCGCAGAAACTGAGCGGAGGGCAGTGCACCCGGTCACCAATTTTAAAGCCTTGGACCGCTGAACCTACTTCAACGATTTCGGCACAAAATTCATGCCCTAGAATCCTTGGGGGTTTAACAATTTGCGAAAGACCTTCAAAAACATGCACATCACTGGTACATATTGTAGAGATGGTTACACGTGCAATTACATCTGTGTCTTTTTGTAGCTGGGGTACCGCAACATCGTCTAGACTGATGTTGTGAGGTCCATGATAAACAAGAGCTTTCATTGTCTTCTGTTTCATTCTTATACCTCCAATTGTATTTTTACTATGCTTAGCGAGTAGCTGCCCTTAAGCCTGTTTCCCTTTTTGTTGCCGGGCAGATTATAGTACAGCTATCAAGTTATACTTATTTATTAGTTTTTATTGCTTTTATCAATAGCGGTACAATCTCATACATATCTCCGACAATGCCATAATCAGCAGCTCTGAAAATAGGAGCTTTTTCATTTTTATCAATGGCCACAATGATTTTTGCTTCTCTGACTCCGACAACATGCTGGACCTGACCGGATACACCCATGGCAATATACAGATTCGGGGTAACTACAGCTCCGGAAATACCGATATATTGTTCTACCGGCAACCAGTGGCGTTCTTCAGCGATACCACGTGTACAGCCGATCTCGGCACCCAGAGCCGAAGCTAGCTCCTCAGCCATTTTCAGATCTTCCGGCTTATCCATGCCCATGCCTACGCAAACCACTTTATCAGCTACCCGGAGGTCGCAGCCTTCTTTTATAATGGGGGTGGAATTCACAAGCTTGACACGGTTGTCAGCAGTTACATCTACACTTACAATTTCAGCACTTTCCGCTGCAGCAGCCGTGAATTTACCGGCGGCAATGGTTACAACTACCATCCCGGTAAGAGCCTCGCTCTGGATGACTGCTCCCCCATACAGCATTCGGTCTGCCAGCAAGGTTCCATCAACATAGCTGATTGCGGAAGCATCACTAACCATGCCACATCCCAAATAACCTGCAGTACGGGCAGCCAGGTCCCGTCCGCGGGCAGTAGCACCGACTACAAACAGATTAGCAGATTCATTTTTCAAAAACGCTGCCAGCGATTTCGCATAATTTTCAGCAATAGGGCTGTCCCCTTTCAGGACAAAGACTTTTTTGGCGCCGTAATTACGGATGGCTTCTGCAGCCTCTGCCTCAAAGGTAATTGCATAGGCGTCCTGTCCACTGGCTTTGGCAAAGCTGATAAGTTCAGCTGCAATATCGGTTTTTTCACTGTAAATAAAAATGCCGGCCATTTATAGAACACCTTCCTTTCTTAAAGCAGCTGCCAGTTCTTTGACCTCATCGGCAGCGGAACCTTGATTAAGAATGATGTTTTTACGATTCATTACAAAGCCTTTGAGGGCGCGAATCTGATTCACAGGTATAAAATCAATGCCTAAATCAGCACCTTTAATCTCATGCATGGGTTTCTTGCCGGCTTCCATTATAGATAACTGCAAATTATCTATTTAAAGGAGGTACTATAACATGCAATTTAGTTCCAATAGCATTGAAACAGCCTATGAAAAGCTTAAAGATGTTTGGCAGAATTTTATGGAAAAAGGTGTAATAGATCAATCAGTCTTACGCCCAGAAATATATGATTCCTGGATACGGAGCTACAACCAGGAACAGGATTATAACGTTTACTCTGGTCCGCTGCTGCCATTGGATATAATGCTTTCTAAACAGCAAAAAAATAAAACCATAATGGACATAGCGTTACCAGTAATGAAAGATATTTACGATATGATGGAAAGCATGTCAAACACTTTTGCCGTAGTATTGTTTGACGATGAAGGTGATGTCATTCAAATTATCAACCATGACTCCGACGTTAGGCTTGGTCATCGATGCAGCGAAATCCATGGTGCTACCAATGCTCCAGGACTCGCTTTAAAAAATGGTCGACTGGAGGAGGTGTGCGGTTATGAGCACCTGTATGCAGTGGCTCATAACTGGTATTCTGTGGCAAGACCGATTTTCAATATTGAACAAAATAAGGCAGGTGTACTTGGAGTGCTTAACTTCACCAGTCGATTACCCGCCATAAAACCCATGGTATTATTTGGAGCTCAATTAATCGAATTAAGCCTGGCCAGAGAACAGACCAACAATTATAATTTGTCCAAATTTATGGAGGCTTTGGGGCATGCATCTGCAATTATTGATGAACTGGGTAAAATACAAAGCGTAAACAAACGTTTTGTGGATCTTATGGGGGTTCCTAAAGAAACGATCTTAAATCAGTCTCTGCGTGATTTTATCAGTGGCGATATTGATTATGTGGCTTTGCTCGAAGCTAACAATGATTCCCTTAAAAGTGTAGCAACAAAAGCTGTTAAACATGTCAATGCCTATTCTGATGCTATTTCTTTGGTTATGGATAAGATAGTTATCCGCGATAATAATAACAGTCCCATAATCTTATTGCTGTTTAAAGAAGATTCAGCTACGACCAGCCATAATAAAAGTTCATCATCAGTAACTCCTCTCATTACATTCGATCGCATAATTGGTGACAGTCCTGTTATGAGAAATGTTAAAAAAGTTGCCCGCAAGGCTGCTCACTCCCTATTTAGTGTCTTGATATTAGGTGGAAGCGGGACAGGTAAAGATATGATTGCTCAGTCAATCCATAGCGAAAGTAAACGCAGCGGAGCATTTATAGCCTTGAACTGTGGCGCTGTTCCTAAGGACTTATTACATAGTGAATTATTTGGCTATGTAGAAGGTGCCTTTACTGGTGCCAAAAAAGGCGGGAATGTTGGCAAGATTGTTCTTGCTGAAAAAGGAACCTTGTTTCTGGATGAAGTAGGAGAAATGCCGCTAAATATGCAGGTCAGTCTTTTACGCTTTCTGCAGGATAAAATTGTAACTCCAGTAGGAAGTTCTCATTCACAAATTGTTGATGTGCGCATCATTGCTGCCACCAATTCCAATTTATACGAGGAAATGAAACGCGGTAATTTCCGCGAGGACCTGTACTATCGACTAAATGTTATTCAAATTACTATGCCTTCGCTCTCCCAACACCGAGAAGATATACCTTCTTTGGTGAAATACATGTTGAACGAAATGTCCCGTCAATTTAACACTGATCCAATTTGCATCGATGAGAAGGCTTTAAATGCACTTACTAACTATAATTGGCCGGGTAACGTTCGTGAATTAAAAAATATTCTGGAGTCTTCCCTGTTGTTCGCCGAAAACAATCTAATTACATTAAATTGCCTGCCATCGTTGCTTAAAGATTCTTTTGCAGCCAATATGTTTATGCCCAAAGGCAGTACTAATAATTATGAAAAAACGACGATTATTGAGGTCTTACAAAAATATGCTGGCAATATAACCAAGGCTTCTACAGAACTCGGTATCACTCGTCCCACTCTCTACAGCAAAATACGCACAATGGATATTAATATCGATGAGATCAGGCATAAACAATTAATCTAAGCACGAATCAGTATCCATAGTTGCCAAGCAAACTCAAAAATAAGGAGCGTGTCGAAACTGAAGTTTCATCACAGCCTAATCCAAATACTCTTTGATTAAATGCTCCGCGAGCGTAGAACCTTATCCCAAACATCAATTATATCCGGATTGAGGCCGGTAATCCTCTGACATTCATCCTGAACCATTTTCCCACATTCATAGCACACATGGTGTTTGACGCGGTTATATTTAATATCCTTATAACGAAAATCAGTAAACGGAATGGCAAATTCCTTGTTGCATATTAAGCAGGTGGCAGTGTACAAACTCATCACTCCCCAATAAGCCCGGCTATTACCCAAGAGCCGCTTATATTAACCTCATTACTGAAGAAACACTTTGCCTTCGTCTCCATCCACAACCACATTTTGTCCATCTTTTATAATCTGCATAGCACTGCGTACGTTAACTACAGTCGGAATACCATATTCACGGGCCACAATAGCACCATGGGACCCGGCGCCGCCTGTTTCAATAACAATGGCGGAGGCTTTTAAAAACAACGGTGTCCAACCCGGATCGGTAGTCGGGGCCACGAGAACATCCCCCAATTTAAGTCTTTCTCCCTGGTGCGGATGATAAATTAGTCTTGCTGCCCCGGAAGCTTTTCCCGCTGCTACTCCCAGGCCAGAGATAATGTTTCCCCCAGTCGGGGAATCTATTTTTGTGAAATTGGGGACTTCATCAACAATGAAATCAGGCGGCGAAAACTTCTCTAATTGCTGGTTGCGTTTTTTCCGTTTAGCCACCAAGAAATTTTCTCCTTTGCCATTCCAATCGCCTCTCAAAATGGATATGACTTCACTCCATGAACAATGGTAAATATCGGAGGGTTCAATTATAATTCCATGGTTGGTAAACCTGCGTCCCGCCTCTTGGAACACCAGACGGTATGATTCGCTCAATTTAACCAGCATAGACTTTGACTGTTCTCTAAGTTCCATACCTTTCAATGTGCTTTCTAATATACTGCTTATTGTGCTGCCTTCATCATCTGGCACCCTTTGGTTCAGCTCTTGCCAGGCCTGATCTGCTTTTTCCTTTTGCCGGGTTCTGATTTGACTCAATAAATGGGAGTCCATAGTGCTTCTTATTATATTAAAGAGGTAGGAAGGATCTTCACGCCAACGGGGATTTTTAATTTCTAATTCATAAACTGCCCGATGGCCGTATTCATCCAGGAAAATGCGAAGTGCTTGTTTAAACCGAGATTCTTCCGGCAGTTCTCTTTGCCAGCATAAAGGATGAAACGGTTTAGATAGCATGTATTTCTGAGCCGCCGCATCCTCTCCTGCAATCTGTGCCAACTCCATTAAGCTATACCCTTGCTGTGCGCTGGTTATGTTTCCAGCCCCGGCCATAAGGGCGTTGGCATATACTTTTCCTTCGCCGGGGAAATATTTCTCCAAGGCTTGTATCAAAGGATTTATGTCACTAGCGGCCAGACAAGCCATAAATACCGGGTAATATTGGCTATGATTTGTACGAATCTCATCCATTTTTCTGATGAGATCCCCATCTGCCATCATGCTGAAATCTTCACGCAGTAATCCTTCAGTAAACAAATTAACTTTTTCAAAAGCCGCTTGGGCATTATTTCTGGCCAAGCTTCCAGCTGCGGCTAATTCCTCCAATCGTTCCAGCCTTTGCAGCCCCTTAATACCCGCATAAGGGTTCTCATCATTTATATCTATCTCGGGTTGATACCCTCCCCAGGCTTCATTAGTTTGGCGTGGGGTCAAGCCAAAGCTGTCGTACATTAACCATTGCTGTATAGATAAATTGACATAAGCCCTCCCTTTATATAATCGGATGCCCTGAAGGCCGGGTAGCAGCTGATTAGCAAACATGTCTGATAATTTAAAAAATCGTTTATACATACTCCAGTTTAGTGTAGACTGAACCATGGGCATAGTATCGCTGAAATTAGCCCTTGACCATATGTCAGGCTGGCTTCTTATCTCATCAAAAGTATACCTGGGCACTGCTGTCACCGGTCTGGCCTGAACGATTGCAAACTCCTTACCGTCAAATACCCATTCCACATCCTGATGCTGTTCTCCGCCCCCCAAGGCATCAAATATCCGCTGAATCAAGAAACCCAGCCTGCCGATCTGTTCATCACTCAAGACTTGCTTTTCTTCCAGTCCAGTGGTTTTAATAAAGTCAATTCCGCCATTCTCTCCAATAATTGTCTTTCCTTCTTTACGTCCAACCTTTTTGGCCGCTATTTCGCACCAGTAGTCAACACAGTATTCATCCGGCTCCACGGTGCCACTTACAACACTTTCACCCAAGCCAAAATTGGCACTGATTAGCATTAGATCTTCCCGGCCAGTGTGGGGATCACAGGAGAAACCCACTCCTGCCGATTCGGGATTCACCATCTTCATGATCACAACCGCCTGACCTACCTCATCATCTTTAATATTCATTTTCCGCCGGTAAGCAAGGGCGCGAAGGGTCCATAAAGAGGCGTAGCACTCTTTTATGACAGATAATACCTTGTTCACACCTTGAACATTTAGGAAAGAATCATGGATGCCGGCAAAAGACGCTTGGGCAGAGTCCTCAGCAGTAGCCGAGGAACGAACAGCTAAATGTTTATCAAGTATTCCCATCTGTTTGAGTTTGGTAGTTAATTCAGTCTCAATATCTTGAGATATGCAGCCTGCCTTAATCTTTTCCCGGAGCAGATCAAGCTTGCGCTCAGTCTCCTTTTCCGCAATAGTATCAATCCTAATAATTTTGTCTATGTCTTTTATATCTGCAAGTAGCCTGTTTTCCTTAATAAATCTTTGATAAGCCTCAGCCGACAACACCCCCCCCAAGGGAATATTAAATCCGTAGCGATGAAGCCTTCCCAGGTTCCACCCCTTTCCTCCAACGGCCTCACTCCCGGCGGCCCAAGCCTCAGGCCAATTCAGAAAGAATATGGTGTTATTCTTGTTCATATAATAACCTCCCTGCAAACATACTGACCGTCCGGTCTATTTTACATAAATTTTTTACTCGTTGCCCGCACTTATCCCATGTAACAATAATGTAGTAGCTTTCCTGAACAAATCTTTACCGGCCTCATTATCCATTAAATAAAGCGCATAATGGTTTAAAGCAGCAAAAAAACTCATTATAATAAAAGTCAGCTCAGATGGATCTTCGTTTTTGAACTCGCCGTCTGCAATTCCTTCGCAAATAAACTTCTGGGTTTTTTCAAAGTTTTTTGTAACAATCTCTTTAAATCTTTGCATGGCTTCAGAATCGGCGTCCACTGTGTTGATAAATTCTCTTTCAGCTGAATATAAGGATCTTTCAATGCTTGCAGAGAATTGCCCGTAGGCATATAGTTTCTCGGTAACCGTTCTACAACTGGAAAACAATCTATCCAGTTCCCTCCACCATTCAGCATAAGACTGCTCTTCCAGGTAAACAAACAAATCCTCCTTGCTTTTAAAATGGTAGTATAAATTACCTTTACTGCATCCTGCAGCAGAACATATGTCTTGAATAGAGGCTCCGCTATAGCCTTTCCTGGAAAATAGTCCCATAGCACTATTTGTAATAAGTAACTTTGTTTGTTCACCTTCAAATCTGCGTTTGCTCATATAATTCTCCCTAAGCAGTTCTATTTAAACGACCGGTCGGTATAATATAATATTAACAATATCAATGTCCTTAGTCAAGTAAAAGGTAAGCATACATCCTTTTAAGACTTGTTACCATAGTGCCACCAGATTAAATTGAACTGACACCGCTTGCACAACTCTACCTTGGAATCGTTAAAAGATTGCCACAGTGCATTTGGTAGCCAATCATTCTACCACCCACTTGATAAAATAGTTTTTATTGGTGGGTGGTTTTATTTTGCCCTGAAGCCGTATGCCATTATCTCGTTCCTCCGCCTGAACCGCCGCCGATGGACCCGCCGCCCCCGCCAAAGGAAGTAAATCCGCCGCCTCCACCGCTGCGCTTTTCCTGCTGGCGCTGCTCTTCGGCTTGCTTCATATTGCTGTAAAGCAAATGGTGATAGGAATAGGCGGTAACCATGCTATAGCTGTAATCGGCCAGCTCGGAAGACAGGGCCGGATATAGCTCTTTCATTTGCTCTGCTACCTGATCGGCGATGCCAAACAGCATGGCATAGGTCAGCAGCTCCTGCCAAATCGGCATTTCCTTGACACCCCGCTCGGCAACCAGTGAAAAATCCGTCAGATACCGTTTGAGCCCCATTAGCTCGCCCAGCTCCTGTTCACCGGCTGGTGTCAGGTCGCTTAGTTGGGCAGGAACATTCCACCGTTTCAGACAGTGCTTTTGATTCAACCAGGCTCTTCCTGCACTGTCATGCTTCTCTATATAGGCACGAAGCAGCCTATCCTTTTTATTGGCAAAGCGTTCCAGCTCTTTTGCCTGCAAGGTGGCGTCCGAACCGGCCGCACCCTCCAATACTGTATAAAGGTACTCGTCATACTCGTTCATTTGGTCATGGCGGATGCCCATAAGCCGCAGGCTGACCGTTTCTTTGCTCTTGCCCATAAAGCCGACTTTCTGGGTTTCTACAGGAGACAGGCAGCCCAGCTGTATCAGTCGCAGCATCCCGGTGGTGAGAATTGCGCCATCCTCACACAGATCAAAAGTTCTCCCCAGTGCATAGGTGGCACTCAGATTTCCGTCGTTGGGAATATCCCTGAAATACCCGAACTTCTCTGCGAATCTTTCCCGTTTTTTCTCTGCTCTTTTCTTCTTTATCCTGCGAATCCAAATAATCAGCCCGATGGGAAGTCCGATAGAAAGCAGGGTCACGGCAATTGCTGCCAATGTAGATACTCCCTCGCCAGTGGAGCCAGCGTTATCGTAATCGCTGCCCTTAAAGGCTGTTTCTCTAACTTCTTCAAAGCTCCCCGATTCCTGCCGTGAAGGGGATAGGATGCCCTTATTCAGATTAAACAGTACCGTCACATGGTTTTCTGCCCGGAGTGGATTATCTGTGCGGGCAACGATACTTCCATTCTCAAACCCCACCTGGCCCGCGAAGCCAAATCCCCATACATCGGCAATTTCATCGGTTATGGGCAGGCCGTCCGCAAGACGGATCTGAACTGTCACATCGGTAGGGGTGGTATTCATTTGGTCATTGACGAATCGGAAATTTACTCCGTCCCGGTCGCTGTAACCTCCTATCACGTTATCCAACTGGTAGGCAATGGTATAGCTGTTTTGCCCATACCGGCTGATGCCGAAGCAGATTTCATAACCGCTGTTTGTAGTATGAACGCCGCATTTCCTGGCCTTCTCTTCAAAGCTCCAGTCAATGTTCCAATCCGGTACGGTTTTATAGCTACCGTTTTGGTCGGAGACTGTAAGCTCGCTGATGGTCAGGTAATCTGGACTATTCATGGGAATGTAGACTTCTGTTCCTTCTTCAAAACGCCCTGACCAGTTCTGGGTGATGCTCATGGAGCCGTCCTGGTAAATAACAGCCTGAATATCCATGGTATCCACCTGATTCGCCGCAAAAGCGGGGAGAGGGAGGGCAAACAGCAGGACCAAGCACAGAATCAGGCCCTTCACTCTTTTGCGCATAAGGCACCTCATTTCATGCTTGGCATATCTGCCTTGGCCGACTGCTCTTCCAGATAGTCTCTTTGCTTAAAGCCCAACATCCCGGCAATCATAGAGACCGGAAACATTCGGATTTCACGGTTCAGCTTGGTCACACTGTCGTTGTAAATTAGGCGGCTGGTGCGTACCATGTTTTCAAAGGTTTGCACCGCGTCCATGGTTTTGATATAGGTTTGGTTGGCCTTTAATTCGGGATATTGCTCCGTTACCATGGCAATCCTGCCCAGTGCTTCGGAAATAATCCCTTCTTGGCGCAGTACGTCACCCGGTGTGGATTTGGCCGTAATCACGCTTCTTCTTGATTTAATGGTTTCAATCAGTGTTTCGCTTTCGTGCTTGGCGTAGCCCTTGGTCAAATCCAAAAGAGCCGTCAGGGCGTCAAAACGGCTTGACAGCTGCACCCCGATCTGACTCATGGCATTGCTGATATTCTCATCCAGCACCACCAGTTTGCGCTGGGTGGCAATTACCCATAAAACAATGACCGCAGCAATTGCGATGATTGCGATGAAAGTTGGTAGCATAATAAAGTCCTCCTTGTTTAAGTTTTACGCCGCTCTAATAATGTCTATTGCACTGCCCCCGTATAGGCTACGCCGGGCTGGATGACCGCCTGACCTGCCGCACCGTCCCAGAATACATTAAACTGCGACGCCGTGCCGGAGAGCTTCTGGGCAAACTCACGGAGCTGAAGGTAGTTGGTATCGCCGTCAATAAATCGGGCGTCTGAAAATGTAAAGACTTCGCGGTTCAGCTTGAACTTCGTGCCGCTCTGCCTAACATTCGTTGTATTTTGGAGCTTGGTTTCGGTAACTGCGCCGCTGTACGCCTTTCCGGGTTCAATCACGGCATACTGGCTGTCCCAGCCCACGTCGAACTGCGCGGTGGTACCGTTCAGCATTGCTGCGATTGCGCGAAGCTGTAAGTAATTAGTTCCGCTTATGTTGTACGCCGCTGTTACGGATACAGGCTGGCTGTTCATGACAAAATTTGTCTTGCTTGGCGCAGCGGTTATCCCTGCGGGCGCGGCGGGGTTGGACTGCTTAGACGGTGCGGAGGC
>LSQX01261817.1_pt2 | contig 14638 bp, 13 predicted proteins | sample 654561 | NCBI WGS metagenome assembly LSQX01 (sample SAMN04489861, study PRJNA283612) | anaerobic digester metagenome | isolation source: 4 biogas reactors fed with cattle manure at either 37C or 55C with and... | place: Denmark: Kongens Lyngby | collected 2014
ACGTACTCATCCATTGTTTCGTTTTGATAGTCTGCATGTTTTTGATAGCGCTCAAATGCCCATTCATTCCAAATTCTGACATTATTTCTAACTAAATAAGTAATATTGGTTGAGCCTGAAATGAACCACAAAAGTTCATGAACGATGGCTCTGGTATATAATTTCTTTGTTGTTAATAATGGAAAACCTTCCTGAAGATCAAATCTCATCTGATGACCAAAAACTGAAATCGTTCCGGTTCCGGTTCGGTCTCCTTTTTCAAGCCCTTCATCTAAGATTCTTTGACATAAATCTAAATATTGTTTCATAATTTATCACCATTAAAATTATATCATAAAAAGAAGGAGTGCTACACTCCTTCTCTATCGAACTATCGATACATTTTCTGCCACAATCTCAGTATTGTACTTTTGAGTGTCATCCTTAGCCATATAGTTATTGGCTTGAAGACGTCCTCGCACAATGATTGTGTCACCAACTTTGCAAGTATCAATCACCGTTTCAGCAACTGCTCGCCAGATTGTACATGAGAATCGTTCAACTTCTAAATCACCATTTTGACTTCTGAAATTTCGGTTGACATCTAAAATTAAATTAGCCAATTTCAGTCCTGTTGAAGTTGTTTTAAGTTCTGGTTGTTCAACTAGTTTTCCAACTAAAAAAACTCCATTCATACAAATCCCCCCTTTCATTTCTTGTATGAAATAAAACCCTTATTTCCTAATTAGTACTTCCGAAATATTTTCAACACTAATTTGTGTTCTTAAATGTTCCAAATCATCGATGGTAATATTCTCTAGAATTTCTATCACTTCAAATGCATCACTGTCTAAAAAATGAGCCCTAAAGTTTCCAATCGCAAAGGTTTCAAAATCTGATAAATCAGAAATACTCTCACCTAAATATCGTTTCTTAATTTGATTTAAACGATCTTCATCAACTTCTAAATTACTCATTTTATTTACTAATAAGGATTTAAGCTTATCAATCTGCTCTGTTTCGGAAACAAATTGAATATATCCATAATCGACCCCAAAATCACATTGATACACAAATAAATCATTAATGATTTGTTGATTGATCCAGTTTTGATACTCAGGATTTAGTTTTGAAAAATTAATATCTAATAACATCTGTGTCATTACATTTGCTTTATAGGCGTCTAATTCATTTAAAAATGGAATGCTTTGTTTAAAAGCAATCGCATATTTTGTTGCGTTCACTTTCATATCAATTTCATGATACTTTCGATTAACCTTACTTGGTTCATTAATTGATGGTGTTTCCACATTGCCAATTGGTAAGAATTGTTTCTGTGATTGATTATCCTTGATGATATTTAGAACTTCTTGTGGATCTGTCGGTGTTACAATACTGAGTAACAACTGACTTGGATGATAATTAGTTTTATAGGCGAGTTCTAGTTCTTCCTTTGTTATTGCCATAACACTATCTCTTGTGCCTGCGATATCATATCTTAATGGATAATTTACAAATAGAGATTCTAAAAGATCCATACTTAATCTAAAAAATGGCATTTCCTGATACATTCGCAATTCTTCAATAATGATTCCTTTTTCTTTATCTACTCCAACCTGAGTTAAATCAATACTCATCACAAAATCTAATAAAGTTTTAAGTGGTTTTTCTAATTCTTTGGTTGTCTGAAAATAATAAATAGTTTCATTATAAGAAGTAAAGGCATTAGCCTGTGCGCCCATATTTGTAAAAACCGAGAGAATATCTTCATCTGGTTTTTCAAATAATTTATGTTCTAAGAAATGAGCAATGCCGCTATTGTATGTATGAAGCTTTCCATTTACACTTTGAGTTAACTGTTTAGCACCAAAATTTGTCCCTAACAAAGCGACACTGTTTCTGAATTCAGGTTTGTGAACAAGTATCACAGTTAAACCGTTATCTAGTTTTGTTTTATAGATAGTTTCATCAAAACGTTTATTGACTAATTGTTTCATCTTGAACTCCCTTTAACTGAAATTGAAAGATTGATTGGACATTTTGAAAGGATTCAACAATCATTTGCTTAGTAATTTGTTGATAGTTTTCTTTATGGACATTTAAATCAAATGATAAGTTTCGATAGGCACTATCAAAAATGAAATTACACAGAGCATATTCATCATCATACACACCATCTAAACTGTTTATCATCATCTGCTTGGCTGCCTTGAATTGTGACTCGCTAAAATCACCAACTTTAATTCTTTCAACTTGATGTTTCATTAATCTAGAAGCAAATTCAATGTTGTTTGCGTCAAGTAATGTTGTTAAAAGCAGTAAACCTTCATAGGCAATAATGCGGCTTGAGGCTGAATAAGTGAGTGAATTTTTTTCTCTAACTTCTTGAAAGAGATGTGATGTGGGCAATTGACCTAAGATTGCATTTCCTAGTCTATAAGAAAAATAATATGGGGATTCAATTGATACACCTGATTGATAAACTTCAATTAATGTTGCTTGATTTACAGGACGAGTTTCGATGACTGGATCATAACCAATGCTATTAAATAAATTATAGTTCTGGGTGTCATCTAATGGTTGATGATATTTAAAGACAATGCCAATACTATTTAGTAAGCCTGGTTTGAAATTACCACTTATTACAATCTGGGCTTGAGCATTAAAAATGATATCCTGATGAAATGACATCATATCATCGACTGTGATAGTGTCTAAGTCATCAATATTTCCTTGTGTCGCAATGCCTAGTGTTGAGTGATTTCCAAGTTCTTCCAATGTTCTTAGGACTGAATAATTCATTGGATTCTCTTTGGCTCGATTAATTCGATCAGCAACTGTTCTTTTGGCTTCGTTTAATGTTTCCAGATTAATGAGTGGTTGATAAATTAAATCGGCTAGTCCTGAAAGCTGTTTAGCCTGGAGTGGTTCATTGACAAAACGTTCTGAAATAGCCCCTAAGCGTACTTCTAAGACTTGTGTGGGACCATATCCAAAGGTTCGACTAGAAACACTTGCGCCATAAAGATGGTCTTTAAAGGCCTGCATTTGAGCCTTTGTTGAATATTTTTTATTTCGATCCTTAATAAGTTGTGCCAATAAAGCTGTTTTTGTGTTATTGACTGGGGCTAATGGAATAAAAAAACGAATTGACATAACCACATTCTTATACTGTGTTGATTCAATCGCATAGCCTTGTATCGTCTGATTGATGTTTATAATCTTCATACTTTACCTCACACATAATAATAGCATACTTTTAATTTGTTGTTAGACTTAAAAGATTATATAATAAAAGTACGGAGGATTGCTATGATTAAACAGCATGTAACAATGCTAGCCGATTTTTATGAATTTACAATGGCTTATGCATACTATAAACAGAACAGACAAAATGATATTGTCTATTTTGACTTGTTCACAAGGAAACATCCAGATGATAATGGATATATTATATTTAATGGAATTACACGTATAATTGAGGCTGTAAAAAATTTCAAGTTCACTGAAGATGAGCTTGAGTATCTTAGATGCCAGGGTTTTGATGATGATGGTTTCTTAGATTATCTTAGACATATTGATTTAAAACTAGATATTTACGGAGTTCCAGATGGAACTGTTATGTTTAAAAATGAACCACTTTTAACGATTCGAGGTCCTATTATTGAGTGTCAATTAGTGGAGACCCTTTTCTTGTTATCAGTTAACTACTCAACATTAATCACAACTAAAGCATCGCGCATCGTAAAAGCTGCTCAAGGACGAGCAATTCTAGAGTTTGGAGCCAGACGTGCTCAAGGTTATGATGCTGCGGTTGAAGGTGCCCGTTGTGCAGTAATTGGGGGCTGTGTTGGAACATCTAACACATTAGCTGGCTATCAATATGGGGTACCAATGGTTGGTACACTTGCTCATTCTTATGTACAACTTTTTGAAGATGAATATGATGCATTCTTATCGTATGCGAAAGTCCATCCTGATAACACGATTTTATTAGTTGATACGTATAACACGCTAAAATCAGGTGTTCCTAATGCTATTAGAGTTTCGAAAGAATTTTTAGAACCTAATGGCTATCGCTTAAAAGGAATTCGTTTAGATTCAGGTGACTTAGCCTATCTTTCTAAAGAAACACGCAAAATGCTGGATGAAGCGGGTCTTCATGATGTTGATATATCTGCTTCAAACTCATTGAATGAAATCGTAATTGATGATTTGATTCAACAAGGAGCTAAGATTGACACCTTTGGAGTTGGTGAAAACTTAATTACGTCGGCTACCTCCCCTGTTATTGGTGGTGTGTATAAAATTGTTGCCGATGAAAAAGATGATGGGTCAATAAGACCGCTCATAAAAATCTCAGATAATGTCGAAAAAGTAACCAATCCCGGATTTAAACGAACGTATCGTTTCTATGATAACGAAACTAATAAAGCATTAGCTGATTATATAGCACTTTGTTACGAAGTAGTGCCTGAGGATGAAATCACAATTTTTGATCCTCTTGCTCCATGGAAAAAGAAAACTCTAACTAATTATTCAATTCGAGAATTACATGTCCCTATTTTCAAACAAGGAGAATTAGTTTATGATGTGCCTAGTTTACAAGAGACAATCGAGTATACTCAAAAAGAACTAAGTACAATGTGGGAAGAGGTATTACGACTTCGTAATCCACATGAATACTATGTTGACTTAAGCCAAGATTTATATGATTTGAAGCATGATCTTATTGATACAAACATTAAGAAACTTAAAAAGAGAAAGTGAGGATTTTATGACTAAAGATCAAAAGAATTTAATTGCGGTTGGACTGGTTATTTTAGGTGGATGGTTATTTTGGAACTATGATGATTCAAAAGACAAGGCTAAAAAAGCAAAAAAACAAATAGCCAAAGAAGTAAAGACACAGAAAAGAAAAGCAAGTGCTGCTCGTAATAAATCGCTTGTCGATGTGCTTCGTGTCAGTGCTCCATTATTGACACCTGTTGTAAATGTCGCAGTCGATGAATTTAAAGCTTATCGTAAAAGATAATTTGTTATTTTAGAACTTTCAATGCGAAAGTTCTTTTCTTAACCAAATTGTGAGTAAATAGCATAAACTAGTGTATTTACAGGCTTATACTAAAAAGCGATTCATTGTATTGAATCGCTTTTTAATAGATAACTATCGTTTGCCCTTGTCGAAAGGCTCACCTAGTGCAGCAGGTGCTGCTGATTTCTTAGACGTTAAGACTAAGACAACAAGTGTTGCTACATAAGGTAAAATTTGATAAATGACAGGTGGTAAGCCAAGACCTGCTAGGAATGGTATTCCACTATAAGCAGCTGAGATTGTTTTCATCAATGCAAAGAATGCTGAGCCCAAGAAAATATAAATGGGCTTCCATTGACCAAAGATAAGTACAGCAATTGCTAAGAAACCATATCCTGCAACATCAGCATTAAAGTTGGTTGAAATTGGTAGAATATAGATTAAACCACCCATACCAGCTAAAATACCAGAGATTAAAACGCCTGCATATCTCATTTTCTTAACACTAACACCAGCAGCATCAGTTGCTTGTGGGTACTCCCCTACTGAGCGCAACCTTAAGCCAAATCTCGTTCTATAAATAACTATTTGAGAAATAATCAGAATCAAAATTCCTAAGAATGTGGTGAAATATGTTTGTTGAAAGAAGAATGGCCCAATAATAGGAATGTCACCTAAAATTGGCACTTTTGATATTCTAAATTCATTAAAGAATTGTACCTGTTGAATACCAATTACAGAACGCGCAACAAAGATTGCGAAAGCTGGCGCAAATAAGTTTAATGCTGTCCCTGAAATAGTTTGATCAGCGGACATATTAATCGATGCATAAGCATGGAATGCTGAGAAGATTAGTCCACTAACTGCTGCGACCAATAAAGCAGCAAATAGTAATGGATAGCCACTCAGTGTTTCTGATGCCTGCATTTGGTTGATAAAGAGTGTTCCAGTAAAGGCACCAACAATCATAATCCCTTCCATCGCAATGTTGACAACACCTGATCTCTCAGAATACATGGCAGCAAGAGCAACGACTAATAATGGAATCATGAACATCATCATTTGTTGAATTAAAAATGTTAAATTACTCATTGACGACCGGACCCTCCCTCACTATTTGTTCTTTCTTTGATTTGCGTCTACTTAGTAGATTATTGAATAACACTGATAATGCTGAAATATAAAGTATTATGGCAATCATTAATTCGATAATTTCAGGAACAAATCCAAGTGTTTGAATTGCTTGGCCACCCAGTTTAATATACGACATAAACATGGACGAGAATATAATTCCAATAGGGTTATTTAACCCCAATAAAGCAACCGCGATACCATTAAAACCTTCTGCTGCTAAAACATTTACAACAGTGATGTGTCGACCAGTAGAGGCTAAGAAAGTAATCCCTCCAGCGATACCTGACAAAGCACCAGCAATTAACATTGAGTAAATAATACTGCGATTTTCATTAACACCTGCATATCTTGAAGCAAAACGATTAAGACCTACCGCTTTTAGTTCAAAACCAAAAGTTGTCTTATTTAAAATAATATACATCACAATCGCGAGTACTATCGCAATAACAATTCCACCATTGGCAAATGATCCTGGGAATACAGTATCTAAGCCAAAACTTGGAATCGTTACTTTGACACGCTGTGTTTGGTTTCTTAATGAATCATAAATACCTGAAAAACGAATTAAGAAGTTGACCATATACATTCCAATATAGTTCATCATAATGGATGTAATAACTTCATTAACATTTCGCCAGGCTTTTAATAAACCAACTAAGAACGCCCATAAGGCCCCAACTAATGCTGCTGCTAATAAAGCAACAATCCAAAGTAATGGAGCAGGAATAAAGGTCCATTTAATAGCAATGTATACCGCAACAAAGGCCCCAACAATAAATTGACCAGAGGCACCAATATTGAATAAACCCGTTTTAAAGGCGAATCCAACAGATAAACCAGTTAATAAGATTGGAGCTGAATAATACAGTAAATCCCCTACTCCCTTAACTAGACCAAAGTTAAATGGTCCTTTGAATAAACGAATCATTGCTTCTGTGGCATTTGATGGATTAGAAATAAATAAAACTATTACACCAATAAACATACCGATAACAATTGAAATAAGTGACGGAAGAACAGGTTTTATGTTAAACCTACGCTTTACTTTAACTTGTTTAGTTTCCATAACTTACCTCACTTCTTTTGGCACCTGACATGTATAAGCCAAGTTCTGTTTCATCGGTTAGATGAGGATCTAATTCTCCAACAGCCTGTCCTTCATACATTACAATTATTCGATCTGATATACCCATGACTTCACTAAGCTCTAATGAAATCAGAAGTACTGCTTTTCCTTCATTACGAGCCTCAATGATTTGAGAATGGATATACTCTATAGCTCCAACATCTAAACCACGAGTCGGTTGAACAGCAATTAATAAATTGTGTTCACGCTTCATCTCGCGAGCTAAAATTGCTTTTTGTTGATTTCCTCCAGACATAGAACGAGCTTTAGTGATAGGCCCTTGTCCTGATCTAATGTCAAACTGCTCAATTAACTCTTGGGCATAATCACGCATCTTATCAAAATTTAAAAATCCACCATTATTAAATTCTTTAGTAAAGTATGTTTGAAGTGCTAGATTTTCTTCTAAAGTATAGTCAAGTACTAAACCATATTTATGTCTATCCTCAGGAATATGTGATATCCCATGCGTATTTCGATAACGAATCGATTTAGTAGCAACATCCTCACCATTTAAGATGATTTCACCTGTTGCTTCTGGATTTAAACCTGTAATTGTATACACAAGTTCTGATTGTCCATTACCCTCAATTCCAGCAATACATAGTATTTCACCTGCATGTATATCAAAACTTATATTCTTTAGTTCTTTTTGACCAAAGCCTTTTGAGGAAAGTGTTAAGTTTCGAACAGAAAGTACTTTCTCGCCTTTTTCTTTAGGATCAAGTGTAAAGTTAAGATTAATCTTACGTCCAACCATCATTTCCGACATTTCTTCAACACTTAAATCTTTGACATCAGCGGTACTTACATGCTTGCCCTTTCTTAAGACCGTTACTCTATCACTAACCTGTTTGATTTCATCTAATTTATGCGTGATAAAAACAATGGATTTACCTTCACTCACCATTTGTTTGAAAATCAACATTAACTCATCAATTTCCTGAGGAGTTAAAACAGCAGTAGGCTCGTCAAAAATTAGGATTTCGTTATCCCTATATAACATCTTAATAATTTCAACCCGCTGTTGCATCCCAACACTAATTTCTTCTATCTTTGCATCAGGATTAATGTTGAAATTATATCTTTCAGATAATTCCAACACTTTTTTTCTAGCATCACTCAGTTTTAGTAATCCGTTTTGAGTATCTTCAGCCCCTAAAACAATATTTTCTAAAACAGTGAAGTTTTGTACTAATTTAAAATGTTGGTGTACCATCCCAATCCCATAACGATTGGCGTCATTAGGATCTTCAATTTTTACTTCATTACCATGGACTTTAATTATGCCTGCTTCTTGAGCATAAAGACCAAATAAAACAGACATCAACGTAGATTTTCCTGCACCATTTTCCCCTAGTAAAGCATGAATCTCACCCTTACGTAATTTAAGAGTTACATCATCATTTGCAATGATTCCAGGAAATTCCTTGGTAATGTTCAACATTTCTATAACATATTCCATCTCTATCTCCTTAACCTGTACAATTATTATAACCGATTTGTAAGCGTTTTAAAATGAATATTTACAAATCAAAGACATTAAAAAAGGTGTGAGAAGTCACACCTTTAATTTTCTACTACTCAACTACTTCGATAGTAACTCTTTCGAATTCTAAAGTTGAAGGATCATCTGTAGTTTCCAAAGTAGGAATTCCTGAAGCTAATCCATCTTTATCATCAATTAGATCTTGATACACTTGATCGTAATCTTCTTGTGTAAAGTTTTCAAAGCGACTGAAATCATCAGAAATTTGAGTACCTTCTTCAGTAACGCCTAAGTTAAGCACTTGGCCACCTAGCCATTCACCTTCATAAGCAGATTTAACTGCTTCATAAACAGAACCTCTTAAGTTCTTCATGGCTGAAGTTAAAACACGAGGACTTTCATCCTTTTGGTCAACGTCAACACCAATCATCCATTTGTCAGCAGTTTCAGCAGCAGCCATAACAGAGTTACCAGCACCACCAGCAGCAGCATGGATTACTTCAACACCTTCATTGTACCAAGAACCAGCTTGAGTTTGGAACTGTGGATCTGGGTTGAAGCTATTTAAATAAGTGTATTTCATTGTAACATCTACATCTAATTCTTGAGCAGCATAGTCAGCACCAGCAGCAAATCCGTATCCAAAACGAACTACCGCAGGAACAGCCATTCCACCCATAAATCCTAAACTAGTGTATCCTTCTTTAACTGCAGCATATCCTGCTAAGAAACCTGATTGTTCTTCTTTATAAAGAATAGATACAGTGTTGTCTCCAGTTTTTTCGACATAGTTTTCAGGCTCAGGTGCACCATTATTAGGTGTTGAGTCAACTATAACGAATTTAACATCTGGATATTGGTCTTGAGCTTCAAGCACTACATTAGCAAATAAGAATCCTGGAGTAACAATAATTTTCGCTCCAGCATCAACTGCTTGAGAAATAGCAGTTGTGTAATCAGCATCTGATTGGTCTAATGGTTGAATATAATTTGCTTTAACTCCAACTTCATCAGCATACATTTCTAATCCTTCCCAAGAACCTTGGTTAAATGATTTATCATCAATTGTTCCAACGTCAGTAATTAGGTAAAGATCGTTTTCTCCAACTGTACCATCAGCATCAGGTGTTTCATCCGGCGTTTCGTCTGGCGTTTCATCCGGTGTTTCGACCGGTGTCTCGTCGTCCGGTGTTTCTGTTGGTGTATCAGCTGCACAAGCAACTAATGCGAACGCTACTAATAACGTCAACAGTAATGTCCATAATTTTTTCATATTTCCTCCTTGTATGTCTATGTACATACCTTTATTTTACTTTTAAGTAATTATATTGTCAATGTAAAGGGTCTTTAACTTTCAGTTTCTTCATCGTCAACTGGTTTGATATATACATCACGTGGTTTGCTGCCCTGAATAGGTCCAATGATAGCAGCTTCTTCTAATGCATCAATCATCCTTGCCGCTCGATTATAGCCAATCCCAAAACGTCGCTGTAATAAAGAAGTACTCGCCTTTTGTTCAGCAATAACAAACTCCTTCACCTCTTCATATAATGGATCATCGCTACTTTCAACAATGCCCTCATTATCTTGCACCCCATCTAAATTCATAAATGCATCATCAAAGCGAGGCTTCATCTGTGATTTCGCTTCATTTGCAATTCTTTCAACTTCATCATCCGAAATGAAAACACCTTGAATACGCACAGGATGTGGCTCACCAAATGGTTGATACAACATATCACCATAACCAAGCAAACGCTCAGCACCAGTACTATCTAATATCGTTCTGGAATCAGTACCACTTGATACAGCAAAACTTATACGAGATGGAATATTAGCCTTAATAACACCCGTAATAACATCCACCGATGGTCTTTGAGTTGCCACCACTAAATGAATACCAGCAGCTCTAGCTAGTTGAGTAATCCGTTGAATACTCGCCTCAACTTCTTTTCCAGCCACCGCCATTAAGTCAGCCAGCTCATCAATAACAACAACAATATTAGGCATTGGTTTTAATAAAAGATTTGTTTCAGCCATTTCATTGTATCCAGCAATATTGCGTGCACCTTCTTGAGCAAATTTTTCATAACGATTATCCATTATTTTAACAATAATGTTTAAAGCCTTTGCAGCTGAAACTGAATCATCTACCACAGGCGCAATTAAATGTGGAATATCATTAAAGACTTGAAATTCAACTTTCTTAGGATCAATTAAAAGTAATTTAACCTCATTAGGTTTTGTCCTTAATAACAATGTCGCAATCATTGAGTTTATACAAACAGATTTACCAGACCCAGTGGCTCCTGCCACAAGTAAATGGGGCATTCTATTTAACTCACCATAAATATTGCGGCCCATTAGGTTTTTACCTAAAGCAACGAGTAATTTTTCATTTTGTTTCTTTTCAGGAATGTCTTTAAGTAATTCAATAAGACGAACAGGTGTCATTTCAATATTAGGAATCTCGACTCCTACCGCATTACGGCCAGGGATTGGAGCTTCAATACGAATTTCCTTGACAGCTAATTCCATCATTAAGTTATCTTGTAAAGAAGCAATTCGACTAACCTTAACACCTGAGTCTAATTTAAGTTCAAATTTAGTGACAGCTGGACCTATATGAGTACCAATTAATGTCGTTTCAATTCCAAATTGATGCAAAATATTAATTAAATGCTCACCCTTCTGTGCTGCTGAAGAAGTATTAGCGGGAGAACCACTTACACTCTTGGGATTATCTAGTAAAGTAATACTGGGTAAAACATAAGAAAAATTTTCTTCTTCAGTTAAAGTTGATTCAGTTTCTGATGTTTCAATGGGTTCAATTTGTTTCTTAGGTTCTTCAGTTTTTTCATTAGCATCAATAAAAATCGACTTTTCATTTTTAATCGCTTGGGCCATATCAATAGGTTCAAATTCTTCAAATTCTTTGGACTCAAACTTCTGGACATCTTTCTTTTCTTTAAGTTGTACTTTTTGAGGTTTTATAGCAAGTTTCTTAGGTTTAATTTCTTTATTCCAAATATTCTCTTGAAGTTTATTAACAGTGGTTGGGTTTAATAAAATTATCGCGATAATCACAAGTAAAATAGATACTAAAATAGTTCCCGTGCGATCAAATAACAGGCTAAATAAACTATAGAAAAGTGCACCAAATAAGCCACCCTCCCCATCAATAGTACGTCCATAAATATTATCTATGTTGTTGAAATACTGCTCAAACACAGCTCCAGCTTTAAGCTCATTACCACTAAAGAGAACAAGACTCATCTCTAAAACTATAAACAATAATACCATTGCGATAATTTGTTTATAGGAAATCTTGATTTTTTTGTGATATAAAATCCAAATAATACACCCAGCAATAATTAGTAAAAAGAAAATCTCAGGCAGAGAGCCAAATAAGATTCGGAATGTTGAATTTAAAAAACGGCCAATTATTCCGAAGTCTAAAAGCCCGATGAGGGACAAAACCAAAGTTGTTAAAACAATGATTAATCCAACATAAGGAGATAGTTGATTTGTTTGTTTTTTCTTTCTAACAGTTTTTCTTTTCTTTGACATAGTCTATACATTTATCTCTATGATAACAGGTAAAATCATTGGCCTCTTTCCTGTCATCTTTAATACATACTTACTCATATGTTCCCGTGCTTCATTTCGAGCTGAAACATTATCATAACGATTTTGTTCAACTGCTTCATTAATTACACGTTCCAATATATTCCCACATTCTTTAACAACATAATCAGCATCTTTTAAATAAATGACACCTCTAGACTGTACATCTGGCCCACCCAGTATTTCTTTAGTTTGATGATTAATCACCATACCAACAATAAGTGTTCCATCAGTCGCTAAAATCTCTCGATCTTTTAAGACTAAGCCTGTTGAGTCAAGTGATTCCGAGCCATCAATAAAGACTTCTTCAGTTTCTATAAATTCACTTTGTGCCTTCAGCTCTCCATCTTCAAAATAAGCAACCTGACCATTATCTAAAACAACGATGTTTCCAGCATAATAACCACGATTTAAGGCTAAATTCGCATTTTCTATAAGATGACGATATTCACCCTTTAATGGGACATAATATTTTGGCTTAAATAGAGTAAGCATCATCTTTAAATCTTCAGACGATGGATGCATGGTTAAGAATTCTTCACGAGACAATGTTTCAACTTGAACACCATCTTTAAATAATTCATCTTCCATTCTTGAAGCATCCTTTTCAGAACCAGGAACAATTGGAGAAGCGATAACGATAGTGTCACTTTGTCTTAATTGGATAAATGAATGATCACCCGTTGCGATTGTATGCATCAATCTAAAAACAGTTGGGCCTTGATCTGCAACGATTACAATGACATCTTCACGATTGTTATCAAAACGATTTGGTCTTATCTCTAAATCATCTGGTACATTGTAGTATTTTAGTTTCTTTAAATAATTAATGTATGATCTATGATTCTCACTCGCAAAGACAATTTTTTTACGATATTTAACAGCTAGTTCAAACACTTCAATCAGTCGATACAAGTTTTGTTGATATAAAGTTATGACTACACGATTTTGTGAATTTTCAATGATTGGTTCAAGGGCTGATTTGATTCGATGTCTTGGAGAAGTAAAACCAACTCTTTCTGAGCTTCTTGATTCAGTCATTAATGCGAAAACACCCTTTTTACCTATTTCAGCAAATTCAGTAATGTCACAATCAAAGGCTGGAATATTTAAATCAAAATCGATAATGTATTCACTGGCATGAACAATGTATCCATGTTGTGTTTGAATAGCGATGCCCATCGTGTCACAAATTGAATGGGTTAAGCCGAAGGTTCGTATTTTATGTCGGCCAATGGAATGATTTCCAGTTCTTTTAATCCGATGCAATTTGTAATCAGTTATTTGATGTTTTCTAAGAATATCCTCAATTACAAGTGCAGTAAAAGGTGCCGCATAAATTGGCACATTACATTCTTTAATAAAGTATGGTAAAGCCCCCATAACATCATCATGTCCATGTGTAATAATAATTCCTAATACTCGATCTATTCTTTCAGTTAAATATGAAAAATTAGGGATAATGCTTTCGACACCCAGTAATGAATTATCGGGATACTTTAATCCAGCATCAATTACTATGATATCATCATCTATTTCTACGATGCTCATATTACGACCATCTTCATCAAGACCACCTAAGGTCAAAATTCTTACTTTTTCCATTATATTTGCCTCCAAAACTTACACTATCATTATACACTAAATAGAACTCTTAACAATTAAAAAAAAGCAGCTAATCAACTAGCTGCCCAATTAAATACCATGTTTTGGCTGAAGTGATATGTACTTTCACAAGACACCCTTCTTTTGCGTCATGCGCAGTGAAGTTAACCAATTTTTGTTGAGGCGTATATCCTGTAAAAACAGTTTCATCTTTCTTAGATGGACCTTCAACTAGAACTTCAACAATTTCATCAACATATTTCAAATTATTCTCTAACGAATACTTCTTAACAAGCTCATTTAATTCTTGAAGTCTTCTTCTCTTAGTTTCCATATCAATATGATCCTCCAAGACAGCAGCTGGTGTTCCAGAACGCGGACTGAAAATAAAGGTATAAGCATTATCATATTTACACTCATTAAAAACATCTAGTGTTTGTTGAAACTGCTCATCTGTTTCATTAGGGAATCCTACAATAATATCAGTTGAAATGGAACATCTAGGAATAGTTGCCTTAATTTTATTAAAGAGATCCATATATTCTTCAATCGTATAACGTCGTCCCATCCGACGCAAGACATCATTGCTGCCACTTTGAAGTGGTAAATGAATATATGGCATGATATTGTCATAATCTGAAAT
>LSQX01225502.1_pt1 | contig 14637 bp, 11 predicted proteins | sample 654561 | NCBI WGS metagenome assembly LSQX01 (sample SAMN04489861, study PRJNA283612) | anaerobic digester metagenome | isolation source: 4 biogas reactors fed with cattle manure at either 37C or 55C with and... | place: Denmark: Kongens Lyngby | collected 2014
CGTTCATGCGTCACGCTGCGAAAGTCATGATATAATGGTTCTGACAGTCAGGCGCCGCATGTATGGTTCCGGTGTGGCTGTCAGAATTCGAATACAAAGGAGCAGGCGTATGTGTGCAAAGATCCTGATCGTTGATGACGAGCATAACATCGTGGATATTCTTAAGGCGAACCTTGAACGCGAAGGATACCAGACAATCGCCGCATACGATGGCGCTCAGGCGCTGGAGATGGGATTGACCATGAAGCCCGACCTGATCCTGCTCGACTGCATGCTGCCGCGCATGGACGGCTTCGACGTTTGCCGCAAACTTCGCCAGCAGACGAGCGTACCGATCCTGATGCTGACAGCCAAGAGCGAGGAAATCGACAAAGTGCTCGGTTTGGAACTGGGTGCTGACGATTACGTCACCAAGCCGTTCAGCGTGCGAGAGGTCCTGGCCCGGGTCAAGGCCCAACTGCGCCGGGTCAGCCTGGCGGACATGAACCTGGGCGAGCACCAGCGGGTCATGGTGTTCGGCGATCTGGAGATCGACCATGAGGCATACCAGGTTCGCCGGGGCGGCGAGGTGATCGAGCTGACCCTGCGTGAATTTGAACTCGTCCGTTTCCTGGCTCAGAACGCCGGTCAGGTTTTCTCCCGGGAAGCGCTGCTCGAAAAAGTCTGGGGCTATGAATATTTCGGCGATGTCCGGACCGTCGATGTCACTGTCCGGCGCACCCGTGAAAAACTCGAGCCCGACCAGAGCCAGTACAAGTACTTGCTGACCAAACGCGGCGTCGGCTATTATTTCGACAAGAATCCTGGCCATGATTGAGCCGGCTGGCTGTCGGGCCATAAGGAAGGAAGATCGGCGCCTGTCATGATTGTATTTTTTCAGAACCTGTTTTCCGGTGAGGCGCTGCACCCGGCGCTATGGGCCGGGGCTGCGTTCCTGCTTGCCATCCTGCTGATGCTGGCGATTTGCGGCTGGCGGAACCGTCGCTACCGCTTGCGCAAGGACCGCGAGATGTCCTCTATGGTCAGCCAGTTCATCGACGAGCGCAACAAGTCGGAAGCGATTTTGGCCGATCTGGATGTCGGCGTCATCGCTTACAGCAGCGACGGTGTCCGGATCAATTCCAATCCCGCGGCGCGCAAAATGCTCGCGCCGGACCCGGTTCCGGAATCCCTGACCGAGTTTGTCAGCCGCTACGGGCAGGACAACGGCATTCAGGCCGCCGCCCTGCTGGGCAACCGGCAGATCAGCGGCATGATCCAGCACAGCGAACGGATCTTGCGCATCCGGCTGAAGGAGTCCCGTTTCGACGAGGGCCGCCGCGCCGGCAACATTGTCGTCCTGCAGGACATCACCGAACAGGAACGCGAAGAAAAGCAGCGCAAGGAATTCGTTGCCAATGTCTCCCATGAGCTCAAGACGCCGTTGACGACGATCAAGACGTATTCAGAATCCCTGCTGGAATGGGGACTGGCCGAAAAGAACGGCGATGCCGTGCGCAAGGACATCTGGCGGATCCACGACGACGCGCTGCGCATGGAGCGGCTGGTCGAGGATCTGCTTTTGCTGTCGAGCATCGACAGCCGCGGCATCCGGGTCCGTTTGGAGCTCATCGATTTCACCCAGGTCGTCCGCCAGGTCGTCGACCGGATGCAGCACCAGGCCCAGGACAAATCGATTGACATGTCATGTTACACCCTGACGCGGATCCCGCTCGTTTTTGTCGACCGGACCGCGATGGAGCGCGTCATCACCAACCTGGTCAGCAACGCCATCAAGTACACCGAAAAGGGCGGGGCGGTCAAGGTCTACATCAGCTACCTGGTTGACGACGTGTTCGTCAAGGTGGCCGATACAGGCTTTGGCATCGACAAAGAGCACTTGCCCAGGATTTTCAATCGTTTTTACCGCGTGGACATGACCGGTTCGCGCATGTTCGGCGGGACCGGTCTCGGCCTGTCGATCGCGCGGGAACTGGTGGAACTCCACAACGGCAAAATCAGTGTCACCAGCACGCTGGGAAAAGGCACCGAATTCACGGTGATGATCCCGATCGCCCGCAAGGTGATGCAGGACACGCTCAATGCCTGCCGGCAGAACTGTCCGCCGGTCGACCCCCTGCATCTGGCCGCAGCCGAAGAACTGCGCGCCATGGCCCGGGAAATGGATTTCGCCGACAAGGATTTTGCCCAATTGGAAAAAAAGCAGGTTGCCCGGTTGCTTGACCGGATTCTGGAGCGCGACCAGGCGGACGAGAGCGTCACGCTTGGCGACACCAAGGCGTACAAGGTGCTCCGTGAAGAAGATCTGGCTGAACAGGAAGACGAAACGCAAGAATTGACGAAGACCGTGCAGAACACGCAGCCGGTTTGAGGAGGTATGTGATTGAGCAGCTATATTATCCGCGGCGGTAACCGATTGGCCGGAGAGGTTTCCGTCAGTGGTTCCAAGAATGCGGCCCTGGGCATCATATCGGCAGCGATGCTGCTGGACGGACCTTGTAAAATTGAAAACATTCCGGATATCGCCGATCTGAACGTCATGGTCGAGATCTGCAAGGCGCTGGGCGCCCAGGTGAAGCGCGACCCGGACGGCGCCCTGACCCTGGATCCCAGCACCATAACCAGCTGGGAAGCGACTCATGACAAGGTGCGCCATATTCGCGGCTCCTATTATCTGTTGGGAGCCTTGCTGGGCCGTTTCAGCAAAGCCAGCATCTACATGCCCGGCGGCTGCAATTTCGGCGCGCGGCCGATCGACCAGCACATGAAAGGCTTCGAAGCGCTTGGCGCTACCGTGACCATCGAATACGGCAAGATTAACGTCGAAGCCCAGCACCTGCATGGCGAGCATATTTTTCTCGATGTCGTCAGTGTCGGCGCCACCATCAACATCATGATCGCCGCGGCCAAGGCCGAAGGCACAACCGTGATCGAGAACGCCGCGCGTGAACCGCACATCGTCGATGTAGCCAATTTCCTCAACACGATGGGTGCCAACATCCGCGGTGCGGGCACCGACGTGATCCGCATCACCGGTGTGCAGCAGCTGCCGGCCGGTGCGACCTATTCGATCATCCCCGACCAGATTGAGGCCGGCACCTACATGCTGGCGGCCGCCCTGACCCGGGGCGATGTGACGGTGCGCAACGTGATCCCCAGGCACATGGAACCCCTGACGGCCAAGATGGAGGAAATGAACATCTCGGTCGACACCGGCGATGACTGGATCCGCGTCTGGATGGAACCGGAACGCGAGCTGTTGGCCGCCAACTTCAAGACAATGCCATATCCGGGGTTTCCCACCGACCTGCAGCCGCAGACGACGGTGCTCCTGACGACCGCCAAGGGCTCCAGTAAAATGCTGGAAAATGTCTGGGAGAACCGCTTCCAGTATGTCGATGACTTGAAGACGATGGGCGCCGACGTCATGATCGCCGGTCATGTCGCGATCATCGCGGGCGGCAGTGCGCTGACCGGGACCAAGGTGACGGCACGCGACCTGCGCGCCGGTGCCGCCATGGTTCTGGCCGGACTGGCTGCCGACGGCGAGACTGAGGTGACCGACATCAACAAGATCGAGCGCGGCTACGAGAACTTTATCAAGAAGATGCGCCATCTTGGCGCCGACATCACCCGGATGGACAGCTGATGAAGCAGCCAGGGATGGTCTGCCCGCTGCGCAGCGGCAGCAGCGGCAATGCTGTCCTGATCGCCGCCGACGGGACGCGCCTCCTGATTGATTCGGGCGTGGCCTGCCGGACGATCGAGCAGGCGATGCAGGCCATCGACCAGGATGCTGCATCGCTTGATGGGCTCCTGATCACGCATGAGCATACCGACCATGTGGCGTCGGTCGGCGCGATGATGCGCCGCTACAAGCTGCCCTTGTATGTCAACGAGCCGACCTGGCTGGCGATGCGACCCGGTCTTGGCGCGATCGACGAGGGTTTGGTACATCTGATCTGTGAAGGATCGCCGTTTTGCATCGGCAGCTTGTCCGTAACCAGCTTTGCCACGCCCCACGACGCCGTAGCGCCGGTGGGTTACCGGGTGGAAAGCGGCCAGGGCGCGGTTACGCTGCTGACCGATATCGGCGAGATGGACGAGACCTTGCTGCAACATGCGGCCGGCAGCCGCGTGGTCCTGATCGAAGCCAACTACGACCCGATGATGCTGATGGCCGGCCCGTATCCGGCCCAACTCAAGCAGCGCGTCAGCAGTTCGGTCGGTCACCTTTCCAACGAAGATTGCGCCCAGGCGGTCGGCCTGCTGCTCGAGACAGGTACCGAGCAGTTCGTTTTGTCGCATCTGAGCAAAGAGAACAATTATCCGGAACTGGCCCTGCTGACCGTCGGACGCCATCTGAACCGCCTGGCTGCCCGGCCCGGCCGCGACGCGCGCATTTCTGTCGCGCGCCGTTTCGCCGTCAGTGATCCGCTGTGCCTTTGAAGATTGCGATCATCTCGCCGGGCAAAACACGTGAGATCTGGCTGCAAGCCGGCCTCGACGAATACATCCGGCGGCTGAGCCGGTACTGCCAAATTCAACTGGTGACCGTGGCAGACGCGCCCGACGACCGAGACGCGGAGCGGGCGAAGGATGACGAAGGCCGCAGCATCCTGGCCCGGATCAGGCCGCGCGACTTTGTCGTCGCCCTCGACCTGGCCGGCAGGCAGTTGGATTCGCTGCAGCTGTCCGAAGCCCTGATGGACTGGCTGGAAAAGGGCGGCAGCAGCGTGACGTTTGTGATCGGCGGCGCCAGCGGACTGGCCGGTCAGGTTCTGGCAAGAGCTCAGGACCATTTGTGCTTGTCCCGGATGACCTTTACCCACCAGATGAGCCGGCTGATCCTGCTCGAGCAGTGTTACCGCAGTTTTCGCCTGATCAACCATGAGCCTTATCACAAATTCTAAAACCAGATTCACCAAGCCTGACGGCTCTGCCGAACTCAGATTTGGGCAAAAGCCGAAAAAGTCTGCTCCAAGCCGTGATTCCGGCCCTGGCGGTTGCTTAATGGTCCTGATCGCGCTAAAATCAAGGCGTTGCTGATCGCATGCAGCATCAAGCAAGAACGGGCGGTCCGGCCCCGCTGACGGATCGGCGGTGATGATTTGAAGAAACGGCGAACGGAGCAATACCGGGCGACACAAAGCAACCAGGCCTATTTGTACGCGAATCGTCCCTTTAAGTGGTTTCTGGACTTGATCAGACCAGTCAGGGGCCGATTTCTTTTTGCCCAGCTGCTCGATCTGGCCTTTGTCGCGACCAGTGTCATTCCGGCGACGATCACGGGTCTGCTGGTCGACGATGTGCTGACCAACCGCAGGCTGGAGCTGCTGCCGCGCTACTTGCTGCTGCTGGTGCTCATTCCCCTGGTCAGATCCTGTGTCGCGGTCGTTTTCCGCTTCCAGTTTGAATCCTGCTCGCAAAACACCGTGATGCGCATCCGGGAAAGCCTCTACCGGCACCTGCAGAATCTGGACGCTTCCTTTTACAACCGGTCCCGGATCGGCGACATCATGTCTAAAATGACCGGTGATGTCGACATGGTCCGCCACTTCATCGCCTTTACCGCCTTTGCCACGCTCGATAACGTTGTCTTGTTTGTCTTCGGCTCGCTGTACATTTTCACAGTCAGCTGGAAACTGGCCCTGGTGGCGCTGCTGATCAGCCCGGCGATCTTTATCCTCACCTACCGGCTTGGCCGGACTGTCCGGCCTATCTGGAGCGAAATCCGGGAAGCCTTTTCGCGGCTGAACTCCGTGGTCCAGCAGAATATCGCCGGCAACCGCGTCGTGCGGGCTTTTGCGCGGGCAGATTTCGAAGAAGAGAAATTCGAAAAGCAGAACGTCAGCTACCGTGACGCCAACATGCGCCACAACAAGGCGGCGGTCCGCTTTCTGCCGGCCCTGGACGGCCTGGCCAATCTATTGACGGTGCCGGTCATCCTGGTGGGCGGCATCCTGGTTATCCGGGGGCAGCTGACGATCGGCGGCCTGGTGACCTTCAACGGACTGCTCTTCGTTCTGACCCAGCCGATGCGCATGGCCGGCAACCTGATGAATGAGATTCAGCGTTATTCGGCCTCCGCCGCCAAGGTCATCGACTTGTTTATCGAGCGTCCGCGCATCCTCCAGCCCCAGGACCAGGCAGGGGAGGCGACGGCCGAGGACGAGCTGTTTGAACAAAAGCGCCAGGCGGACATTCGCGGCAAAGTCGAGTTCCGGGATGTGACATTCACCTATGGCGAACGGAAAGGGCACGCACTGCAGCCCAGCCTGAAAAACATCAACCTGGTGGCCGAACCGGGCCAGACGATCGGGATCGTCGGGCTGACCGGATCCGGCAAGACCAGCCTGGTCAATCTGATCCCGCGCCTTTACGATACCACTTTTGGTGCGATCCTGATCGACGATATCGATGTGCGCGACTACAACTTGCAAGAGCTCAGGCGCAACATCGGCATGGTGATGCAGGATGTCTTCCTGTTCTCAGATACGATCGAGGGCAACATCGCCTACGGCGTGCCGGAAATCGACCAGGACGCGGTTTTGACCGCCGCCCGGACCGCCGCGGCCGATGGATTTATCCGCAAGATGAGCGAAGGGTACGACACGATCATCGGTGAGCGCGGGGTCGGCCTGTCCGGCGGCCAACGCCAGCGGATCGCCCTGGCGCGCGCTTTGATCATCCGGCCCAGGATCCTTATTCTGGACGACACGACTTCAGCCGTCGACATGGAGACCGAGCAGGAGATCCAGCAGGCGCTGGCCCGGGACCTGAAGGGCAGCACCGTGTTTATCATCGCGCACCGGATCTCGTCGGTCCGCAACGCCGACCAGATCATCGTGCTCGACGAAGGCAGCATGGTGGAGCGGGGCACCCACGAGGAGCTGCTCGCGCTCAGGGGCATCTATTTCGATGTTTTTGCCACGCAAGCCGGCCTGACAGCCGAAGAAGCCGCCGCGCTGGGTCTGGAAGGAGGTGCAGCCAATGGCACGCAACCGCTATGACATCGACGAAAGCCTGGAAGCACCTTTCAACTTCAGCCAGTTCAAGAGCCTGATGCAATATTCGAGGCCGTACGCGAAACAGCTGCTCAAGACCTTTTTGGTCATGATCCTGGCCAGTTCGCTGAACCTGCTGGCGCCGCTGCTGCTGATGCGGGCGATCAACACCACGATTCCGGGCAAGGACATCTGGGAACTGGTCTTCATATCGACCGGCTACAGCCTGATCGTCGCTTTCGTCGCCCTGATGACCGCTTACCGCATGCGCCGCATGAATTTTGTCGGCCAGAGCATCATCCACGACATCCGCCTGGATATGTTCCGCCATTTGCAGCGTTTGCCTTTCACCTATTTCGACGACCGGCCGCACGGTAAAATCCTCGTCCGCATCGTCAATTATGTCAACGCAGTCAGCGACCTGATCTCCAACGGCCTGGTCAACTCGCTGGTTGATTTGCTCAGCCTGGTGATCATTGTCATCTACATGCTGCTGGTCGATCCGCTCCTGACCCTCTATGCCCTGGCCGGCTTGCCGCTGCTGCTCCTGGGCATTCTTCTGCTCAAGAACGCCCAGCGCCGGGCCCAGCAGTTCCTGTCGCGCAAGAACGCCAACCTGAACGCCTACACGCAGGAAAGCCTGTCTGGCATGAAGGTGACCCAGGTTTTCGCCCGCGAGTCATTCAACCGCGGCATCTACCACCGCCTGATCAGCGAATTCCGGCGCAGCTATTTGCGCTCGGCTGGCCTCAACATGGTCATGTGGCCGTTTGTCGATACGGTGTCCAACGCGACGGTGGCCCTGCTTTACGCCGCGGGAGCCATCTGGCTGCGCCAGGCCAACGGCGACCCGGTCTCGATCGGGGCCATTGTCGCTTTTGTCGGCTATGTCTGGCGTTTCTGGCTGCCGGTCAACAACCTGGCCAATTTCTACAACGCCCTGATCAATTCGGCGGCCTACATCGAACGCATCTTCGAGTTTTTGCACGAACCGGTGGTCATCGCGGACAAACCCGACGCGGCCGAGCTGCCCAGGGTTACGGGCAAGGTCAGTTTTGAAGATGTGTCCTTCGCTTACGACCCGGGCCACCCCGTCCTGGACCATGTTTCCTTTGAAGTCAACCCAGGTGATTCCATCGCCCTGGTCGGTCCGACTGGTGCCGGCAAATCGACGGTCATCAACCTGCTGTGCCGATTCTACGATATCGAGCAAGGCCGCATCACCATCGACGGCTATCCGGTCGACGCGGTCACCCTCGATTCTTTGCGCACGCAGATGGGCATCATGCTGCAAGATCCCTTCCTGTTTCCAGGCACGGTCATGGATAACATCCGCTACGGCCGGCTGGACGCCAGCGACGAGGCCTGTATCGAAGCCGCGCGCGCCGTCCACGCGCATCCCTTTATCATGCGCCTGTCCAACGGGTACCAGACCCAGATCAACGACCAGGGATCGGGGGTTTCGGCCGGTGAACGCCAGCTGATCTCATTCGCCCGCGTGCTGCTGGCCGATCCGCATATCCTGATTCTCGACGAGGCGACCGCCAGCATCGATACCCAGACGGAAAAGGCACTCCAACAGGGGCTCGACCGTTTGATGGTCGGACGGACCTCGTTTATCATCGCCCACCGCCTTTCGACGATCAAGAATGTAACCCGAATCATGGTTGTCGCTGACGGAAAAATCGCGCAGAGCGGCACGCACGCCGAACTGGTCCGGCAGCCCGGCCACTACCAGCAGTTGTACCTCAGCCAGTTCGAAGCCTTGCTGGGGCGTGACCTCTCCTGAAGTTATCCACAGGCCGTGCCGGCAGAAAGAATGTTCTGCCGCCGCCCGACAGGCCGCCAAAACGCCCGGGCACGTGCTGACGCCCTTTTTCCAGCCGGCCGTGAAACAACATGTTACAAGCGCTTTACAGACAGATGACGCGTGAAACACAACCGACAGGTTATGCACAGGGTTATCCACATTATCCACAGGGTGTGCATGGATTTTTCCACACGAAATCAAACCCATTCTGGTGTATAATGATAAGCAACATGTCTGGCAAACAGCGGTTGCCTGCAGGGGGATCATGACCTGCGGGCCGTTGTTGCTTGCAAAAACGAAATGAGGATGGACGGTGACCGATACAAAATGGCTGATTGCCGGTTTGGGCAACCCGGGCCGGAAATATGAACTGACTTGGCACAACAGCGGCTACCAGGTCCTGGATCTGCTGTCCGGCCGCTGGCAGACGGCGATCGACCGTATTCGCTACCGCAGCCTGACCGCGGTGGTGCGGCTCGGCGACACATCCTGTTTGCTGCTGAAGCCATTGACCTACATGAACCTCAGCGGGGAGGCGATTCGCGAAGCCCTGCGCTACAGCCAGATCGACGCCCGGCACTGCCTGGTCATTTATGACGATATCGACCTGCCGGTCGGTAAAATACGCATCCGCCGTTCGGGCGGACCAGGCACGCACAATGGGATGCGCTCCATCCTCGATGCGCTGCAACACACGGATTTTCCGCGCATCCGTATTGGGATCGGGCCCAAGCCGGAACGCTGGGACCTGGCCGATTACGTGCTCTCAAAGGTCCCGCCCGATCAGGAAGCGGCTTGGCGCGAGAGTCTCATGCGCGCGGCCGACGCCGTTGACACCATCATCAAGGAAGGTCTGGACACAGCGATCAGCCGCTGCCAGGCTCCATAACCAGGAGGCACAATGCCCAGCGACACATCTGATCTCATCCGGCAGCATATGGCTGCCGACCCGGCTTTCAGCCGCCTGACCCAGGGACTAAGCGGCAAAAAAGCGACATTCAACGTTGTCGGACCGCCGGACAGCCTGAAAAGCTGGCTGGCCTGGCAGCTGGGAGCAAAGACCGGCCGCCGGCCCTGTTTGCTGGTGGCCGATGAACTGCGTGCCCGTACCGTGGCGGCTGAACTTGCGGCTTTGCTCGAAGATCCTGTCTTTATTTTCCGGCCGCGCGAACTCAATCTGACCGATGCCGAAGCGTCCAGCCGGGAGCTGGACATGCAGCGTATGGCGATCCTGGGCAAACTGCTGGACGACCAGTATGGCGCCCTGGTGGTTCCAGCGGGCGCCGTCTTGCAGAAACTGCCCCCGTCATCGCTGTTTCAGGCGCGTTTTCTGCATTTTTTCGTGGGCCAGAAGATGGATTTGGATGACGGGGTCAGGCAGCTGATCCGCAATGGTTACGAACACATGCGCCTGACCGACGGACCCGGTCAGTTTGCCCGCCGGGGCGACATCCTGGACATCGTCGTGCCATCGGCAGAGGATGACGAGGCTCCGGAAGGCTTCAGAATCTCATTTTTCGACGACGAGATCGACGCGATCAAGCACTTTGACCCGCAGACCCAGCGTTCCAGCGCGATGCTGCAAGAGGTCAGCATCCCGCCTGTACGCGAATTGCTGCCTGACCCGGCGTTCAAGGACGAGCTCGCCAGCCAGATCCTGGCTTGCGGCGAAACCGCTGCGCAGACGGCCCTGGCCAACGGTGCTGCCCGGGAAATCGCTGCCGCCATGCGTCAGTTGGCCGGCAGGGACGCGGATCGTGTCAGCCAGAATGTGCATTTCGCGGCCCTGGACCGCTGGATTAAGTATGTCCAGCCCCGGCCTGTCTGCATCCTGGACTATGCCCGGGAAACAGGCTGCCTTGTTTTGCTTGACGAACCGCTGCGTATCCGCAACCGGATCGATGCTGCCCAGGCCGACCTGGACGAGCGCCTGCGTGCGATGCTGACGAAGGGGCAAGCACTGCCCCAATGGAGCGAGATCACGTTCCGCAGCGACGACATCGGCTTAAGCCTGGACCGGATCCGGCCATTGCTGGCCATGAGCCAGATCGCTTCCCCGGGCAATGCGCTGCCGGATGCCGAGCTGATCAGCTTGCAGGCGCGGCCGGCAGACGGTTATCGCGGGCGGGAAACACAGCTGCTGGATCAGGCGGCCGACTGGCTGCGCCAGTCCTGGACCCTGATGCTGTTTGCCGGGAGCGAACACCGGCGCGAGCGGCTTGGCCAGCTGTTTCAGGAAAGGGGCATCGCCCCCCTGATCGTCCCGGAGAGCCTGCCGCGCGGATTTGTCTGGCCGGCAGCCCGGCTGGCGGTGCTGGGCACCCAGGATGTGTTTGGCTCAGAACGGCCGGCGCGGCGCAAACGGCAGAGCGGCGGCATTAAGATCGACTTGTTCAGCGATCTGGTTCCCGGCGAGCTGGTCGTCCACGAGGCGCATGGCATCGGCCGCTACGATGGCCTGGTCAATATGGAGAACAACGGCACGCGCCGCGACTATCTCAAGATCATGTACGCCGGTGACGACTCGCTATATATCCCGATGGAAAGCCTGGACCAGATCCAGAAGTATGTCGGAGCGGACAGCCGCGAGCCGCGCTTGTCCAAGCTGGGCGGCCAGGAATGGACACGCATGAAAGAGCGCGCCCGTTCTTCGATTCGCAAGCTGGCCACGGATCTGGTGCGCTTGTATGCGGAACGGGCGGCGATCAAGGGCAAGGCCTTCGCGCCGGACGCCGTCTGGCAGCAGGAATTCGAGGAGCAGTTCCCTTACGAGGAGACGGCGGACCAGCTGCGCAGCGTCCAGGAAATCAAAGCGGACATGGAGTCGGAACGCGTCATGGACCGGCTTCTGTGCGGCGACGTCGGCTTTGGTAAAACGGAGGTGGCCTTCCGGGCGATTTTCAAGTGCGTCATGGACGGCTGCCAGGCTGTTTTACTGGCGCCCACCACTGTCCTGGCCCAGCAGCACTATGACAACCTGGTCCGGCGCATGGCCGGCTTTCCCGTCCAGATCGGACTGCTCAGCCGGTTTGCCTCCGAGGCCATGCAGAAGAACACGCTCAGCGGCCTGCTGCACGGCAAGGTTGATGTGGCCGTGGGGACGCATCGCCTGCTGTCCCAGGATGTGCGCTTGAAGAAGCTGGGACTGCTGGTCATCGACGAAGAGCAGCGCTTCGGCGTCGACCACAAGGAAAAACTGAAGGCCCTTTGGCCGGAAGTGGATGTCCTGACCTTGAGCGCGACACCGATTCCGCGCACACTGCACATGGCGATGTCCGGCATCCGCGACATCAGTGTCCTCGAGGAACCGCCCCATGACCGGAGGCCGGTACAGACTTATGTCATGGAATACGACCGCGAACTGGTGGCCGAGGCGATTCTGCGTGAAGTTTCACGCCAGGGACAGGTGTTCTACCTGTACAACGATACTCGCCGGATCCTGGAGAAGGCCGCCGAGCTCGAGCAGCAGCTGCCGGGCGCCCGGATCGTGTGCGCCCACGGCAAGATGAACGAAAAACTGCTCGAGGACATCATCAGCGGCTTCATCGCCCAGGAATCCGATATCCTGGTTTGCACGACGATCATCGAATCGGGCATCGACATGCCCAATGTCAACACGATTATCGTCGAGGACGCGGACCGGCTGGGGCTGGCCCAGCTCTACCAGCTGCGCGGCCGGGTCGGGCGCTCAGACCGCCAGGCCTACGCCTACATTACCTACCGCCGCGACAAGGCGCTTACCGAAATCGCCGAAAAACGCCTGGCAGCGATCCGTGACTTCACCGAACTGGGCGCCGGCTTCAAGATCGCGCTGCGTGACCTGGAGGTGCGCGGCGCCGGCAACCTGCTTGGCGCGGAACAGCATGGGCAGCTCGAAGCGATCGGGTACGACCTGTACTGCCGCATGCTGGAGGAAAGCATCCAGGAATTGCAGGGCCAGCGGCCAGCCCGCCAGATCTCGGCCGTCATCGACCTGGATATCGACGCGTTTGTGGCCAAACGCTACATCCCGGACGAGGGCCAGCGGATGGACATGTACCGCCGGATCGCCGATATCCGTTCGTTCGCCGACTACCAGGATGTTCTGGACGAATGCCTGGACCGGTTCGGCGATCTGCCGCCTGAAGCCCTGGCCCTGGCCGATATCGCCTATATTCGTTCGGTTGCCGGCCGGCACGGTTTCGGCCGCATCCACCAGCACCAGGAGAACCTGGTCATGAGCTACGACGAGTCGGCATCCCCGGACATGGGTGTGCTGGCGCGCCTGATCGGCCGGCCCGAATTCAAAGGTCAGCTGCTGTTCAATGCGGGTACGCGGCCCTACCTGGTGTACCGCAGCGGCGCGCGGCAGCGGCAGCGGATTGCGGAAAACCTGCGCAAGCTGTTCCAGGTCCTGGATCCGGATGTCGCGCAGCATGACAAGGAGGCCTCCTGATGCCATCCAAACCTGTCTGGCTCGATTTCAGCTTGCCTGTCCACAACGGCATGCCGGTTTATCCCGGCGATCCGCCGGTGCGGATTGAGCATTTTCTGGAGCACGGGCGGGACGGCCTGCAGGCCAGCGTCCTGTCCATGAGCTGCCATGCCGGCACCCACCTCGACGTCCCGCGCCACTACCTGCCACAGGGGCCCTCGGTTGACATGCTCGATCCGGGCCGCTTTACTGGTCCGGCCTATATCGCCGCTGCCGTTTACAACGGCAGGGGCGAAATCAACCTCGACGCGCTGGATCTAAGCGGTCTGGTACCTGGTGACAGCTTGCTGCTGGCGACTGGTTGGGACCAAAACCGCGGGCAGGCGGCCTATTACCAAAACATCCCCTGTTTCGCGCCTGGCGCCGGCGCGTGCCTGGTTCAGCTGCAGATCGGCTTTTTCGGACTTGATCTGCCGACGGTCGGGGAGGCCGGATCGGAGCCGGCCGCGATGCACCAGACCCTGCTGTCGCGTGACATCGTGATCATCGAAAGCCTGAGCGGCCTGGTTCCGCTCGTTGGAAAGCGGGTGCAGCTGTTCGCGTTCCCGCTGCTGCTGCCAGGCAGTGACGGCAGCCCGGTCCGGGCCTGTGGCTATCTGCTCGGGAGCAATTGCATTTTGGTTCCTGATGGCTTATAATGACGAAGCTGTGTCCCGGTGGCCTAATGGATAAGGTGGCAGTTTCCGGAGCTGTTGATGCGGGTTCAATTCCTGCCCGGGACGCCAAAAAAACTGCTGAAACAGATGTTGTTTCAGCAGTTTTTGTTGAAATGGTGCGTTTCCAGCTATTTTGTTACTTGACGTAACCGACCTTGGCTGAAATGCGCATGATCGAATCATGCATCGCGGCCAGGACGCTTTCATCTTCTTCCACTTTCACGCGGCTCTGCAGATGCGTCTTACAGACATCCTTGCCGATATCGCCAAGGCTGGCGGCGGTCTGGCGGCGGATTTCCGGGTCGGGATCGCCCAGCAGCAACAGAAGGTTGTTGACACAATGGTCGTTGCCGATGCTTCCAAGTGCCTTGATCGCCGTAAGGCGAACTTCTTTCTTGCGATCCATCAATAAAGGTATAATTTTGGCTGATTTACCTTTTTTGACATAGGTATCGATTTTTTTAACTTTGTCACCAAAAATCATCAGGAATCCCCCTTTATCCGTCATGATACGCGCGGCAGAAACAACAGGCTTGTTGTATGACTTATTATAGCGATGAATTGTGAACAATTTGTTAACAAAAGAGGCTGCCAAACGCCTGAAAACCCTGCTATAACGCTGTTTTGCGGCTGTTAAACGTGTGCATGTGACGCTCGCACAGCCGGATAATGCATCTTTTGACAAATGCG
>LSQX01121773.1_pt2 | contig 14634 bp, 14 predicted proteins | sample 654561 | NCBI WGS metagenome assembly LSQX01 (sample SAMN04489861, study PRJNA283612) | anaerobic digester metagenome | isolation source: 4 biogas reactors fed with cattle manure at either 37C or 55C with and... | place: Denmark: Kongens Lyngby | collected 2014
CAGAGCTGTTAAAGTGGCTGAGCCGATGGCAAAGCCTTTTCCTATGGCTGCAGTTGTATTACCGACACTATCCAGCTTGTCCGTAATATCTCTAACTTCATGCGGCAGGTCGGACATCTGTGCGATACCGCCGGCGTTGTCTGCGATCGGGCCGTAAGCATCAACAGATATCGTCATACCGACTGTGGATAACATACCGACTGCGGCCAAAGCAACTCCGTAAAGACCAACTGCTCTATAGGAAGCAAAGATAGCTGCAGCGATTAATAAAATCGGAACGAAAGATGAACCCATGCCGATGGCAAAACCGTCAATGATCGTAGTGGCTGATCCGGTTCTGCAGGCTTTGGCTAGGTTTTTCACAGGTCTGTAATCTGCCGATGTGAAATACTCAGTTGTTGTACCGATCAAAACCCCAGCAATCAAGCCTGAGGTAATAGCGATAAAGTGCTGGTGTGTATCGAATAGCCAGTAGCTTAGTCCTAAAGCGGCTAAGGTAGTTAATAAACTGCTGATGTAAGTTCCTGCATTAAGGATTTTGGCAGGGTTTTTCATATTCAACTTACTGACGAATATGATTCCCAAAAGTGAGAAGAGGGCTCCGGCTCCACTCAATAAGAGAGGATAGGCCACTGCTGCGATTCTGTTTCCGACTAGGGCAACGGGTAAGGTAACGGCCAGCGTTATTGCGGAAACAATCGATCCGACATAAGACTCAAAAAGGTCACTGCCCATACCGGCGACATCACCGACATTGTCGCCGACGTTGTCAGCGATAACGGCCGGGTTGCGCGGGTCATCTTCAGGTATTCCTGCTTCCAGCTTGCCGACCAGATCGGCTCCGACGTCAGCCGCTTTAGTATAAATGCCGCCGCCGACACGACCGAATAAGGCCATTGAAGAAGCACCTAGGCTGAAGCCGGTGAGTGCTTCAACTACTATGCTGTCAGACGCAAATTGGACGATGCCGCTGATGCCGAGCAAGCCCAGTCCGACAACACACAGTCCCATGACTGAACCACCACCGAAGGCAATTCTTAGAGCAGCCAGCATACCTTTGCTACGAGCCGCTTCGGCGGTGCGGACGTTGGCTAAGGTAGCTGTACGCATTCCGAAAAAACCGGCCAATACTGAAAAGACACCACCAATGACGAAAGCGATAGCGGTGGGCCAACCTAACAAGGCCAGCAGTAGGATAAACATTGCTGCGATAAATAAAACTATGAATCGATATTCGCGGGAAAGAAAAACCATAGCTCCTTCACGGATGAAGGAGGCAATTTCCTCCATCCTTCCGCTGCCGCCTGGTTGACGTTTTACGACGCGATGAATAAGATACGCTGCAAGTAGTGTGACTAGTGCACTGATTGGTAAGACAACTCTGGAAAAAATCTCGTAGTTCAACTTCAAAGCCTCCACATAATAAATATTTATTGTTCTATTAAAAAACAATACGTTTTAATGGTTTGTCCCCCTCGATCAAACGTATTGTTTAATCCATAAATTATAAGTAGCACGTCTTCCTAAAAGACTATTTATTAAAAAGATTAAAAATAAAAGCTCCCTCTCTTCTCTGCAAGACAGGGAAAGTATTGGTGAAAAAGTGTATTAGGGCTGTTAAGCAGCTTTCAGAGCTGTCTCTGCTTCTTCTAAGGGCTCATGATTTACGTTATTAGTATATTGTATAAAATCTTAAAAAGCAAAATATCATTGTCAATATTATGAATTTGTCTGAATGTAGTCGTTGTAGTTTATGCAAGAAGCCAAGGGATGTGTCAGAAACGGATGCTTTGATAGAGTTTGTTATGATATATTTCTTTCCTTGCTGTGCTACAATCTAATAAATAATTCTCTGATTTAACACTTTCTGGAGGGGGTTCTGTGGATAGTAATAGAATATTGGAGCATCCTATACTGGAGTTTGATGAGGGCGAAAGTGTCGCTTTCACCTTCGACGGTCAGGAGCTCGTAGGTAAGTCCGGTGATACAATCGCCTCGGCTTTACATGCGGCCGGAGTACGTGTTTTAGGTCACCATTTTAAGAGCGCGCGTCCGCGTGGCTTTTATTGTGCGATTGGAAACTGTTCCTCATGTCTGATGATTGTGAACGGTGTGCCAAATGTGCGGGTATGTGTTGAGCCTTTGGAAGCCGGCATGGTTGTACGTTCGCAAAACGATAAGGGGGTGCTGCCATGATTTCAGTACCACTCTTAATCATCGGGGCAGGACCTGCCGGATTGTGCGCCGCCTACCGAGCTGCCGAGCTCGGTGTAGATGTACTGATCATGGAACGCGCACAAAAGACCGGCGGACAGCTCGTCAAGCAGACGCATAAATTTTTCGGCTCAGAGCAGCAGTTCGCATCTACTAGAGGTATTGAGATAAGTGATATCTTGACTTCTAGGCTAGAGGGACTTCCGGGACGCGTTGAAATTCAGACAGACGCAACAGTTCTCGGTTTCTACGAGGATGGCGTCATCACAGCCGAGGTGCAGGGCAAGTTTATGAAATATCGCCCGGAGGCTTGCATTGTGGCAACCGGTGCTTCAGAAAAAACTCTTCCCTTTATGGGTAACGATCTGCCCGGCGTGTACGGCGCCGGTGCTGTACAGACGCTGATGAATGAGTATGGCGTGCGTCCCGGCAAGAGAGTCTTGATGATTGGTGCCGGAAATATCGGTTTGATTGTCTCTTATCAATTGCTACAGGCCGGTGTAGAAGTGGCTGCGGTCTTGGATGCTGCGGAACACATAGGCGGTTATCTGGTGCATGCCAGTAAGATTCGTCGAGCGGGCGTGCCGATTTTGACCCGTCATACTTTGGAGCGTGCTTTTGGCGATGAAAAAGTTGAACACGTCATTATCCATGCGCTGGATGATGAGTGGAAGAAGGTTCCTGATAGCGAACGGCAGCTGGACGTAGATGTTGTCTGTGTAGCAGTCGGCCTTTCACCACTGACCGATCTGCTCTGGCAGGCTGCTGTCGATATGAAATATATCGGAGCTTTGGGGGGCTACGTTCCGCTAAGAGACGCCGACATGATGACCACGCGGAAGGGGCTGTATATTGCAGGTGATGTTGCCGGTATAGAAGAGGCCAGTTCTGCAATGGTTGAAGGCGAAATAGCAGGTATTGCTGTAGCTCAGCATCTAGGATTCTCTAACGAAGGAAGTGAAGCCCTCAAGAAGGAATGTCTTAGTCAGCTGCGTCAGCTGAGGGCTGGCCCCGGAAGCGAGAAAATAAGAACAGGGATGGCCCTGGCCGGAGCGTATTCATGAAGACTGATTTGACACAATTAAAACTTGAAGGTTTGGCCACGGAAGACAATCTCCAAGGTCGTCTGCCGAATGAAAGCGAAAAAAAGCGGGGACCTTACGCGGTCATCGAGTGTTTCGAAGAAATACCCTGTAATCCTTGCGTAGTATCTTGCCGCTTTAACGCTATTTATCCTTTTGAAAATATAAACGACTTACCGTTTGTTGACTTTTCTGAATGTACAGGCTGCGCTGTCTGCGCCAGAGTCTGCCCCGGTTTGGCTATTTTCATTATCGACGAGTCGATGGAGGGAGAGAAGGGCACAATCATGCTGCCGCATGAATATCTGCCTCTCCCTGAAAAAGGCGAGCAGGTAATGGCGAGAGGCCGAGATGGCAGCGAGCTCTTTCCGGCCACGGTGACACGCATCATGAAAGGCGGAAAAGGAAAGACACCGTTGATTACTCTCGAGGTGCCCAAAGAGCACTTACAGGATGTGCGCTCATTTTCCGTGATTAGCGAAGAAGTGACTTTGCTTAGCAGCTACGAGGCTCTTGAGCTGGAAGAAGAGGCTCCGGTAGTTTGTCGCTGTGAAGGCGTTGACTTAGATGAGATTCGCGATCTGATTGCACGCGGCTACAAAACGGTAGATGAGATCAAACACAGAAGTCGCGCAGGGATGGGACCTTGTCAGGGACGCAGTTGTCGTCAAGTGATTCTAAATGAGTTGGCTAGAGATGCCGGAGTTTCTTTGGAAGAATTTGAAGGCGGCAGTTTCCGGCCACCGGCTACTCCGGTTTCCATGGATATATTAGCGAAAGGGAGCGAAGAAGATGCAGAAAACATTTGATGTTGTAATCATAGGCGGCGGCATTTCAGGCCTCTCGATCGCTTTTCATCTGGCACGAGAAGGTGTCAAAAACATTGCTGTGATTGAGAAGAGTTTCCTTGGCAGTGGTGCTACCGGTCGTTGTGGAGCTGGAATCCGTATGCAATGGGGGACGGAGCTGAACTGCCTCTTGTCAAAATATTCCTGTGAGTTTTTTGAAAATGCGCAGGAGATTTTTCATAATGATATTGATATAGAGTTCGAGCAGGGAGGTTACCTGATTGCTGCCGGGACTGACGCAGAAGTGGAACAGTTCAGAAGGAACGTAAGTCTGCAGCACAGTTTGGGTATTGAATCTGTTTTCCTTAGCCCGGAAGAGGCCGGCGAAATTATGCCTCATCTGGATATATCGAAAATAAAGGCAGCAACTTTTTGCCAGAGGGACGGTCACCTGAATCCTTTCCGTACGACTGAGGCTTTCGCTGAAGCATCGCGTGCCTTGGGCGTGACTATTTATGAATATACCGAAGTTTGCGAGATTCTGCGGGACGGCGCTAAGGTCGCGGGTGTGCGGACAGACAAGGGCGATATCTCTGCTCCGGTCGTGGTCAATGCAGCTGGCGGTTATTCCAAATTAATCTCTGAAATGGCGGGCTCAGATTTGCCGGTATTTTCTCGACGACATCAGATCATGGTGACAGAACCGGTCGAGCCTATGCAAGACCCGATGTTTATGGGCTTTTCCCTGAATATCTATATTCAACAGGTGCCTCACGGCTCCTTTATCATGGGGCGGAGTGATGACAGCGAGCCTAGAGATTTGCGCTTGACATCGTCGTGGCAGTTTTTGGAAAAAATGAGCAAGACCTGCACCACGTTGATGCCGCGGCTCGGTCGCTTGAAGGTTGTTCGCCAGTGGGCCGGTCTTTATAACATGACTGCAGATGCACAACCGATCTACGATGAGGATCCCGAACTATCCGGCTTTTACATTGCCGCAGGATTCTCGGGACATGGTTTCATGTTGGCGCCTGTCACAGGTCATGTTATAGCTAAACAGATTTTGGGTGAGGAAGCAGATATTGACGTGACTTGTCTCAATGTCAGTCGCTTCAAAGACGGCGGTTTATTGCCGACGGAGAGCTCGGTAGTCTGATCTGTCGCAAGCAAATAAATACGAGATAACAAAAGAGCCGCTGATGAAAATTCTAATCAGCGGCTCTCCTTATTTCTTACTTACTTTGTCTCTGCCCTAACTTTCCTGCATGAAGGGATAGCTGATGTCTTCGGAGGGCAGGAGGTTTTCCTTGATGGTGCGCGGGCTGACCCAGCGCAGAAGGTTCAGGACACTGCCGGCTTTATCGTTAGTGCCGGAGGCTCTTGATCCACCGAAAGGTTGTTGCCCCACTACTGCGCCGGTGGGTTTGTCGTTAATATAAAAGTTGCCGGCTGCGCTACTTAGTGCAGCTTCCATGGCGACGATGGCAGCTCTGTCTTGTGCGAAGATTGCTCCGGTCAAAGCGTATGGTGAAGTTTCGTCACACAGAGTCAAGGTTTCTTCGAGTTTCTCGTCTTCGTAAATATAGACAGTCAGAACAGGGCCGAAAAGCTCCTCTTTCATGGTTGCGTAATCAGCTTTTTTGGCTAGGATTACTGTGGGAGAAATGAAATAACCGACACTATCATCGTAGCCGCCAATCAAAACTTCTGCGTCATCTGAGGCTTTTGCGTCGTCGATCGCCTGTGAGATCTTTGTGAATGCTTTGCGGTCGATGACAGCTGAGAGGAAATTTGTGAAATCGCGCACATCGCCCATTTTTAGATCCTTGGTTTTATCTAGCAACTTGTCTTTGACTTCCGGCCAAATGCTTCTGGGTATATAGGCTCGGGAAGCGGCAGAACATTTTTGTCCTTGATATTCGAAGGAGCCACGCACTAAGCCCGCTACCAGTGTGTCAATATCGGCTGTTGGATGGGCAAAGACAAAGTCTTTACCACCGGTTTCGCCAACGAGGCGCGGGTATTGCTTGTAAGAACTGATGTTTTCCCCGACAACTTTGAACACATTTTGGAAGACAGCGGTCGAGCCTGTGAAATGGAAACCTCCCAGATGGGGGTTTCTTAGGATATGTTGGTCAACATCTTTACCGCGTGAGGGTAAGAAGGAGATAACTCCCGCGGGAAGGCCAGCTTCCAGTAAAAGCTGATACACATAGTAGTTGGAGAGGGCGGCGGTGCGGGCAGGTTTCCAGATCACTGTATTGCCCATTAATGCGGGTGCGATAGCAAGGTTACCGCCGATGGAGGTGAAGTTAAAGGGAGAAATCGCCATGACGAAGCCGTCCAGAGGACGATACTCTTGACGATTCCAGACACCTGGAGTGCTCATAGGCTGCTGTTGATAAATTTCTTCAGCGCAGGCGACACCGAAGCGCAAAAAATCACAAAGCTCACAAGCAGCGTCGATCTCAGATTGGATCACTGTTTTGCTTTGGCCCAGCATAGTTGCTGCATTGATGCGATCTCGCCAAGGTCCGGCTAGCAGATCGGCTGCCTTGAGGAAGATGGCAGCTCTGTGTTCGAAAGGCATACGAGCCCATTCTTTTTTAGCTTCCAGTGCTGTCGCAATTGCCCGTTTCATTTCATTTTCGCTCGCCAAGTGCGTAGTAGCCAAGACGTGTTGATGTTCATGCGGCATTACAACTGATTCGCTGTCTCCGGTAAAGATTTCTTCTCCATTAATAATTACCGGGATCTCAACTGTCATCTTGCTTTGGCGTTCCAGTTCGAGCTTAAGGCTTTCCCTAGCTTTGCTGCCGGGTTCATAGCCTAAGATGGCTTCATTACGTGCTTCCGGTACTTTAAAAATTGCGTTGTTCATTTTTCCCTCCTGCGTTTTTTATGCTTGTCAATAAATATTACTTCATTGTGATAATGCTAACATTATACGTTGTAATTTAAGAGTAGGTTTCGTCTCTGCACGTGGAAATTGCTCTGTCGATTGCTGTGAGAAAATTGAGGTTACAGAGCAGCCGGATGCTTGACAGTCTTTTAATAGGGGTATACAATCTAATTCGGCTAAAAATAGCTAATTCTGGAATCGCATACGAGGCTAATTGTTTTCGCGCGATTGCCATGAGAGGTGAGAAGCATGAAAGATAATATTCATCCTGAATACAAAGATTGTACAGTACGCTGTGCTTGCGGTGAGACTTTTGAAACTAAGGCTGTTATTGATGAAATGAGAATTGACATTTGTTCCAAATGCCATCCTTTCTACACAGGCCGTCAGAAGCTCGTGGATACCGGTGGACGCGTAGACAAATTTAAAAAGCGCATGCAGCGCGGGGAATAAGAATTCTGGGAGGAGCTCGCAGCTCCTCCTTTTTCTAGGTGCCTAAATTGACTGAAACCAATAATTTCAATCTGAAAAACGATCCTGTTCCGGAAACGACTTTTGAAGATGCTGAACTTGCGGAGCTCAAGTCAGATGTAGCGGAGTTTGAAGCTGCGTCTGCTGATGCTGAGTCTGTGGACTTGGCCGATTTCGCAGTGGAAGACTCTGAAGTTGAATCTTCAGAGCCTGAAACTGAGAATGTAGCCGAAACAGCGGAGCTCGAAACAGAAGCTGAAGCGGAAGAGGATCCTGTTGATGTCGTTCCTGATGTCGCAGTGCAAAGAGCTGCCAAGAAAACCAGTATTGGCGGTCAGGCTTTAATTGAAGGATTGATGATGTTGGGCCCTGACAAACAAGCGATCGCTCTTCGTTTGGCTTCCGGCGAGATTGACTTGCAGGTGAAACCTAGAGCGCAACGTAGCAGTAAATTTAATGTGCCGTTTTTGCGTGGATCCGTGCGCTTGGTTACTCAGTTGCGCACCGGTGTCAACGCTTTAATGCGCTCAGCAGAACTCAGCTCGCCTGACGAAGAAGAGGCTGAGGAAACAAGCAAACTGGATAATTTCCTGGAACGACATCAAGGACTAGCCATGACTTTGACAGTCTTTGTATCCCTACTGCTTTCTGTAGCGGTTTTCGTCCTAACCCCTAGCTTGATCACTGATCTGATTCGATCTCTGACTGGCTTAGGACAAAGCGGAAATTTTGGCGGCGTCTTCTTACTGTCTCTGATCGAAGGCGTCTTGCGAATGACCATCTTCCTCTTATATGTCTGGTCCACATCCAAGATGAAAGAGATCAAACGCGTCTGGCAGTATCATGGAGCAGAGCATAAGACCATCGCCTGCTATGAAGCGGGCCTACCGCTGACGGTGGAAAATTGTCGTCAACAACCTAGACAACATCCGCGTTGCGGAACGTCATTTCTCTTTTTGTTTATGTTCATCAGCATTCTAGTCTTTGCGCTGATAGGTCGTTACTCTGTTTGGGTCAATGTGCTCTTGCGCCTCGTACTGGTTCCTCTGGTAGCAGGCATTACTTATGAGATCACCCGTTTTGCCGGCCGCAGTGACAGTAAACTGTCGCGGATTCTCTCCAAGCCGGGCTTAGCCTTACAGAATCTGACAACAGCAGAGCCTGATGATTCAATGTTGGAAGTTTCAATTGCCGCTATGGCAGCCGTCATTCCGGAAAATGACGGAGAAGATAACTGGTAGCCTGTCTGAATCTATTGTCATAGATTTTTTCTAAATTAATCGGTAAGCCAAATGACTAATAAATGTTCTATTAAGAATATTCTCACTGAGATTGAGCAGGAATTGTCTTCCTGTGAAATTGAGGATGCTTCATTGGAGGCAGCTATCATGCTAGAGCATTTCACTGGCTGTGATCGGCTAGAACAGTTGCGCCATCCGGAACGCGAAGTGAATGCTCAGCAGCTTGAGGAAATCAATAAGGCAGTGCAGGAGAGATGCAGACGCAAACCTTTGTCACAGATACTGGGCGAAGTTTACTTTTATGGGCGGCCCTTCTATGTCACTGAATACGTTTTAACTCCTCGTCCCGACACCGAGATTTTGGTTGAATCGGTCTTGCAAGAAATAAGTGAGCGTTATTCAAGTTCCGGTAACGGCATTGCCGTCTTAGATAGCTGCACTGGCAGCGGCTGCATTGGTCTCAGTCTCTTGCTTGAGTTGAAAGTGGACCACATTATTAAACATTTGGACCTCTGTGACAATTCGCGGGAAGCCTTGGAGATAGCTCGGCGCAACGCTAAGAGGCATGCTGTAATGGGAAAGATTTCGTTATTTGATTGTGACCTGTGGCCGAATGCTGCCAAACGATATGATGTGATTACGTGCAATCCTCCTTACATAAACCGGGAAGATATGGAGCAATTGATGCCTGAAGTCGCCCAATTTGAGCCTTATCCGGCATTATATGGCGGTTCTGACGGTTTGGAATTTTACCGTAGACTAGCCGCTGAAACGGCCGAACACTCAAAGCCTGGAGCTATCTTGGCAGTCGAGCACGCCTATGATCAGAGAGCGGCCATCAAAGAAATATTTGCCGACTCACCGTTTGCTTTTGTACGTGAACTTGATGATTACGGCGGCAACGCGCGGGTACTTATCTTTGAGCTGAGAGAATTAAATCCCTTTGGCTGACGAAGAAGTCAAGAAACGTTCCTGGCACGAAAATGAACTTAGCCTAGTATAGAGTAGAATATGTAGGGAGCAAGACAAGCCTCATGTCATAAAGTAAAATGGATCGGGTGCAAGCACACACAATTATTTGAGACTAAGCCGTTAAAGAGAGAGTATATGGAATTAAATATTGAAGAAAATAACATCACCGCTAGCGAACAGCGCTATGAGGAGCTGAATAAACTAATTGCAGATCCCGAAATCATGCGCGACCAACAGCTTTATAAAAAATATACACAGGAGCACGCAACACTAATGCCCCTGGTCAACAATATGCGTCGTTTGCGCGACGTCGAGGCGGAGTTAAAAGAAAACACGGAGCTTTTGCACGAAACTGATGAAGCTGATTTTCGTGACCTAATCCGCACAGAGATTGCCGACTTAGAAGCTGAGAAAGAAAAGCTGGACAGAGAAATTCTACTGGCAATTCAGCCCAAGGATCCTAACGACGATAAAAACGTTATCGTTGAAATCCGTGCCGGAGCCGGCGGCGACGAGGCAGGCTTATTTGCCGCTGAACTTTTCCGCATGTACACCGCCTACGCAGAGAACCGCTCTTGGACTACAGAAATTATTGACTCCCATGAAACCGGTATCGGCGGTTTTAAGGAAATAGTGTTCATGATCGAGGGCAAGGGTGCCTTCAGCCGTCTGAAATATGAAAGCGGCGTCCATCGTGTGCAACGCGTACCGGTCACAGAATCGGGAGGACGCATTCATACGTCCACGGTCACGGTGGCGGTTTTGCCAGAAGCAGAAGATGTTGACATTGAGATCGATCCGACCGATTTGCAGATCGATACTTATCGCGCTTCCGGCGCCGGCGGCCAGCACGTAAACGTAACGAGCTCCGCCATCCGTATTACGCACGTACCGACCGGAACCGTTGTTACTTGTCAGGATCAGCGTTCTCAGCACAAAAACCGCGACAAGGCTATGAAACACTTACGCACCAAGCTCTTAGACCTGAAGCAGGGCGAGCAAGCCGATGCCATCGCCTCCGAACGCCGCAGCCAAGTAGGAACCGGCGACCGCAGCGAGCGCATCCGTACCTATAATTATCCACAAGGTCGAGTCACCGATCACAGAATTGGTCTGACACTGTATCAGTTGGACGCCATCCTCATGGGTGACATCGATGAAATTATTGAGGCCTTGGTGACAGCCGAGCACGAAGAAGCTATGCGTGAAGCATAATCCCGAGCGCAAATGAAGACACAAGTAATCACAGCGGACACAAACGATTTGGAGCAGCTTCTGCAAGAGCCCGCTCAAGCTTTGCGAGCAGGTGAGATTGTGGCTTTCCCGACGGAAACGGTCTATGGTCTCGGTGCCAACGCCCTGAACGAAAAGGCAGTAGAGCAGATCTTTATCCTGAAGGGGAGACCGCAGGATAATCCACTTATAGTGCACCTGCCTGACAAAGCAAAAATCGAGCAGGTAGCAAAAAACATTCCTCAGGAATTTTATCAACTATACGAAGCCTTTTGTCCAGGCCCCTTAACTTTTGTCTTAGAAAAGTCAGATCTCATCCCCGACATTGTGTCCGCCGGACTCGACACCGTCGCAGTGCGCTTCCCTGATCAGGACATCAGCCAGACACTCCTACGCTTGGCTGATACTCCGGTAGTAGCACCCTCCGCCAATCTTTCCGGCCGGCCCAGCGCAACACGCGCCTCCCACGTCTTAGACGATTTCAAAGACAAAATCCCTTACATCATCGACGGTGGCGCAACGGCCTTAGGGCTCGAGTCAACCGTTCTGGACTTACAGAGCCCGGAACCACGCATCTTGCGTCCGGGTATAATTACGGCTGCTGAAATTAAAGAGCGTAGCGGTATTGAAGTTCAGTCTTTTGCTGAGAGTTTGAAGACGGCTGATCTGGAACATCCGGCCTCGCCCGGTTTAAAGTATCGACACTACGCTCCTAACGCCAGAGTCGTTCAGCTATGCGGTGACAATGAAAACGATCTGCTCGCACATCTTATTCAGGTCCTTGACCAATTTGCAGACAAGCAGATAGGAGTTTTTATTAATGATAAAAGCTGGGAAAAACTGCAGCAGCTCTACGAGATAGATGAGAGCAGAATAAGTACTTATCTTTTTTCCGCAAAAAAACCACACGAGTCAGCCGCTCAAGAATTATTTGCCGCCTTACGAGCCTTGGACGCGGCCAGAGCGGATGTCATCTTGGCAGAGGCCCTGCCTGACGCCGAAGCATATATGAATCGACTCAGTAAAGCCTGCGCCCCTGACGACTCTGCGGAAGCAGAAGTCAAGACAATACTTTTTGTCTGCACGGGTAATACTTGCCGCAGCCCGATGGCCGCAGCCTTATTTAATACTTATGTAGAGCAAAAGCAGCCAGACTCGACGAGCAAATGGCAAGCTCTGTCAGCGGGACTATATACAATGGATGGACTTCCGGCTTCTTCACATTCGATTAGTGTTTTACGTGAAGTAGGCATAGATATCGCGGGACATCGCTCCGTTCAGCTGACGGAAGAACTGCTGGAAGAGGCGGAAATCGTAGCCACCATGACGCGAAACCAACGTGATATGTTGCACACCATCGCTCCCCGGCAGAAAGAGAAGATTAAAACTCTCTCCGAGTGGGCAAGGGGCTTAGCTGCAGATGCAGCTGCTGACGTCATCGATCCTTACGCGCAAGCAGAAGCCGTTTATCGTGAGACGCGCGATCTCCTGCAAGAGCTGATTGTCGATCTGTGGCAAGAGCTCAACACAGACTCCCAAGCTTAAGCAAAATTTCGATCAGATCAAAACCGGTACCTGAGATACTTGATATACTTAATGTAGTGTGGAAATCTCAGTCGGCTTGACGATGCACTTAGATCATGCTAAATTAGTGAATGGATTTTTAATGCATCCTCGCTCTGCCTGCTGCAGAGCCAATAGACCGAGAGGAGGTGAACTAATGAAAAAGAAGTATGAATTGCTTTATGTTCTTAACGGGACATTGACAGAAGAAGCACTCGGCGAACAAATGACCCGCGTACAGGCTGTTGTTGAAGCCGCTGGTGAAATCGAAGAAGTCTTCGTCTGGGGCCGTCGCAAACTGGCTTACGAGATTCAGGATCTACGTGAAGGTTATTACGTTATCATCCATTTCCATGCTGAACCCGACCAACCACAAAACATAGAACGTCTGCTGAGAATTACCGATTTTGTATTACGCTATTTGATTACAGTATCGGAGAACGATTTCATGCCCTCAGTTAAACAATTGACTGAGAAAGAGATCGACGAGCTTTCAGTCGATGATCCGGAAGAGCTGGTTGAACAGCTGATCATCGAGAGCGCTCAGGCAGAAGTCAGCGAAGAAGAGTCTGCAGAAAGTGTCGAAGAAAACGTTGAAGAAGCTTCTGAAGAAGTCGAGGCAGTCGAAACTGCTAACGCAGATGAAGACGCTGAGCAGACATCCGCAGAAAGGACTGCTGAATGAACAAGGCTATTTTAATGGGACGGCTAACGAAAGATCCCGAGATCAGAACAACGCAGAGCAACATATCAATGGCAAGTTTCACTCTTGCCTGTGACAGACGTTATAAATCTGCAGATGGCACAAGACAGACCGACTTTATTCCTTGTGTTGCCTGGCGTCAGACCGCGGACTTTGCCCATCGCTATTTCCACAAGGGAGATCGCATGCTGGTAGAAGGTACAATTCAGCCCCGTTCCTGGGAAGATCAGGACGGACAGCGTCGCTATATTACGGAAGTAATAGTCGACCAGATTTATTTCTGTGAATCAAAACGCTCTGACGACAGACAAGGCCAGAACAACGACTACGACAGCTATTCGAACAATTACTCGAGTGGACCTGCAAAAAGTAGTGGTGGCGATGGATTCCTACCTGATCCGGATGAAGACGAGACAGCCTTGCCGTTTGATATGACTTGATTAATAAGTTGAATTAAGGAGTAAACATGAGTAACAGAAGACGCCGCAGTTATGGTGGCGGCCGCGGGCGTAAGAAGTATTGCGCTTTCTGTGCAGAGCATGTCGTCGCAATCGATTATAAGGACGTCAACACTCTGGAAAGATATATTGCAGAAAGTAAGAAAATTATGCCTCGCAGAATGACAGGTGTCTGCGCCAAACATCAGCGTGCACTGACCAATGCCATTCGTCGCTCGCGTCACGTTGCCTTACTGCCATACACCGAAGAATAGTCCTTTTTTTGGAGGACATCATAATGAACTTTGCTGTCATTAACGACAGTAATAATAACTTGGCTGCGATTATTTGAAATCGCGGCCAAGTTTTTTTATCAATTTATTGAAGCAGTCAAAGACTGCTGATCATGCTAGAATAAAGATTCAGAAAGTTTTGATAATTAGATAGGAGGCAAGGGAATATTATTTCCCGAAATAGTCTATGAAAGTTATATTAACCGAAGGAGTTAAAAAGCTGGGCCACGCCGGTGAGGTGGTTGAAGTTAAAAGAGGTTATGCGGACAATTTTCTCTTCAAGAAGGGTTTAGCCATTCCTGCCACAGCCGCAAACATGAATGAAGTTAAAGCAAAAGCTAAGGCTAAAGATGAACGTGAAGCGCAGATATTGGAAGAAGCTCAAAAGATTTCCGACGAACTGTCCGGAAAGCACTTGGAGATGGCTGTCAAGACCGGAGCAGGTGGGCGCCTTTACGGCACTATTACAGCACAAAATATCGCGGACCTCTTGCAAAAAGACGGATATCAGGTGGATAAGCGTGATATCACTCTGTCCGAAACTGTTAAGACTGTTGGCACCTACGAATTTACAATCCGTCTGCATCCCAGCATATCGACCAAGCTTTTTGTTGTTGTAAAAACAGAAGAGTAAGTAATCTAAAGTAATAAGTGATCTAACGTAAGAGGAGGAAGTAAGTTGGAAAAGAGGCCGGCCAAGCTTTCCGCGCGCCTTCAGGGTCTGACATTACCGCA
>LSQX01283291.1_pt1 | contig 14634 bp, 8 predicted proteins | sample 654561 | NCBI WGS metagenome assembly LSQX01 (sample SAMN04489861, study PRJNA283612) | anaerobic digester metagenome | isolation source: 4 biogas reactors fed with cattle manure at either 37C or 55C with and... | place: Denmark: Kongens Lyngby | collected 2014
CCGATGGATCCAGACCTGTTCGTGGACTGGGATCGCCGGCGGCGCGAGCCTGAGTATGATGTGTCGCAGGACGACGGTCTGCTCCCGCGCCCGGTGTTGATGCTGGGCATCCAGAACCAGTACACCCTCGAGGCCGCCGACGACCTCCTGGCGGGCGGGATGTGGGACGGCTACAACGTCTGCAACGTGTCATCGACCGGCATCGACTGGCGGCAGGGCCCGCTGCCGTGCCTCACGCGTCTGCCGGTGCTGGGCACGATGCGCCACGCGATGTGCGTGACCGGGGACGCGAAGTACGCCCGCTGGGCCACCGACCACATCCTCGAGTATGCCGGCAACTGGCCCATCGAGGAGTTCGTCGGTCAGGGCACGGTGGGCTGGGTGGACAACATGACGGTGTGCCGCCCGTGGCACTGGTGCATGCACCCCGAGCGCGTCATGGAGTTGGCCCACACGCTCACACTGCTGCGCGAGTTTGACGAGGTGAGCGACGAGGAGCTGCTAACGATCCTGCGTCGGGTGTACCAGGAGACGGCCTGGATCCGCCTGCACATGCACGAGTGGGTCGGCCAGCGCCACAACGGGGGCCTGGGGATGATCACCGGCCTGGCGTACGGCTGCGCGCTGCTGGACGGTTTCGCGGCCGCGGAGGCGTGGCGCGAGTACAACGCCGAGATGCTTGCCCGGTACATCGGGGAGGCCTTCTACCCCGACGGCCAGTGCATCGAGATGACCTGCGCCTACTCCCAGATGGTCACCAACCAGGTGCAGCGGCTCGCGTTCAGCCTCCGGGAACGCCGCGCGATACAGCAGATGGCGCCGAGGCTGAGGGCGATGGTGCAGTGGGCGGTCGGGCTGCGGCGGCCGACCGGCCTGCTGCCGGCGTTCGGCGATCTCTACCCGTCGCAGTTCGCCCACGGCATCCATCGGCCGCTGCTTGACTGGCTGGGCATCCGCTACGTCGGGACCTTCCTGGGGGAGCAGGAGGCGCCGCTGCCGCCCTTTCTCGACTGGCCGCCGCCGGGTACGGAGGCCTGGGCGGGGAGGTACGTCATGCGCAGCGACTGGTCCCGTGAGGCCCTCTATCTCTGCCTGCACGCGGGCGCGCCGGGCATCAGCCACCAGCACGGGGACAAGCTGTCGTTCGTGCTCTCCGCCCTCGGCGCCGACTTCATCATCGATCCGTCGTCCACGAGATACCGCAGCAACGATCCCGACGCCTTCATCTCGCGCCAACTGGCCGGCTTCCTCCACAACACGGTCACCGTCGACGGTGTGGACGTGCATCTGAATGAGCCGCTGGAGGTCAGCCAGCCGCACGATTGCCCGTGGGAGCACGGGGAGCACTTCGTCTACGTTGGCGGCCGCTACCGCTTCGCCCCGGCGCTGGCGGCCGAGTGGCAGCGCCGCATCATCTTCGTTGATCGGACGTACTGGCTGCTGCAGGATGTCATCACCGGCGAGCAGCCCACGGCGCGTATTGAGCAGAACTTCCAGCTCGAGCAGGGGATCGCGATCGAGCTTGACGGCGTCCGCACCATCTGCACCGCGCCGAACGGAGCCCGCCTGCTCATCGTTCCCCTGGAGAGCGGGCTGCTCCCGGAGCTGAGCATCGGGGACAGCTCGCCGCGCATGACCTGCTGGCCGCAGGGCGAGCGTAGCGAGTACCCGCATTCCCGCGGCTGGACCGGCCACAGCGGGCATGCGTTGATGCCCGCCCCGGCGGTGACCTACGCCGGCGAGATCGACCTCCCCGCGGTGCTCACGCTCGCGCTCATTCCCATCGCCCCCGGCGGCGACCCGTCCGCCCTCCCCGCCATCAACTCTGCGGTGGCCAAGGGCCAGACGGTCTGGACCCTCCCTTACCCCGGCGGTGCGGTTGGGGCGACCACTGACGTGGACAGATGCGACGTCGCGGAGCGAAGCGCACCGTAGAGCCACTATCGAGACAGAAGAACCGGTGCCCTCAGATACTGCTGGTCCGCGGCAGACAGACTGCCCTGATCGGATCGGCGGCCCAGCATGGCATCGTCTCCCGGTCTGAGATGGAACTCACACTCAGATTCCGGACCAAACCCCCGATCCGTTTGGGCACACACACTTCTCCGTCGGGTTTGTAGTGGCACTCATGAGTCCACGAATGGCGACGAGCCACACACCTGCCCCTACCGCCAGTCGATCACGCCCGCGTCGCGCATCGCCTCGGCCCACTTGAGCGCGCGGGCGGGGTCGATCGGCGGGCCATCGCCCTCGATGCGCGTCGCCCGGCAGATCTCCAGCAGCGAGCGCTCGCCGTTCACCCAGTAGAGCATCAGCCGGGGCACGCCGCCCTTGGAGGCCGCGGTGATCGCTGCCTGGGCCTTCTTCGGCAGCTCCCCGTTCGACACGATCCCCCGGAGCCTGCGGTAGGGCACGATCGCCGCGGCGTGGCGCTCAGCAGCGCTGAGCGGCGGCTCGGCGGGCGCCTCCGCGGCAGACAGGCCGTGTCCTCGCGCGATCAGCGCCAGCCGCCGCGCGGCCCGACTCTGCCAGCGCTCGGCCGTGGCCTCAATCTCCGCGCGTAACTCGCCGAGCGCCGCCGTCTGCCGCTCGCGCTGCGTATCCGTCAGCAGATCGGCGACCGACCGGAGCGCCGCCAGCTCGCGAGTACGCAGATAGGCCACGCGCTCGCGCAGGTCGCTCGCGGCCTCCGCCAGCTTCCCGGGCCCGTCGGAGTCCCCGCCCTCAGCGGCCTTCTCCAGTTCGGCGCGCAGCGCGTCCAAGCGCTTTTCGATGGCCCGGCCGATGAAGCGGTCGGCCCGCTCGGCCACCATCTCGGCGATCTGCAGCGCCTCGGCCTCCCCGGCGGCGGCCAGCACATACGCCCAGGTCGCCGTCAGGGCGGCCACGCGCGCCAGCGACTGCGGGTCCACCCGGTCGATCGTGTCCTCGCTGGTGTGATAGTACTTGTCCGGCCAGGCGATGAAGGCCACACTGGGGATGCCCACCGAGGGGTCGGAGATGAAGTTGTCGTTCATCCAGAACGGAGTGTTGACCGTGGCCATGCGCAGTTCGCTGCTGGTGGCGTTACCCCAGGTGTACGGGCGCGCGTCGAAGTACTCCATCAGCGCGTGCGTGTAGTGGTTGAGCCACGAGGGCAGGGCGTCGGGCCCGTCCTGGTACATGAGCGAGGCGCCCGACTCGCCCTGGTTCTCGCCGATCTGATCGACGTTGGCGGCCGCGATGACGCGCGCCATCTCCTCGGGGCGCTCGTACGCCAGCGCCTGCAGTGACTGGAACTCGTGGGTGAGCCAGACGCGGATGCTCCGGCGCGGGCGCGCCAGCCGGCCCTCGCCGATCAGGCGGTTGAGCGCGCCGATCACCTCGAGCAGCACCGCCGCGCCCGAAGCGTTGTCATTCGCGCCGGGCTCGTAGAGGTGGGCGATGAGCGCGATCTCCCGGTCAGGCCGCGTGCCGCGGATGCGCGCGCTCACCATCTCGCTGAGGCCATCGAAGGGCCGGGCATCCACGAACATGCGCAGGCGGACGCCGTCCCTGGCGTGCGCCGCGATCAGCGCGCGCAGCCGCTGGCCCTGGCGGGGGGTGAGCACGAAGCTGGGGAGCTTGCCCTCTGGCCGCAGTGTCTGCCAGATGCGCGTGTCGGGCACGTCCATCGGGCTCGGCCGCACTGCCGGGTTGGTGGGCATGGTGTCGGTGATGATGGCGACCGCGCCGTGCTTACGCGCGAGGTCCTGGATGCTGCGCGGCGCGGCGGCGGTGAGGATGATCCGGCCCTTCACCTGCTTGCCCCGGTAGTCCTTCTCGTCCGCGCCGCCCTTGATGACGACCACCTCGGCCTCGATCCCGCCCGGTGGCGTCGCGGGGCTGCCCTGGCACAGGCAGTAGGGGTCCTCGCGCCACGAGCACAGCCGCTCGGCGTCACCCGCGGGGGCGATGATGTGCAGCTCGGCATCGGTGCAGTCCCAGGCGCGCTGGATGCGGAAGGCCCCGAACTTCGCCTTGCCGGTGGCGGCGAAGGCGATGATCTCGAGGTCGCGCGCGCCGGCCCGCTTGAGCCGATCCGCGCAGTAGCGGGCGGAGCGGTAGTGCTCGGAGAAGCAGGAGGTGCGGTCGTGGCGCCAGATATCGGCGGTCACCTTACGCGTGCGCTCGCCGGAGATCTCGCCCGCTAGCAGTTCGTAGACTCTGCGAAACACGGTGTCTGCCTCCCAAGGTTCGGTGCGCTGAGGGCACCGCGCAGTTCGCCGCGCGCGGGCCGACGGCCTTCCGGCCCCGCCCCTGCCGGCCACGCACACCGCGGCGTGGCGCGAGGAGGGTCGCGGGTCGGAGGCAAATCTCGATCGCGTGAGCGGCCGGATCGAGTCCGACCCGGTGCTGCGCGACCTCGACGGCTGGGGGCATTCCCCGCGGGAGCACCAGCGCTTTTCACGGGGAGGCGACCGACGCCAGGCGGCGAACCTTACCCGGCCGCTGCGCACTGCCGCCCCGGGATCGGAGACCTGCCATGCCTGCTGGCGATGATCAGAGCCGCACGGGCCCGAACAGCACCCCGCGCCCCGAACACCCGAGGCCCGACCGGATGCGCGCGGACTGGCTCAACCTCAACGGCCTGTGGAGCTTCGCCTGGGATGAGGACGACCGCGGGCGCGCGGCGGGGTGGAGCGCGGCACCCGAGCTGCCCTTGCGCATCGTCGTGCCCTTCTGCCCGGAGAGCGTGCAGAGCGGCCTGCACGACGAGGAGCCGCACACCACCTGCTGGTACGCGCGCAGCTTCGATCTGCCCGAGGAGCTGCAGGGCCGGCGGCTGCTGCTGCACTTCGGCGCGGTCGACTACGAGGCCGAGGTCTGGCTGAACGGTCAGTACCTGGGACGCCACGTCGGGGGCTACGACCCCTTCATGTTCGAGGTCAGCGCCCACCTGCGGCTGCAGGGCAACCGGCTGGTCGTGCGCGTCCACGACGACCCGGCGGACGCCAAGCCGTGCGGCAAGCAGTCGCCGGACCGTCATCCCTCGGGCTGCCGCTACATGCGCGTCACCGGCATCTGGCAGACCGTCTGGCTGGAGGCAGTGGGGGCAGCCTACCTGGCCGACTGGACCCTCACCGCGGCGGCCGATGGGAGCGTGCGCTTTGTGGGCGAAGTCAGCGGCGCGGCGAGCCAGATCGCGCTGCGCGTGCTGCTCGATGGGCGCGAGGTCGCAGCCGCGCGGGCCACGATCCACGCCGGCCACGCCGAGCTGAGCTTCGTGGTCGCGCAGCCGAGGCTGTGGTCACCGGCCGACCCCGCGCTCTACGACCTCGAGCTGGCCGTGCTCGATGAGGATGGGCGGACGCTCGATGCCGTCACGACCTATACGGGCTTTCGCAGCATCGAGATCGCCGGCGGCCAGATGCTGCTCAACGGCGAGGAGTTCTTCCTCATCTCCGCACTCGACCAGGGCTACAATCCCGAAGGCCTTTACACACCCCCCACTGACGACTTCCAGCGGGAGGATGTGCTCTGGGCGCGGCGCTACGGCCTGAACAGCATCCGCAAGCACCAGATCGTCCCCGAGCCGCGCTTCCTCTACTGGTGCGACCGGCTGGGCCTCACGGTCTGGGGCGAGATGGCCGACTGGGGGGCCGATATCATCGCGGGGGGCGATGAGCTTCTGCGCCAGTGGGCGGCCTGCATGCGGCGGGACCGCAACCACCCGTGCATCATCACCTGGGTGCCGACCAACGAGCGCTGGCGCCCGGCCACGCCCACGCACAGCCTCGCCAAGACACGCATCTACCGCGCGACCCGTCAGATGGACCCGACGCGACCGGCCATCGACACCAGCGGCTACTGCCACACCGAGACCGACATCTGCGATCTGCACGTGAACCCCGCTGATGGCGAGGCCTGCCGGCGCTGGTGGGAGGCCTGGCGCGCCAGCATCGCCGCCACCGGGAACTTCCCGGCCTACCCCGACCGCCCGGCGTATGACCCCGGCCACCGCCATCGCGGGCAGCCGGTGGTCATCAGCGAGACCGGCAACTGGTGGATCCGCGCGCTGCCCACATCGGGGCCGTGGACGAACTACGGCTACGGCCCGGTGGAGACCGTCGAGGAGTTCGTGGCCCTCTACCGCGATTTCTTCCTGGCGCTGATGGGCGAGCCCGACTGCGCGGGGTTCTCCTACGTGCAGCTCTACGATGTCGAGGGCGAGGTCAACGGCTACCTGACCTACGACCGTCGGCCAAAGGTGGCCCCCGAGGTGATTGCGGCGATCCACGCGGAGGGGCTGGGCCGGCGGTAGCCGGGGCCTCCCGACCGCCCCTCGCCGGGAGGGCGCGAAGCGCGACGGAGCGAAGTCCCACCGGCGGTGGGTGGCGGAGAGTCATGCCGCGTGCGAAGGAGAGGCAAGCGCACGGCCCATGACGTGTTCATCAGCTACGCCACGCACAACAAGCCGATCGCGGACGCGGTGTGCGCGGGGCTGGAGGGCGCGCAGACTGGCTTTCGGGTGGACGTCAGGCTGACCAAGGATCACGGGACGGAGCAGGAGCACAACGCACGGGCGAGGTACCCGTTGACCGACAGACTAAGCACAACAGGAGTTGATCCGCATGGACCGCGAACGTCGCGAAGAGATCCTCAGGACCCAGCGCACCGATCGCTGGCAGCGCGGAGAGCCACATATCGGCGGCTACTACGGCGAGGAGGAGATCGAGGTCGTGGTGCGCACCATCCGCGACTCGATGGACCCCAACGAAGGCTTCGGCTTCATCTGCGAGGAGATCGAGCAGTTCGAGCGCCAGTTCGGCGAGTTCTGCAACGCCTCCGAGTGCGTCTCGATCAATGGCGCGGGCACGGGCCTGGACATGGCGATGATGTGCCTCGATCTGCAGCCCGGTGACGAGGTGATCGTGCCCGCGATCAACTTCCCCGGCGCCGCGCTCTCGGTCATCGGTCAGGGCGGGCAGGTGGTCTGGTGCGAGGTCGATCCACGCACCTTCCAGGCCGACCCGGAGGATGTCGAGCGGCGCATCACCCCGCGCACCCGAGCCATCTACCCGGTGCACATGAACGGGATGGCCGCGCCGATCGACGATTACCTGGAGATCGCCGGGCGCCATCCGCACCCGCAGCATGGGCCGCTGATGGTGATCGGCGACGCCGCGCGCTCCTGCGGGGCGGGCTACAAGGGCCAGAAGATCGGCGGGCGGGCCTGGATGACCATCTTCAGCTTCCACACCATGAAGAACATGACCACCCTGGGCGAGGGCGGCGCGGTGACCACCAACGATCCCGAGGCCGCCGAGCGCCTGCGCGCCATCCGCCAGTTCGGCGGCGGCGGGAAGCAGTGGGGCACCAACTACAAGCTGACCAAGGTCCAGGCGGCAGTCGGCCTCGTGCAGCTCGCGCGCCTCGACACCATGCTCGAGCAGCGCCGCAACGTGGCCTACGAGCGCAACGAACTGCTCGCCGGCGTCGAGGAGCTGACCCTCCCCTACGAGCCCGCCGACTGCTGGCACACGTACTACCTGTACACGTGCCTGGTGCCCGAGGCCTGGGCGGGGGCGAAGCGCGACCGCATCATCGCGGTCATGGCCGACGACTACGGCGTGGGCTGCGTGGTCGCGAATCCGCCGAACTACCTGAGCAACGCCTTCCTGGCTCGGATGACCGAGGGGCAGCGGCTGCCGCTGTCCGAGCAGTTGGGCGGGCGGCTGCTGTGCGTCTCAATGCACCCGACGATGACCACGGAGGACAACGAGTACATCTGCGCGGCGCTGGAGACGACCATCGAGCGCGTGCGCGAGGAGGGGTAACCGACCTGGAGCCGGCAACTGGGGACCGGAGACTCCACGGCGGGTCCACGACCGTGCGGGCCTCACGCCTCCGAGCGCCTGCCGGCGCTCTCCTCCCCCTCTCCTGGGCTTGGTCTCGGGCCCGATGGGCCTTCGACTGGCGCTGCAGAAGAGGCGAAACGGCAACGACATCCGCGTGCATGGCCGGCGCGGCTTGAGGCGCTGCCAGACGCTCCAGGCGAGTAGACTCAGGGCAGCTGACAGTGATGAACGACAAAAGTGAGCCGCAATCAACCCTCGAGGCCGAACAGGGCGTGTGCGCCCGAGACCGTGATCGGAGTCGTGCGCGTGCGCGGACATTGCCCTCTGCCATGCCGCGGCGCTCGGCGGCCGAGAACTGCTCCTGCCGCCGCGGGCGTTGCCGCGGTCGGCCGATCCTGCTATCCTCAGCCGACATGCCGAGTCCGCCCGCGAGGTGTCCGCCATGGCCGATCGCGCCATCCCGATCCGCGCGCAGTACTACGAGCAGTTCGACGCTGACTACTCATTGGAGGTGCCCGGTGAGGGCTTCGGCAGCTGGAACTGTGCTGAGCTTGAGATCAACCCCGACCGCACCGCGCTCGTCGTCATGCACGCGTGGGACTGCGGCACGTATGAGGAGTTCCCCGGCTGGTGGAAGCGCGTGGAGTACATCCCCCGCGCGAACGCCATCGTGCGGGAGATCTTCCCCCCGCTCCTCGCAGCCGTCCGCAGGTCACCGCTGCAGCTCTTCCACGTGGTGGGCGGCGGCACGTACTTCCACGATCTTCCGGGCTACAAGCGGGCGGTGGAGCTGGCCGGCCCGGCGCCCGGTGCTCCCGAGCAGGTCGAGGCCGACCCGACCCTCGCGAAGCTGCGCCAGTTCAAGCAGGACCTGATCGCGCACGATGCCGAGGACACCCGACGCGGCTTTGAGCGCCTTGACTTCCCCGAGGAGGCGCGGCCACTTGGCGACGAAGGCGTCGCACAGAACGCACACCAGCTTCTCGCCCTCTGCCGCGAGACCGGCGTCAACCACCTCGTCTATGTCGGCTTCGCGATCAACTGGTGCCTGCTGCTCTCTCCCGGCGGCATGGCCGAGATGAGTCACCACGGACTCCTGTGCTCGACGATCCGCGAGGCAACCACGGCTGTGGAGAACCGCGAGACCGCCCGCGAGGAACTCTGCAAGCAGATCGCGCTCTGGCGCGTGGCGCTGGCCTTCGGCTACGTCTTCGACGTGCAGGATTTCCTCGCGGCGCTGGATAACCTTGAGCCGAGCCCCAATGCCTGACCCGCATTACACCGGGAGGCCATCATGATCCGCTCGATCACTCTCGCAGCCGCACTGTTCCTGATCGCATCGGTCGCCATCGCGCAGGAGATCCCCCTCTACGGCGTGCCGTTCGACATAGACCCGCCGATCCAGATCGATGGGGACCTCGCGGACTGGGAGGGCATGCCCAATCCGATCGTGATGGATGCCGCCACGAACATCACCTACCGCAAGCGCGCGTGGGGCGGCCCGAGCGACCTCAGTGGCACGGTGCAGCTCGCGTGGCGCTCCGACGGCCTGCTGCTCGCAGCCGACGTCACCGATGACGTCTTCGTGCAGCCGCACTCGGGTGCGGAGCTCTGGCGCGGAGATCATGTCATGCTCTGGCTCGACCTGACACCGACCGAGGAGCCCGAGCGCGACCTCCCCGGTGAGGGCCAGTATCAGGTCGCAGTCAGCCCTGGCTCTCTCGCCACGGGCGACGCGCAGCCGGAGGTGCGCGTCTTCCGACCGGAGGGCATCGAGGCCGAGGGCGCCGTCGCCGCCGCCCGGCGCACCGCGACGGGCTACACGGTCGAGGCCTGGATCCCGTTCTCGGTGCTGGACGCGCCGGTGGTGCAGATGAATGACTACGCGAGCTTCGAGGTCGCGATATCTGACTCCGACTCGCCGGAGGAGGCGCAGGAGCAGATGGCGACGCGCGCGACTGAGCCGTGGGCGATATCGCGCGCACGCTTCCAGCCACTGGTCTTCGGCGACGGGAACGGCGAGGGCGAGGCGCCGACTGTGAGCGTACCGATCACGTCTGAGATCGTGCTGCAGCGCGACGGGACCGCCACGCTCATTTTCGACCGGGCGCAGCTTCCCCCCGATCGCGAGCCGTTCATCTTCTTCCGCGCGCGCCGCAACAGTGACGGCCCCGGCGGCTACAGCACGAAGGCGCTCGAGATCGCGATCAACGGGCAGGTGCCGGAGGGTGACCGCCTCACCAGCGGCCCGGTCGTCGCGCAGATGAAAGACGGCCGCATGCAAACCTGGGTGACACCAGACGGGCGCGTCACCCTCCCCTGGGCCGCGGACTACACCTCCACCCACGAGCACCCCGCCTACGGCCTGACGGATACGCACGCGGGCGAGTACGAGTTCTACATCGGCGGCCTGCTTGTGGACGGTGCGAACACGATTGAGTTCCGCAACGTGGCCTACCAGATCGAACCCGAGAAGGACATCGTGACCGTCGCCGACGTCGAACTGCGCGCAAAGCCCAACGCTCCCGGCCTCGGCCTGCTGCGTCCGGCGCCCACCGGCGAGCTGCCCCTTTGCGAGCCACAGACGCAGTTCCTGAAGCGCTACGAGCTTCTCCGCCGCGACGAGGCCGAGATCGAGTTCACTGTCGGCGGGGAGACCTTCGTCCTCAGCAGCTACTTCAGCGCGCCCGACGGGCAGTGGCACCAGGCTTCAACCGAGCACTACGCGCACTCGCGCGAGGTCATCGAGCACGATGAGTGGATCGAAGTGCGAGACACCTTCCGCAACCTGACCGGCGAGAACGTACCGGTCATGCACCAGCACGTCGCGGAGCTTGGCGACCGCGCCACGGGCGTCTGGCTTGCCGGTGCGGAGATCCCCGGCGAATCGGCCCAGCGCACGCGCGGCGATAACCCGAGCATCTTCGTCGCCGCGGGAGAGGCCGGGGTCGGGTTGGTGCCGCTCGATGACGTCTTCCGGGTGCACGCGCGCCAGGAGCTTGAGGACGGGACGGTGCGCCTCGCCGATCGCAGCTTCTACCTCCGTCCGGGGACTGAGTACACCGCCGAGTGGGCAATCGTCCCGACGCCGAGCACGGACTTCTACGACTTCACCAACCGCGCCCGGCGGATGCTCGACGTGAACTTCACGCTCCCGTGGATGTTCGCCTTCCACTTCTACATCGAGCCGGTCTACGAGTGGTCGGACGACTACCTCCGCTCGTGGATCGTCAACAAGAGCGCGAACCTCGTGGTCAAATCGCTCTACGGCGCGGGACGGCTGCCCGATGGCGGCGTCAAACGCGGCACGCTCTGGATGGAGAGCGACCTGCGGCCCTACGTGGACCTGCACCGCCGAGTGAAGGAGCTCTTCCCCGACGACAGCGTGAAGACCGCCATCTACTTCCACTGCTTCCTCGACGTGGACGAGCGCAACGAGGAGCGTTTCGCCGCCGACCGCCTGCTCACCGCCGACGGCACTCACCTGACGTACGGTGAGGGCAGTTCGGCCTACATGAAGTACTACGTGCCAACCGTCGGCAGCGCGTTCGGGGCGGAGATGGAGCGGTGGATCGACACGATCCTCGAGGAAGTCGGCGTGGATGGCGTCTACTGGGATGAGTTCGCCTACGCGCGCGGCGACGCCTACAACATGGATGACGGCTTCACCGCCGACATCGACCCGACCACCATGCAGATCACGCGGCTGAAGGCCGACACGACGCTGATGAGCCGCGACTGGCGCCTGCAGCAGGTTGAGCGCATCCAGGCGGAGGGGCGGCCGTTCATCGTCAACGGCATGCCGCGCACGCGAACCCTCGCGCAGCGCAAGTTCCAGGCCTTCACCGAGACGGGGAGCATCGGCAACTGCCGCCACACGCTGCTCTACTCACCCGTGGCCCTCGGCGATCACCTCTCCGAGCGCACCTTCAAGGACGCCTGGGGCGTGATGCTGCGAGCACTCGACTTCGGCTGCCTCTACAACTGGTACAACAGCACGATCGTGCCACCCGAGCCCACGCTGACCGAGCACATGTTCCCGTTCACGCCGATCGAACTGCATGAGGGCTACGTCATCGGCGAGGAGCGCATCATCACGAACCGCAGCGGCCTCTTCGGCTGGGCGGACGATTCGGGGTTCGTCGCGTATGTCTACGACCGCGACGGCCGCGCGACCGAGGAGTATCCGGTGCTGCGTACTGTGCGTGACGGACGGGCGTACGCGGAGGTGCGCATCCCCGAGGGCTACGCGGTGGCGATCGTGAGGGAGTAGCACTGCCGTCCTGCTACTGCGGGACGATCGCTTCGGGCGCATCCAACCGCTCGCATATCAGGCGGTACAGGCCGTGGCGGAGGGCGGCGACGTAATCGGCGCTCGCCATCTCCAGACTGAAGTGATCGGAAGAGTGCCGCGAGCAGTCTCTTGCCGCGGCCGCTATCACCGTAGATGACTGTCGATTGTCCCAACTCCACGGCTTGTCAGCGAGCGCACCCTCTAGCTAGCGGCGTGTGCCCCTCTCGGGGAAGCCACCGTAGCCGCAGCTCGGTTGGCGCCGCTTGCGGGTTGATCCCCACCTTGTAGACACGTCCGAGGTCGAAGTGCTGCCGAAGAAGATCCAAGCACTCCTGCCCCCGCGCCTGCGGCTGCACAATGCGGCAGGTCTCGTCCGCGATCGCGCAGACCTCGGGTGCTTCCCGCACGTCCCGCACCTGCCTCGCCGTGAGAGCACTCAGAACCTCCAGCAGCGCCTGCGAGTGCCACGAGACCACGCACAGCCCCTTCTCGATGGCTCTGTCTGCCAGGGCGCTCCCGGGCGAACCGAAGTAGCAGCGTCTCTTGCGCTCCTCGGTCAGCGAGATGGTGCGGTCGTTGGTCATCTCCACCAACGGGAGCTTGCCCCAGTGGCGCGCAAGCTCAGCCTTCCTGCCGATCTCCGCAAGGATGCCTGACCTTTGACTATCGGTCAGGCGAGCGTCCTTCGGCAGGTCGTTGATGCGCTCCTTGTCGTGGTGAACGCCGCCGAAGGCGGACGAGTGACTGTCGGAGCCGCCGCCGGCCCGCTGGATCTGGTAGAGGCTCACGATGATTCGGTCCAGTTGCCCTCGTGGGTGACGCGGCGCTGCGGGCTCTGCAGCAGGTAGGTCAGAATGGAGCCGACCTGGCGCAGGGCGAGGCTGTTGGCATCAAGCGCCCCCGAGCCGCTGGTGGTGAGTTGCGCGTTGCCCCCGCCCTCGAGCTTGAGGGTGAACTTGACCTCACCGCTACTGTTGTTGATGGACTCGCTGTGCACATACTCACCGGGCACGTCGGCGGCCTGGGCGACGCTGGTCGCCATCAACGCGACCAGAACCAGCACGATCATGTGAACTGTGCTCCTCATGGTTGTCTCCTCCGCTTGACAAGTCTCTCCGCGCTTACGGCGCTTCTCGGTCAATGCCCTGCGACCGGTCGGATGTAGCGCCGGTCTCAGGCACTGTGTCGATCGCGCTGCCTACCCCGCCCGGGACACTGACGAAGGTCCCTGGCGCCGCCGCGGAGAACAGACACGCGACCAGCGCCATGCAGCTTCGGAAACGCATGGTAGCCGGACCATGGGGGGTGCCTATTGGACTTTGGATGATCCCGACTCTGAGGCGTCGGCCCTCGCGCGCGGCGCAGTGGCAGTCCTGCACAAGCTCTGGATGACGCTGAACTCATCGAGTTCGCCCGGGAGGCGCTCGATCAGGACCGGTGAACGTCCCGATGGATCGGGATCGCACGATGCGCCCGATCTTCATGAGCACCAAGCGGGCTCTCACCAGTGACTGGGCGGGCGCGGGGCTGTGCGTGTGAACGACGTACTCCAGGCGCTACCTCGCCTGAGTCCGTCGAGTGGTTTTTCCAGCCGCGGGGGCTGGCTGGAGATGGCAGTTGAAGCTGTATTGCTGACGAGCGTGGGCTGCGTCCCAAGCGCAAGGAGGAAGACACCATGAGGAAACTGATGGCCTTGATACTCCTGCTCTCGACAGGCATCGTCTTCGCCGCGGTGGAGCCCGGCGAGAACCTGCTGATCAACGGTTCGTTTGAGACGCAGCAGCTCGGCTTCCCCATGTTCTGGCAGGGCGGAGATAACACCAGCTACGACGCGACCGGCGGGCCTGATGGCAAGGGCGCCGTGATCTTCAGCAATCCGGAGGGGCTGGCGGGGGCCAGGGCCACCTGCCGGCAGCACGACTTGCGTGTCGTTGCGGGAGAGACCTACAAGATGAGCGCCTGGGTCAAGACCCGGGACTTCAGCAGCGGCCATTGCGGCGTGATCGTGCACAACAACGGCTGGCAGAAGGAGGCTGGCATCCGGTCGCTCCCCGAGACCACCGACGGCTGGGAGTACCTGGAAGAGACCTTCGAGATGCTCGAGAGCGACAACGGCGCCTACGGGGTGGCCATCTTCGCAGTCAACTACACGGGCGAGGTCCAGTTCGCCAACGTGAAACTCGAGGCTATCAGCGAGGGTGCACTGGAGGGCAGCGACGTATCACCGGTTCTGCTGGAGCAGCAGCGTCCCCGTCTCGTTGCATGGGAGCCTCTGCTCAACAAGATCCCCCTCACGGATCCCAGGCTCACCTTCCACTTCTTCGGCATCACGGACCGCGGCCACGCCGAATACGACTGCGTCTACACCATCGACGGTGACACGGTTCGGACCACTCCTCTCACGCCGCAACTGAACACGGTGGATCTATCCGGCCTCGCTGTGGGGGATCATACGCTTGATGTCGCCATCGCCGAACGCGACACCGGGGAGAGAGTCCTTGAGGATTCGTACACGATCAC
>LSQX01325733.1_pt1 | contig 14634 bp, 15 predicted proteins | sample 654561 | NCBI WGS metagenome assembly LSQX01 (sample SAMN04489861, study PRJNA283612) | anaerobic digester metagenome | isolation source: 4 biogas reactors fed with cattle manure at either 37C or 55C with and... | place: Denmark: Kongens Lyngby | collected 2014
TTGTTGTTTGGCGCATGTTATTTCCTCCTAACCAAATGTAGTTTCCGGGGCTACAATTGGCATAAGTGCCATGTATTATAATACGTTTTAAAGCGCCCATAGTCCAGTAAAATCGCTTTTGACTGCAATAAAATTGTTAGTTTCAATTCCATTTTGACCTAGCAATTAACATAAACCATGCTATAATGTATAAAGGATACAGTATCCAGAGGTAAAACATGACACATTTAAGAGAACTTAATCTAAATAACCCCCAAGATATCCAAAACCTAAGCGATTTTCTCTTAGGTTTTAATCTTCAATTAGACGATATCGACTATGGAGTCATTATCGAAAAGGATACCCAAATTATTGGATCATGTTGTAAACTAAAAAATGTTCTAAAATGTTTCGCCATCTCAACCCAACACCAAGGAGAATCACTAACCAACCAACTTCTCACCCAAGTAACTTATCAAGCATTCAACGAAGGATATCTCCATACCTTTATTTACACTAAAGCTAACAACTTAAGTATATTTAAATCATTAGGCTATGAAGAAATTGTCACAATTAATGATGTATCATTTTTAGAAAAAGGACATATTAACCTTCATGCTTATTTAGAAACCACCCAACAACAATATCATCTTTTCAATAAGGAATATGGAGCTATCGTCATCAACGCTAATCCCTTCACACTAGGACACCAATATTTAATAGAACAAGCTTCTCAACAATGTTCACATCTCTTAATCTTTGTCGTCTCCGAAGACATCTCTTTCTTTAACTACAAAGATCGCTATCAATTAATTAAAGAAGGTACTAATCATCTTACAAATGTTACACTATTACCCTCCAGTCATTATGTCATATCACAAGCAACCTTCCCCAATTATTTCTTAAGAGAACCCAAAAAAGCCTTTGAACTTTATGCCTCAATCGATATCACTATCTTCGCAAAATATATCGCCAAAAAATTCAATATAACACAACGTTTTGTCGGTGAAGAACCACTTGATATCATGACTAATCAATACAATACAATGATGAGTCATTTACTAGAAGAACATGGGATAAATTTACATATAATACCAAGAAAATCAAATGAAACAGGAGTCATCAGTGCCTCTAAGGTACGACTTTTACTCAAAGAACAGCGATGGGAAGAAATACAACAACTTGTACCCTTAACCACCTTTAATTACTTAAAGAATAATCCACAACTAATTCAACAATTACAAAATTATGACAAGCAACATTAAAGACGCACTAACTCTTTTAGAAACAAGAGAACAACGTGCTATAAAACAGAAAACTCTTTTAAAACAAGGAATACCACTAGTCGTCATACGAGCCAATTATCCAGGAACTCACAAATTAAATGCCCACACCACTATTGTAGTCAGCTTGTTAGCTCATGAAATAACACAACGTTATTCCATTGTTCATAAAGAAATAAGTTGTACTGAAGAGGGACTCATTACCTATCTCTTAATTGATGAAGACCCATATAAAATTAAACAACAAATGATAAAACTTGAAGAGAATCATCCCCTTGGAAGACTTTCCGACATCGATATTATTACTCAAGATAAAATATTGAGTCGCCACGATAGTCAACAACCACCACGAAGGTGTTATCTATGTAATGACAATGCACACATCTGTAGTCGATCTCAAAAACACTCCATAGATGAAATCCAAACCTATTTTAAAAATAAGATAGAAACGTTTTGTCAAAGCAAAATAAGTACTATGGTTTATTTCTCTCTGATTAGCGAACTATGTCTTCATCCAAAATTTGGACTCGTCACACCCTACACCAATGGATCACATGACGATATGGATTTCGAACTCTTTATCACTAGTGCCCTCACAATCTGTCCCTATTTCGATAAGGTAGCACTCATACCTATCGTTGATGATTACCAACATATGTTTCAAGAATTAAGAGTGTTAGGCCTTCAGATAGAAGAAGCTATGTTCAATAGCACCAACCAAGTAAATACCCATAAAGGAGCCATTTTTTTATTTTTACTCCTAATTATGGGACTACGCCTAGGTCCTGATATTAAAGATAATATTCAAAGATTATCACAAAGTCTCACCCAAGACTTCCAAGATATTAAAGACAAACATCAACTAACTCACGGTGAAATCATCTATCAAGAGTTAGGAATCAAAGGAGTCAAAGGATTCGCACTTAATGGATTTGATTCACTATTTGAAATCTATGTTCCCTTCTATCAACAATGTGAACATGATCCACAACTAAAAACATTACTAAAAATCATGAGTCACTGTGAAGACACCACAATTATTCATCGCAAAGACTTAAATACACTACACTGGCTCCAAACACAAGCCAATAACGTACTCAATAACCAACTGTCAATATTAAAACTAGACCAACAGTGCCAACACAATAACCTAAGTCCTGGTGGCAGTGCCGATATTTTATCACTCGTGATTTATTTAGATATATTAAAAAACAAGGAGGAAAGATCCATATGAAAATTGAGAACAACGCACAAGCCGGAACTCTCGAATCCAGTGATGTTTACGTCACTATTTTAGCAAACCCAAACGATACCATAGATATTCAAATCAAAAGTATCGTCTACCAACAATTTGGACAACAAATTTATCAAGTTGCCCAAGATACTCTTTTAGATTTAGGAATCACATCTTGCATTCTACTTCTAGAAGATAAAGGAGCTCTTGATTTTACCATCAAAGCCAGAATAGAAAGTGCAGTACAAAGAAGCATATGTTAAGAAGAACCACACTTTTTATGCCAGGAAACAATCCGGCAATGTTATTATCATCCAGTGTCTTAGGTGCCGATAGTGTCATCCTTGATTTAGAAGATGCTGTGGCACTCAATCAAAAAGATTCCGCACGAATTTTAGTCCGCGAAGCCATCAAAAATCTCGATTTCTCTAATGTCGAAGTCATGGTCCGCATCAATCCAGTAGGCACACCTTATTGGAAAGAAGACTTACAACAAATCATACCCGTTAAACCTGATATCATCATGATACCCAAAGCCACCAAAGATGATGTGATAGCCGTTGAAAAACTCGTCAAAGAACTAGAACAACAACATCAACTTAGTACGCCTGTTCGCTTTGTACTCATCGCTGAAACGGCCTATGGCGTCGAAACTATCGTCGATACACTAAAAGCCAGTCAACGAATTGATGGTGTGCTTTTAGGCGCAGAAGATTTCACCACTGATATGGAAATCATGCGCACTAAAGAAGGACAAGAAATTGAATATGCTAGAAACAAGATCGCTATCTCAGCCAAAGCATTCAATATTCAAGCCATCGACACACCCTTCACTGATGTTAATGATTTTGAAGGACTCAAAAAAGATACTCAACATGCGAAAGCTTTAGGCTTCACCAGCAAAGCACTCATTAATCCACGACAAGTAGACGTCGTACACGAAGTGTTTTCACCAAGTGAAGAAGAAATTAATAACGCCAAAGCCATTTTATTAGAACAAGAAAAAGCTCTCTCCAAAGGACTCGGAGTCTTCTCCTTTAAGGGTAAAATGGTCGACCAACCCATTATTGTCAGAGCCCAAAAAACCATGCAATTAGCTAGAAAGCTGGGATTAGAATGATTAAAAATAGTCTCAATAGAATTGTCCCCTTCAATCCATATGAAGGAGTTCAAAAAGTAAAAACTACCACCTTTATCTCACCTAAAAAAGATAAAACATACGATTATGATAAATATAGTGAAGATTTAGACAAACTACTACAAGAATTAAATCTACACGATGGAATGACCTTCTCCTTTCATCATCACTTGAGAAATGGTGACTTTGTCCTCAACATGGTCATGGAAAAAATTGCTGCACTTGGTATCAAAGATATTACCATCTGTGCCAGCTCGCTCTTCCCTGTCCATCAACCATTAGTTAAAATGTTCGAAGAAGAAATAGTCACTAAAGTCTATGCCGCCTATATCTCAGGACCCGTCGCTTTAGCCATCAGCGAAGGCAAAGTAAAAGATGTCTGTGTGATGCACAGTCATGGCTATCGCTCCACCATGTTACAAACTGGTGAAGTCAAAGTTGATGTTGCTTTCATCGCTGCTCCAGGCTCGTCTAAAGAAGGTAATTTATCAGGAAGTGAAGGACCCTCCAGTTGTGGTGTCCTTGGATATGCGGTGGCGGATGCCCATTTCGCAAAGAAAGTCGTCGCCATAACTGATCACATCTGTGAACCAAAAGATATCGAAATACCAAAAGAATGTGTCGATTATGTCGTCAAAGTAGACCGTATCGGTGACCCTCAAGGAATTGTTAGTGGAACTACTAAAATCACTAAAGATCCAGTAGGCTTACGTATCGCTAAGATGACCGCTCAGCTTATGAAAGCCACAGGACTTCTCAAAGATGGCTTCTCATTTCAAACAGGCGCAGGGGGCATCTCATTAGCAGTCGCTAAAGAAGTCAGAGACATTATGGTCCAAGAGAACATTAAAGGTGGCTTTGCTAGTGGAGGAACCACTTCTTATCTGACCAATATGTTACAAGAAGGACTCTTTAAAAACATTTATGATGTCCAATGCTTTGAATTAGACGCTGTCGAATCCATCAAAAATAATCCCAATCACAAAAAGATATCAGCCTATGACTATGCCGATATCCTCAATGAAAACAATGTAGCTAACAAACTAGATTTTGTTATTCTAGGGGCCAGTGAAATCGACTTAGACTACAATGTCAATGTCAGTACTGGAACCGATGGGACCATCTTAGGCGGAAGTGGTGGACACTCAGATACAGCTGCCGGAGCCAAATTATCAATTATTGTCTCCAAACTTGTCAGTTCAAGAATCTCTGTCCTCACCAAAAGAGTTACCACCGTCACCACACCAGGTGAAACCATAGATGTACTCGTTACCGATCGTGGTATTGCTATCAATCCTCGACATCAAGAGTTAATAGCTCACTTAAAAGAGACCACTCAATTGCCCATTAAAACCATGGAAGAACTCTATGACATCGCCATCTCACTCACAGGTCAACCCGCAAGTGTAAAATTAAGTGATGAAGTAGTAGCTCTTAGTCAATATCGAGATGGTACCATCATTGATGTCCTATACAAAACAACATAAGAAAAGACGAATTTCTCGTCTTTTTTTAGGCATTAAAATACTCAAAGATGTAAGCATCCAACCATTTCATATACGTTGGATGTTCTTTATGAACTACCCACCAACAAATCTTAGCCCCCAATAGCTTATTAATGATCAGGGAAGGATTCTTAAGTGAAGACTTCACATTCAATGCAATGAAATGTGGTCTGGTTAACCAATGAAAAACCATCGAGTTTATTAAAAATCCTAATAATAGATTATCATATTGTTTTATGGGCATAATCAACTGACCCCGCATCACATCAGATGCGTTTTTTCTAAACCAAAATACAATTCTAGGATCAAAAGACTCAATAGAATAAGAACCTTCATAGTCACTTAAAATCTCATAGACTTTAGAAGCCAATAGTTTATTCTGTGAACCAGATTTTAATTCAACGATTAAATCAACTCGTCCAGCCACTAACTCTAAGACTTCCTGTAAGGTCATTATATTAAATTCTTTTAATTCTTCGCTATTTAAATTACTTACTTTGATATCTCTATGATGTAATCTTTCAAGGTTATCATCATGATAAACAACCACAGTGTCATCTTTTGACAATCTCACATCGAGTTCAATGCCATAACCTTGTTTAATCGCAAGCTCAAAAGCTTGAACACTATTCTCTAACACACTTTGGTCCTCACTGTGATGACCGCGATGTGTATATTTTTTTTGAACAAACTCTTTTCTTCTAAACGATGGCGCAATCAAGAAAAGATAAATGACAAGAATAACTAAGATATAAATCATTTAGTTTTCGTACTGACTAACTGTAGTATCCCCATGTTTAACTTGTGACATCGTCACCATCGCCAAAGCCACAAATAATGTCGCATAAGGAAACAATATTTCATAACCAATTAAATCAAATAAGACACCACTTAAAATCGGTGTTATTATTTGAGCAGACATTGAAAACGTATAATAAAGACCCGTATATTTACCCACATCACCAGCTTTAGCCATCTCTAAGACCATCGGTAAAGAGTTTACATTAATAGCTGCCCATGCTGTTCCGGCCAGTACAAAGTTAACATACATTAAAGGATTAAACGATGAATAAAGACCCGCTGTAAAGAACACAACTGCCAATAAAATAACACCCGCAATTATCGTTTTCTTACGACCAATCTTCGAAGAAATTTGACCCACAGGAATAAAGCTTATTATCGCTCCCACATTTGCTACCAACAAAATCGCTGACGCCTGAGAACCCTCCAAGCCAATCTGAATTGTCGCATAACGTGAAAACGCTGAAATAACCGCATTATAACCCATAAACCATAAAGAAATAGACAATAGAATAAAAGCCAAAGAACGCTTCACTTCTTTAGGTAATTCTTGAGTTGTTTCATCTTCCTCAATTTCTTCAACACCAAATGATTTAGTATCATCAGCCATCTCTTTTGCCCATTGATTCTCTTTAATAGTCACAATCATAACTACTAAGCCCAATGTCATAAAGCCTGCAATCAATAAGAAGACTGGATAATATCCAATTTCCGTAGGATCCAATAATGTCAGACCCGCTAAAGCAACCACACCACCAATTGCACCCATCAAGTTAATAATCGCATTACCTTTAGAACGCAAAGGCTTCATGGTCACATCTGGCATCAATGCCACTGCTGGTGAACGATAAGTCGCCACACAGATTAGAACTACCCCTAAGGCCACAATAAATAGAATTAAATTCTTTTGATCCGCAAAGAACGGTAAGGCCAACATCCCAATAACGGTCGTAATAGTACCACCAATTATAAAGGGCATTCTTTTACCAATTTTGGTCATCGTCTTATCAGAAAGAGCGCCAAAGAAAGGTAACAAAAATAATGCTAGAATGTTATCTAATGACATAATAACACCTGAAAAAGTGTCAGAAGCCCCTAAGTCATTTTTTAACATCAGTGGAATCGCAAAATCATACAATTGCCAAAAACTAGAAATAGTCATAAAGGCAATACCCACCAAAATGGTTCGTTTTACATTTAATTTCATTCTTTCCTCCAGTTATTTACTAACAACTTCATTCTATCATAAACAATCACTACTTAAATTAAGAATGCGTCAAGAATTAACCATTAACTGGTAATAACACATATCATGAAACTTCCCAAATTTATAACCAACCTCATAAACAATTCCCCTAAACTCAAAACCAAAACGTTCATGAATAGCAATACTCGCCTCATTAGTCGATGTTATTTCTGAAACTATGGTATGAACATCTTGACGCTTTTTAGCAATATCAATTATTGCTCTCATCAAATCACTGCCATAGCCCTCTCCCCTATTATTCCAATCTAAATAAATACTCAGATTCACACTATAGAGATAACCATCATCACTTCCAAAAGGTGACAAGGTCGCATAGCCCACTAATTTATTATCAATTTCATACACAAGAATTGGATTATTCTCTAGATGAGACTCATACCACTGCCTTCTTTGTTTCACACTCTGAGGATCAATATCATAGGTAGCGCTACTATTTTTAATCGCATCATTATAGATTTGGGTCATCGCTTTAAGATCTTCTTTAGTCGCATATCGTATCATAATTCTCACTCCCTTGTTTTCATTGTAACAAAAAAGATGACCATCATGATCATCTCTTCTAGTTATTCTTTCATTTTTGGATCTAAAGCATCCCTTAACCCATCACCTAATAAGTTTAAGGCCAAGATAGTAATCATTATCGCAATACCTGGAAAGGTCGTTAAATGAGGAAAATCTCTTAAATAAGGACGACCATCACTTAACATTGCACCCCACTCAGGTCGAGGAGGCTCAAGACCAAGTCCCAAGAAACCAAGGGAAGCAGCCGAGAGAATCGCACTAGCCACACCCAATGTCGATTGAACAATTACCGGTGCCAAAGTATTAGGTAAAATATGTCTGATGATAATAGCATGATTACGCAGACCTAAAGCACGAGAAGCTTCAATAAACTGTTCCTCTTTCAACGATAAAACACTCGCTCTCATAATACGAGCAAACTGAGGAATCGAACCTATCCCTACCGCAATCATTACATTAGTCAAACCACCGCCAAGTGATGATACAATCGCAATCGCTAATAACATACTAGGAATCGCTAACATGATATCGACAATTCTCATCACTATACCATCAAAGAGACCACCAATATATCCAGCTAAAGCTCCTAAAATACCACCAACAATTAAGGCAATACCAACTGAAATAAGACCCACTCGTAAGGAAACACGAGAACCATAGACCACACGAGAGAAGATATCTCGTCCAAAGTTATCAGTTCCAAACCAATGGACACTGCTAGGTTTAGCAAACGTATTATTTAAATCTTGTTGAGCAAATGGAAATGGAGCTACAAAGTCAGCAAATATTGCCACGATAATTAAAACTACGATAACTATCAATCCCACCACAGCAAGTCTGTTTTTACGTAGACGAATCCACATTTCTTCCCAAGGACCAATAGTCGCATAAATGTTTGTTTGTTTGTTTTTTCTCTTAAACATAAACACCCACTCCTAATTGTATTGGCCACGGATCTTAGGATCCAAGAAGCCATACGCAATATCTACTATTAAATTGATTACCGTGAAGGTCAGCGCAATTAAGATAACACCACCTTGTACGACCATCATGTCACGAGTCCTAATTCCCTGTACAATCATAGAACCCAAACCAGGAATACCAAAGATAGATTCGGTTAAGACCGCTCCACCTAATAGTGCCCCAAACTGTAGACCAATGACAGTGACCACAGGAATTAAAGCATTACGTAACGTATGTCGATTTACAACAATCAATTCATGTAACCCTTTAGCACGTGCTGTCCGAATAAAGTCTTGTCGATGTACTTCCAACATACTAGAACGAGTCATCCGCGCAATAATAGCAGCAGACCCTGTCCCTAAGGTAATAGCTGGCAGTATCATTTGTTGCCATGTGTTATAACCCGAGGATGGTAACCACCCCAGAGTCAGTGAAAACAATAGAATCAGTAACATCCCCTGCCAAAATACCGGCATTGAGACGCCCAATAAGGCCACAAACATCGACACATTATCAACCCAAGTATTTTGCTTAATAGCAGAAATTACTCCTAAAGGAATTCCAATACCTACCGCCACCACAATACTAGTTACTGCCAGTTTAATGGTATTGGGATATCGAGATTCAATCTCTTGGTTGACGGGTCGATTAGTTAAATAGGAACGACCTAAGTCACCTTCTAAGAAAACACCTTTTGTATAACGAAAATATTGAGTCATAAAAGGATCATTAAGACCCATTTCTTCACGTAATTGTTCCAATTGTTCACCTGTCGCTTGTTCTCCTAGAATCATTCGCGCAGGATCTCCTGAAGAAAAATGCATTAAAGAAAAAATAATAAATGTGACCGCAAATAACACTGGGATCACCAAAATAATTCTTTTAAAAATATAGCGAATCACATCATCCACAACCTTTCAATAAACAGAAGGGTCAATCATCAAGATTGACCCTCTAGACACATTAATTAGTAACGCTAACCGTATCGAGACGGTGGTGACCAGCAGGATGCTGTTTGAAGCCTTCTACATTGTTACGAATACCTGACACGTTCTCACCAATCCAAGTAAAGATCCATGGGGCATCATCACGAATGATTTCTTGAGCTTCTTTATAAGCTGCTAATCGATCATCTTGATCAGCCGATGAACGACCTAGATCAAGTAGTCTGTCAACATCACTGTTGTCATAGAACTGTCTGTTTCCAGCCTCACCATGTTGTGAGCTATGGAACAGAGCGTAGAGTCCATAATCCGCATCTGCGGTAACAGTAGACCAACCAAGAATAAACATGTCATGTTTACCTGCAGCTGTATCTTCTAAGTATTGACCCCACTCAACGATTTCAACTTCAACTGTAATACCAACTTCAGCAAGTTGACTTTGTACAATAGTCGCAATATCAATACGTTGTTGGTTTTCATTTGTCCAAAGCGTAGTAGTAAAGCCATCCGCAAATCCAGCATCAGCCAATAATTCTTTCGCCTTTTCAATATCTTGTTCATATTCAACTAAATCAGTGTTAGCACCAAATACGTTAGGTCCTAAAGGTCCCTTTGCCGGTGAACCAACACCTTGATAAACTGTTTCAACAACAGCATTCATATCAAGAGCATAGTTGATCGCTTGACGTACTCTTACATCATCAAATGGTTCTTTTTGAGTATTAAAACCAATATATGTTGTAGAGAGGTTCGCATCTCTAAGTAGTTCTAAATTCTCATCATCTTCAACACGTTTCACATCGGAAGGTTGAATGTCATAAGCAATATCCAGTTCACCAGTCTCTAATTGGACGGTACGAACTGAGTTTTCAGTAACAACCTTAAAGACAACATTCTTAGTCTTAGGAGCATCGCCCCAGTAGTCTTCATTCTCAACTAGCGTAATACTATCGCCAGTAGTCCAAGATACAAACTTGTAAGGTCCAGTTCCCACAGGATTTAGACCGTAGTCTTCGCCACCTTCAGTGACCGCTTTTTCATTAAGAATCGCTGCGGCAGGGTGAGCCAAGTGTGTCAATAGTGGACCAAAAGGTTCTGAAGTGCTAACACGAACAGTATGTTCATCAACAACTTCTACACTACTAATCGCACCAACAATATGGGATATATTTGCAGATTCTTTACCACGTTCAATAGTAAATTTAACATCATCTGCGGTTAGTGCTTCACCATTCGTGAATTTAACATCTTCACGGAGTTTAAACTCAAAGGTTAAGTCATCAACTTGTTCCCATTCTGTCGCAAGACCTGGTTCTAATTCAAGCTCTTCAGTTTGAACTAGCAATGTATCATAAATCTGTTTCGTCACTCGAGATGACGGTTGGTCATTGGTCGCATGGGGATCGAGGCTAACAGCGTCGCCACCCATACCGACAGTAAGAGTATCTTTAACATCGCCATTGCCATTATCACCTGTAGAGCAAGCACTCACAAATAGGAGCAAGGCTAGCGCTATCATAAAGATACGTACTAGTCTTTTATTCATAAAAATCCTCCTTGTATATCCCTCTTTGGAATATTTACCCAAGTATATTGCAAATATTTTCATAAGTCAATAAAAGTATTTACATTTAATGAGTGATTATGACGATTTCTTACATTCTCTTACATTTACATTAAAAAAAGACTCCAATCAAGAAGTCTTCCTAAAGCCATACATAATAGTCCAAAGCGACAACAATATCCCTAACAAAATCAAAATATAGCCCGGATTTCCTAACCAACTTGAGAAGGTCTCCATCGGAAATCCTGGTGCTGGATAATCAAGAAATAAAAAGTTGGTATTCCATAATTTATTAAACACATATATCCCTGACGCATAGAGTGCAAAGATCGTCGCCACCGCTAATATGTTTTTACGCTGAGGATGTAAATCATGACCCGCTAATAACATAATGACATAGACTGCCATCATCAAGTGAACAATCCAACTCTGCAAAGTAAAGATATTCCACTGATATTGATGACTCCAATCCAGAAACAATAAGGAAACAATCGCTCCAGGCAAAGACAGCATATAAATCGCATCACTCAATCTAGCGTTAGGACGCCATGCATGATAGGACACCAAGAATACAGACATTCCACACAGATGTAGTGGTAACTCCGATAAGTGAAAGCCAATCGTAATATTAGAAGCACTTATTCGTATCACTTGTGACAACAGGACAATCGAAGCGACTAACCAACGTATAGATTGACGTCGTTTTTGATCACTCTTAACATACCACACACTAAAGAACACAATAACTAAAGTACAGACTAACAAATAAATAAAATGGGTCAATGAAAATAAATCATAACCCGCACTGCTTTCCATTAAAGAAGGATGAACAAAGAATTTTTCCATAAGAAACACCTCCGTTAAAACTATTTTATTTTAATATTTTACTTTCATCAAGGTTAAGCCTTCCGGAGGCGCATTATAAATCACTAACCCTTTTTCCTTAGCCAATAAAAATTCTTCAATTACTTTCTCATCTAATTTATGAAGTCCCACATTAATCAAAGTCATCACAATCATTCGTATCATATATCTAAGAAAACCACTTCCGATAAACTCAATATGAAGCTGACTACCTACAATCTTAAATTGTATCGAATATATTGTACGCACTTGATTATTAATTACTTCCAAAGGAGTCGTGTTAAACGATGTAAAGTCATGAGTACCTATTAAGACCTGAGCACTCTTTTCCATCATAGTTACATCCAAACTCTTATTAAGTTGATAGACATGGTTTCTTTCAAATAGTTGATAGTCGCCCATTTCAATATGATACTGATAGACCTTAGCCTTCGCATCTTTTCGTGCATGAAAAGAATCATCCACTTTCTCTATACTCTTAATATGAATACCATCCACCAACTGATTATTTATCGCTAATGGAAATCTATCAATAGGAATATTGAGCTCACTATCAAAATGAAACACCTGACCCAAAGCATTAACACCGCGATCTGTACGACCAGAGCCTACAATTGATACTGGCTTCTTTTCCATTCTCGATAGTGTCTGTTCAATACTATCTTGAACCGTTATTCCATCAACTTGAGTCTGCCAACCCTTAAATAGAGAACCTTCATAGGCCACAATTGCTTTATAACGACTCACAGAATCCCCAATACAATAATTGCTAGTAAAACAATAGTACAGCCACTTAAAAAGACATAGTCATGTTGTTTAATTTCTAATTGTTTATAACGGGTACGAGTTCTGCCTGGTGAATAACCTCTTGCTTCCATCGCATCCGCTAAATCTTCAGCTCTTTGAAAAGCTGACACAAACAAAGGAACAATTAATGATAGAATACCAACTATACGTTCCTTTAGACTACCTTCTTGAAAATCAACACCTCGTGAGGACTGAGCCTTCATAATTCGGTTAGTTTCATCAATAAGAGTTGGAATAAAACGTAAAGCAATTGAAATCATCATTGCGATTTCATGAGCTGGAACCCCAAATCGCTTTAATGGTTTTAATAAGTCCTCAATACCTAAAGTCATGTCTAAAGGTTTAGTTGTGGTCGTTAAGATTGTCGTTACGACTATCATCAAGACTAAACGAATTCCAATATATGCTGTTTTACTTAAGGCATCACTATAAATTTTAATAAAACCTAAATCGAGTAAAAGACGACCTGTCTTGGAAACAAAGATATTAATAACTAATAAAAATAACATCATAAATAGCATAGGTTTAAATGAAGTAATAATAAATTTAAATGGAATCTTAGAGATGACTAGTACACCTATAACCACAAGACTCAAAAGGGCATAACCTATCCAACCTGATGGAATGAAGATAGCGACTAACATAATGATCATGCCAATAATCTTGAAGCGAGGATCAATTTTGTGCATCCAAGAGTCTAATGGTAAGTAACGACCTAACGCAATATTATCCATGGGTGACCTCCTTGAAGACAGCTTCTACTAATTCCTCTAGTGTATAAATTTGTTTAGAGAGTCTTATTCCTTTTTCTATTAAAGCATCACGCATCGCAATAACTTTAGGAACCACTAAGCCTAAATCATTTAATAATTGAGCATTTTCAAATAAAGAATATTTATCATTATGATAAATCATTTTCCCTTTATCCATGACCACAACATTGTCCGCATAACGTAACACATGATCCATATCGTGAGTTACCAATAAAATAGTGGTTGAACGCTCTTTATTTAAATCTAAAAAGAGTTGCATCATAGCTAATGTACCTTGAGGATCTAGTCCAGCTGTTGGTTCATCGAGTACTAAGATTGATGGATTGGAGGCAATAACACCCGCAATCGCGACACGACGTTTCTGACCACCTGATAACTCTAGTGGTGATTGATCGTAATAGTCTTCTTCTATACCAACTAATGTTAGGGCTTCTTTTGCGAGGATGGTCGCTTCTTCTTCACTTTTACCAAAGTTTTTAGGACCAAACATCACATCTTTAAGAATAGTTTCTTCAAAGAGTTGTGCTTCAGAGAACTGAAAGACTAAGCCTACTTTTTCTCTTAAGGCCTTTAATTGTTTAGGTTTCTCATTGGCTACAATGACTTTATCTTCAATAGTAACTTCACCATGGGTGGGTAATAATAAAGCATTTAAATGTTGGACTAAAGTTGATTTACCAGAGCCTGTGGCACCAATTATGGCCGTGATTTTATGAGGTTCTATTTCTAAATTGACATCTTCGAGAGCTTGAAAAGAAAATGGAGTGTCTTGGCCATAAGTATGTGCTACTTGTTTGAATTTAATTGACATAACTGTTCCACTATCCTTTCTTCATCTAAGATATCTGCTAATGGGATACCTTTTTCTTGAAGTTGACTTGCGAACTTCACACTAAAAGGTACATCGAGTTGTATTTGAGTAAGTTCCTTTTGTAGTAAAAGAATATCTTTAGGGGAGCCATCAAAGATGAGTTCACCATCGTTTAAGAC
>LSQX01110577.1_pt1 | contig 14633 bp, 11 predicted proteins | sample 654561 | NCBI WGS metagenome assembly LSQX01 (sample SAMN04489861, study PRJNA283612) | anaerobic digester metagenome | isolation source: 4 biogas reactors fed with cattle manure at either 37C or 55C with and... | place: Denmark: Kongens Lyngby | collected 2014
GATGATTACAGCTGAAATGGTAAAACAACTCCGCGAGAGAACCGGTGCGGGGATGATGGATTGCAAAAGAGCTCTTGAGGAAGCTGACGGCAATTTTGAAAAAGCAGTGGAAATAATCAGGAAAAAGGGACAGTCAGTAGCAAATAAAAGAGCTGACCGTGAAGCTTCCGAAGGAGTTGTCCTGGCAAGGATCAGCGACGACGGAAAAACAGGCATGATGATAGTTCTGAACAGTGAATCGGATTTCGTTGCCAAGAATGCTGAGTTTGTTGGATTTGCCAATCAGATACTCGATCTTGCCCTGAAAAATAATCCTGCTGACCTTGAAGAACTTAAATCTTTATCCATGGATGGCGTCAGTGTAGGGGAGAAAGTGGTTGAATACATAGGAATAATCGGTGAAAAGATGGAGCTTTCACAATTTTACAAAATTGAGGCTCCCTTTGTGCAGGCATATATTCATCCGGGTAATAAACTTGCTGCCCTTACCGGTTTTGACCGGGGAGGACTCGACCAGCAGATCTACAAGGATATTGTAATGCAGGTTGCTGCAATGAATCCCGTGGCAATAGACAAGGCAGATGTGCCTCAGTCAGTTATCGACCAGGAACTGGAGATAGGAAAGGAACAGGCAAAACGGGAAGGCAAACCGGAAGCCATGCTTGATAAGATAGCCCAGGGCAAACTTGGAAAATTTTTCAAGGAAAACACATTGCTGAACCAGGATTTCATCAAGGACAGCAAAATAACCGTAGGCCAGTATCTCAAAACGACAGGCGACTCACTGAAGGTTACCGGTTTTGAAAGGCACAGCCTGAGTAATTAAAACCCGCCGGTGTCAGCAGCGCATAAGGCGTCACGGCAGGAGCAAAACATAACGGGAGACAGTCATTGTCTCCTTTTTTTATTAATTTCGTGCTGTTCCATCACTGTTGGTCACTTCTATGAACATGAAATACGAAAGAATTTTATTGAAACTGAGCGGTGAATCCCTCGCCGGAACCGGTAATCACGGAATAGATGAGTCAGTACTTGATTTCTATGCAAAAGAGGTTGCGGAGCTGGCTGAAAAAAAATGTGAAATATCAATTGTAATCGGAGGCGGCAACATCTTCAGGGGCCTGAGCGGAAGCAGATCAGGATTTGACAGGGTAAGGGGCGATCAGATGGGTATGCTTGCGACTGTAATAAACAGTCTTGCCCTCGAAAATGCGATACAAAAACAGGGAAGTGCTGCAAAAGTCTATACTTCAATAAGGATGGAGCCTGTCGGAAACCTGTATATCCGTGATATAGTAAATGAAGAACTGAAAAAAGGCACTGTTTGCATAATCGCCGGAGGAACAGGCAATCCGTTTTTTACCACTGACACCGCCGCGGCTCTCCGGGCTGTGGAACTGGAGGCTGACCTTCTCCTGAAAGGTACCAGGGTGGACGGCGTATATACTGATGACCCCGAAAAGGTGCCCGATGCTGAAAAGTTCGACAAGGTATCATTTGATGAAGTTATCTCCCGCCGGCTGAAGGTCATGGATTCAACAGCCTTCACCATGTGCCGTGAAAACAGGATGCCTGTAATAGTCTTCAACATGAATATTCCGGGAAACCTGATGAAAACAGTCAGCGGCAAAAAAACGGGTACTCTTATTTATCCCTCATAAGGGATCGCACTTTTATCTATATTTTGTTAAATTTGTAATAATCCGGCTGAAAAGCCGGCTTTTTACGCAGCAGGAAATTATTATTTACTCAATTCTGATGATATGAATGAAGATGTTGAACTGATTACAGAAGAGACAAGGGACAGGATGCAGAAAGCCGTTGATCATCTTGAACATGAACTGGCAAGACTCAGGGCAGGCAGGGCCACTCCCGTTCTTCTTGACGGTATTACAGTCGTTTATTACGGAGTCAATTCACCATTAAGCCAGGTTTCAAATATCAATACCCCTGATCCCAAAACCATTATTATCCAGCCCTGGGAAAGGAACATGCTCGGAACTATTGAAAAGGCTATACTTGCCGCCAACATAGGACTGACACCGATCAATAACGGGGAAGTTATCAGAATATATATCCCCCCTCTCACAGAAGAGAGGAGGCATCAGCTGGTAAGGCAGGTAAAAGGCGAAGGTGAAACTGCCAAGATAAGTATAAGGAATGCACGGAAATGGGCAAACGATGAGCTTAAAAGCCTTTTGAAGGCAGGTCTTCCGGAAGATACTGAAAAGACTGCATCCGAGGCGGTTCAGAAAATCACTTCAGAATTCAATACCACTATCGACAGTATTGTGGCACTGAAAGAAAAGGATGTTATGACGGTTTAAGCTTCAGTACATACCTGGCAGCGGCCTTCACCGCTCCCTCACTGAACAGGTCCCTGTAAAATCCTCCCTCAACATAGGTCTTTGTCTGTGAAAGATAGAATTCACTGGCGGGAACGCCCGATGCACCCGTTGGTATAACCGTCCAGGATTCATCCCAGTCGGCAAGATTGTAGATATGCCTTTCAGAAGCTCCGTTTGTAACCCTGAATCCTTTGCCGTAGCTGTACGGACAAACGGTATGGTCGCTGCCTCCTGCTGCATATGTTTCTGAATTCAGCCTGAAAATACGGTCCATTATTTTGATACTGCCGATCGGATGCTCCAGTGTTATCTTATGTATTTCACCCCACTTCCATTTTGAAACATCATTCCCGAATGACTCTGAAAGTTTTCCGGCGGCATCCCTGAAGCTTCTGAAAATAATATCATCAAGGGTCTCCGTTTCCGGCGTCCTGATATCATCCACCCATTCGTCGGGCCCCTCTTTTAATATCCTGTAGATATAATAGTCCTTTATTGATCCCGGAAGCTGGTCATAGAGCTCATCCAGCTCATCACCAAGCAGGTTTTCCGCAAAACAGTCAGAAAAGAACTCAAAGACTGTGGGCGGCACCTTGTCTGCACTCATATCATAATCCCAGGCTGTCATAAGGTCAAGCATCTGACTTTCAACTGCGTTCATTTCAGATACCCTGTCACCTACCCTGAGGATAAAGGGTGTAAGCAATCTTGCATAGGCAGAATGCTGGTCAGTGAGCATTCTCTTGAAATCATCAACATCATGCTTTTCCTTCTCTTCTATCATCTCCCTTATCCTGTCTATCCTGTAAGGGACATAGAACCTGAATGAAATATAGTATGGGTATTCATCGCTTACTGTCTTGTTGTTTGCCGAAGAAACATAACCCGCCTCCGGATTGAAGCTGTATGGAAGCTGTCCGGGTACAACATAACCCTTCCAGTCAAACTCATCCGTTTGTCCCGGTCTGATCATTGAACCATAACCCTTTCTGACAGGGATACCTCCTCCGGTAACAATTCCTATATTTCCTTCCGTGTCGGCATATGCAAAATTCTGACTTACGGAACTGAAATATTCCACTCCTTCCCTGAAGTCTTCCCAGTTCTCCGCCCTGTTGACTGAATACACCGCCCTCAGCTCGTCACTGGGGTCGTAGCCTGACCACCGCATGCTCAGAACAGCATTTTCAACATTCTGCAAACCGGATATAACAGGTCCCCTGTGGGTAAATTTCAGAAACAAAGTATCGGTCCTGCCTGTTTTCGATCTTATAATCTCCTTTCTGACCAGCATATCCCTCCATTCACCATTGAAATAATACTGATCCTCATTTTCCGGATTTATTTCTTCCCTGAAAAGATCAACATCATCAACCATAAGATTTGTCAGTCCCCAGGCTATGTTGTCATTGTGGCCTGCAACGATAAAGGGTTCACCGGGAACCATCACACCCGTCACGTTCAGTTTCCCGGGTACAACCTGATGCATCTGCATCCATATTCCCGGAGACGATAATCCAAGGTGCATATCATTGGAGAAGAGTGGCATACCCGTGGTACTCCTGTTGCCTGACACTGCCCAGTTATTGCTTCCCGAAAAGGAGTGTATTCCAAGGGCTTCAAGCTGATCGAGTGAAGAAATGAAATCGCGGGCTTCCCTGAGAATGTCATCCCCAAGACTGAAATCAGGAAACACCGATGAAGATTCCACGCCCCAGTCCGGAACCAGTTGCGAGACTTTCTCCTCTCCCATTTTCTCTGTAAGCCTGTGTATGAATATGTCGGTACTAAGATTACCGGCTGCAAGGTCCCAGCCCATATAGCCTATTATATTGGCAATATCCTCAAGCTTCCATTCATCAGGCCGGTATGACAGTATCCTGAATTCCGGAGGCAGTTTTCTTCCCGCATCTTCAATATATCTGTTCACACCGCCGGCAAAAGCCTGCAGGCATAGTGTTATTTCCGGAGGCTGATTGCTGAGGACCATTTTTGATTTCGTTGTCATGTCGAGACTGCGGAGGAAAAGATCCGTCTGAATATAATCGTCTCCAAACATTTCAGCCAGTTTCCCCTTTGTGGCCCGGCGAATGAGATCCATCTGCCAGAGTCTTTCCTGCGCCATGATATAACCGGTGGCAAAATAAAGATCATGTTCATCTTCCGCATAAATATGAGGCATGCCCCGTTCATCCCTGTAAACAGTCACTTCAGAGTTTAGTCCGCTGACTGTCATTTCTCCGCTGTATACAGGCACAGCGCCCTTCTTTATTCCCGAAAGCAGTATCAGTCCGCCGCCAACAGCAATTACAATAACTGCCGCCAGTACCAAAAGAATTGTTTTGAGGATTTTCATGGTTTTATTATTTGATTGATCTGTTCTGTTGCTCCTGCTGCCACAAAAATAAAAATATGAAATTAAACCATTATCAGCTAATTATTCCGGGAAAAAGTCCTGAGCTGCAGTTGCAGCATATTGCTGTCATCTTCCGGCCGTTCAGTATCTTCTGCCTGAACAGTCTGTAGGGCCGTCCCGTCCATATTTCCCTGAAAGTACTATCATTCAGGTCACCCAGAATATGGTCCGCATCCTTGTCGAAACAACAGGGAAGAACCTTCCCGTCCCAGCTTATAACCGGATTGAACCACAATCTCTTACAGCTATCCGGAAGATTGCTGAGAATAGTATATTCATTACCTTTTAATTCATAGCGTCTGAACTTCTTGTCTGAAGGAAGCCATTTTTCATGAGAATCTGTATTTATCACCTGCATCGATTTCAGTTTCAGGGATGCCTTCATCTTACGGGCAAAACGCTTCATATCAGGTATCTGATGTTCGTTCTCCCTGTTAACAAGAAACTGGATTATCAGTTTACACGATGAGCCGTGCTTTCTGACTGCTTCGGACATATTGCCGATTCCCTCTGTCACGGTCCTGAAATCACCATTAAGCCGATATTGTGAATAACTGTCATGATCCAGGCCGTCAAGGGACACGATCAGTTTGTTCAGGCCGGAGAGGGCTATCATTTCCGCATTAGCCGGAGAAAGAAAATGACCATTTGTAGCCAGGGTTGTCTGTATTCCCCCTGCCTTTTCCAGAAAACTGCCAAAACGGGGATGAAGCATGCTTTCTCCCTGAAAATAAAGACTCATTTCAAGAAGGAAGGGCCTCAGCTCATCAGCTATTCTCCCGAAGAGAGCAATATCCATAAAACCTTTTTCCCTTGTCATCTTTCCGGAACCACAAAAACATTCCGGGCATTTCAGGTTGCAATGATTGGTGAGTTCAACACTTAGGGTCACAGGCATTCCGGCAATCGCAGCCTTCCTGGTGATCATACTTTTCAGGAATGAATATCCTGAAACCATGAGATTTAGGGATTTTGACAGAGCCAGGGCCATCTTTTCCATTAATAAAGATTGTTAAGGTAATAAAATAATATTCTTAAAAACAATAGGGTAAAATGGTCCGATAACGGTCATAAGAACAGAAAGCCGGATAAGATCACCCATGAACGGTTTTCAGGATGCAGCAAATCCAGTGAAAAATAATACTGGCTGAAGGATGAGCTGCTCCTGATGGTCTGAAAGACAGACAGCAGGGTGAAGGGGAGCAAAACCGGATGAAGGAAGGGGGAACAAACCGGAAGATATTAAGGTTATATTGAAAGGAAAAACTACAGGGAAATAACTGAAAGGCTGCAGAAAAATTATTGAAAAAACTATTGGGAGAGTACAGGAAAACTGCAGGAAGACAACAGGAGAGATGGCAAAGCAATTACAGAAAAAATTACTGCCGGGGATAAAAATCAGCTTTAAAATAAAGTCACAGTTAAAATCAGGAATAATTAAAACAACAGAAATATGAAAATCAAAATGAAGATTCAGTCTGCAGCAATAATTTTGCTGCTGGCTCTTGCTTTTCAGTCACTCTCTGCTGCCCTGCCGGGAGACAGTGAGAGAATTGCAGAGCAGGAGTTTATAACCCTCAGGGGCAAGATCATTGACGCTGAAACAAGAACACCGCTTGTTTTTGCCAGTATTGCAATAACAGAATCGAACGTGGGGATGATTACCAATATCGACGGTGAGTTCACACTGAAAATCAGTCCGGATCTGCTCAGTCACAATATAGAAATCACCTTCCTGGGCTATAAAAACAAGGTGGTACCGGTAAGCAGTCTCCGCGACAACGGTTACAAGAACACTATCACCCTCGAAACAGCACCGATACCCATCAGGGAAGTCATTGTAAGACCCCTAGATCCGGAAGCTATCGTCGAGAAGGCGATCTCCCGTCTTGGAAAAAATTATGAATCGGTTCCCAACCTCATGACGGCCTTTTACAGGGAGACGATCCGCAAGAACCGCACTTATGTATCTATCGGCGAGGCAGTCCTGGAGATATTCAAGGCTCCCTATACCAATGATCTTCGTTTCGACGGCGCAAGGATCTACAAGGGAAGGAAAAGTACGGATGTTCAGAGAATGGACACCATACTGTTCAAGCTTCAGGGTGGTACCACCAGCGTTCTCCAGCTTGACATAGCCAAGAATACGGAAGCCATACTCACCACCGAGGCAATGAAATACTACGACTATTCAATCACAGGGGTGATAGAGGTGGATGACAGGCCTCATTACGTAATAGGCTTCATCCAGAAACCCTGGATTGAACAGCCCCTGTTCATGGGAAGCCTTTTCATTGATATGGAGACAAATGCCATCACCGAGGCGGAATTCGGATACAATCTTTCCGACATTGCTGCTGCAACAGCAATGTTCATTCGCAAAAAACCTTTCGGGATGGAAGTAACTCCTGAAATTGCAACATACAGGACAAAATACCGCGAACAGAACGGGAAATGGTATTTCAGCTATTCCAGGGCAGAAGTCAGATTTAAAGTTAAATGGAAGAGGAAGCTGTTCAACACTTTCTACACCACCATGTCGGAAGTTGCTGTCACTGACCGTACCGACCAGGAAGTTATTAAATTTGCAGGAAGGGAAAAAGTCAGGTATAGTGATATCTTTTCCGAGAAGGTTAGTGCTTTTACCGATCCTGATTTCTGGGGCGATTACAATGTCATAGAACCGGACCAGAGCATTGAATCGGCAATCCGCAGACTCAGCCGCAGACTCAAATTCAGCGACAGGCAGGATCTGGACGAATAATTTATTAATGATCAGTGACAATGAAATAATTAAGAAGATCCGGAAAGGTGATGTCAGACAGTTCGAATCACTTTTCCGAACCTTCTATGTTTCACTTGTCAGATATGCATCTTCGTTTGTAAAGGACCATGACACAGCCGAAGAAATTGTTCAGGATGTATTTTACAGGATCTGGGCAGGCAGGGAAAGAATAAACATAAAAAAATCACTGAGTGCCTACCTGTTCAGGGCTGTTCGCAACAGCTGCCTTCACCTGCTGGAACACAGAAAGGTAGTTGAAAAACACGAAAAGGAGATAATCCGTGAAGGGGAAACCAAAGCGGGAAGCACGTCGGATCTTGTACAGTACAACGACCTGTTGTCAGCAGTTGCGGATGTGCTGGAACGTCTTCCCGCAAGATGCGGACAGATCTTCTGCATGAACAGGTTTGAAGGACTGAAATATGCCGAGATAGCAGAAAAACTTCAAATATCGGTCAAAACGGTTGAGGCCGATATGAGCAGGGCACTAAAGGAATTCAGAAAAGCACTAAAGGAAAAATGACAGGAAAAATGAATATGGAAAACTATACTGACGGAGAGCGGAACAAACAGGGTAAGCCTGGCGGAGGAAGCGACGGCAGAAGCAGCGACGGAAGCGACAGCAGAAGCATTGATGTGGACCGGGCATGGAACAGGCTGCATGCACGGATAAATGAATCAGCGGAAGCCGGACCCGCCCTGCGTATACGTCTGTTCAGCAGTAACCTGCTGAAAATTGCTGCCTCCCTGCTGATCATAGCCGGTCTGGGCCTGGCAGCTCTTTTCATTTCCGAAAAGGGACTGATTAGTAAAAAGATCAGTGTTGCCACCGATATCAACAGTAAAAACCTGGAGCTTACCCTGCCCGACGGAAGCATGGTGATACTGAACAGGGGGACTGTGCTGAACTACCGCTCAGACTACGGAAAGACAGAAAGGAAGGTATCGCTTTCCGGCGAAGCCTTCTTCGAAATCAGGACAGATCAGGACAAAGCATTCACTGTCGATGCCGGGGAAGCCGTGATAAAAGCCCTCGGAACCTCATTCAATGTAATCACCAATAATCAGGATTCCCATGTTGAAGTCTTCGTCAGAACGGGAAAAGTATTGCTTGAGGACAACAGCGGAAGCAATTCCATTATCCTTGATCCGGGATACATCGGCACAATGGATTCAGGGGAAGCCATAAAATCGGTTAATATTGATCCGAATTACATGGCATGGAACACGGGAATACTGGTATATGACGGCCAGACCCTTGATATCGTGTTCCGGGATCTGAAAAGAGTTTACAACATGGAAATCATTGCCGGTGACCCTTCAATCCTGAAAGAAACATGGACATCACCCATCAATAACCAGTCGCAGGACACAATAATTCGTCTGATTTGTTATAGCTTTAACCTGGGTTATACAAAAGAGGGTAATGTTTACCATCTTTCAAAAAAATGACCCTGTTCATGAAAAATGCTTCCGGACAATGGCTTCATACGGAAAAAGCTGAAGGCTCTTCTGCTGATCCTTGCACTCAGCCTGTGGCACAATGTAAAGGCACAGGAGAATATCCTTGATTCTCTCTTTACATTCACGGAAGGTGTGGTTAAAACAGCCAATGCCCTCAATATCATCAGCAGGCAAAGCGGTTATAATTTCAGCTATGACAGCCGTCTTATAGATCCGGAAAAAGAAACCAGCCTTTCATTTACCAATAGCAGACTGAATGATATCCTGGATTCTGTCCTGGCCGGTGATTCGCTCAGATACACAATTGTTGACAGGTATATTATCATATCAAGACAGATGCCGCTTCCACGGGCCGCCACCGATTCAATATTTCTCTTCAGCCATACTTTTATAAGCGGCACTGTGGTGGATTCAGATTCGGATGAACCACTGCCCTTTGCAACCATAGGACTGAAGAATACGGGAAGGGGAACCGTGACAAATGCATCGGGGGAATTCGGACTGAATATCCCCTATGACCGGCTGAATGACACTATCTCAATCTCCTACCTGGGTTACCTGGGAAATGAAATACCCTTAAGCCGGATAAGCGGCAGCAATGTTCAGATCCGAATGCAAAGGGAGTTTATTTCAATTCCTGAAATTATTATAAGAACACAGGCTCCCCAGGAAATTATTTACAGGGCACTCGCTGCAATATCACCGAACTACGGCAATACGCCGGCAAAGCTGACCGCTTTTTACCGCGAGGGCGTGATGAAGAAACAGAAACTGCAGAACTATTCCGAAGCAGTGATCAGCATATTCAAGAGTTCATATTCAGGATCCCTTTTCGGCGACCAGATAAAAATACTGAAAAGCAGGAAGATAGATAATGTCAACATGAGAGATACCCTGTCGGTGCGGCTTAAGGCAGGATTGAGCACCAGCCTTGAGCTTGACGGTGTAAAAAACCATTTCGACTTCATTTCAAAAACAAGCATGCCGGAATACAGGTACAGCATCAGCGATATTGTATCATATGAAGATGAATCTGCCTATGTGATAGATTTCGAACAGAGGGAAAACGTGGAGCAGGCTCTCTTCAGGGGTTCACTCTATGTCAATGCCCTGGATTATGCCATTCTGCATGCTGAATTTGAAGTCCACCCGAAATACCTCGGTAAGATGAAAAGCTCATTCATCTCAAGTACCAGCAAAGGTTTTGACACCTGGCCGCAATCCGTGAAATATTCAATAAGCTACCGCAGGTTCAGTAACAGGTATTTCCTCAACCACGTGAGAGGAGACCTGGTTTTCATATCACGACAGAAACGAAAATTATTCAACAGCCAGTTCAGGGTGTTTTTTGAACTTGCAGTTACCGGTATCGAGACTGAAGGAGTCAGCAGGTTTGACCGCGAGGAGCTTGCTCCCATTCATTCGGTCTTTTCCAGGACAATAAAAAGCTATGACTCAAAATTCTGGGAGAACCAGGACTTTCTCAGGCCTGAGGAAAATCTTCTTCAGGCACTGAAAAACATGAATGTCCGCCTGGGAGAATTCTCCGGAGAAGATCAGTAACTGTCAATAAGATTATAGAGCCCGGTGAGGTCGGGTGTAAGGACCACATCCGTTCTTCTGTTTTTCTGCCGTGCATCGGATGTCTTTCTGGCATCCACGGGCAGGTATTCACTGTGTCCGGAAGCAGTAAGACGCTTCGGATCTATTCCCGATCCTTCAAGCAAAACCCTTACCACGGTTGTCGCCCTTTTGACACTCAGATCCCAGTTATCCCTCAGCTGGCTTCCCGACGGATTATACGGCACATCATCGGTATGACCCTCGATCGTTATCTGTATCTCAGGATTTCTTTCAAGCACAACTGCCAGCTTTCTCAAGGCATTTCTCCCGTTTGCATCTATATCCCAGCTTGCCGTTTTGAAAAGAAGCTGTTCATCCAGTGAGACATATACCTTGCCGTTTTTCTGGCTTACCGTAAGACCGTTGTTCTCGAAGCCCAGCAGGGCTTCAGATACCTTGTTCTTCAGATCGAGGGCTATCCTCTTCTGAGCATCAAGTATCCTTTCCAGCTCCACAAGCCTGGCATTGCGTTTTTCAAGCTCATAGGTGAGCTCATCAAGCGAGGCTTTCCGGGTGTCAAGTGTTTCCTCCAGCCTGCGAAGCAGGTCCTCCTTGTTTTTAAGGTTTTCCTGTGCAGCCTGAAGCTCTGTAAGCAGTTTCTGTGTCTCCCTCACATTACCTTTGATAAGCTCTTCCTGGGCATTCTGGAGATCATTGTATCTTCCCGAAATGATCCTGAACTCTTCCAGGGCCTTATCCCGTTCCCTTTCAGCCTTTGAAATATCTTCCATGGTCTTCTGAACTTCCCTGTTCATAAGCGCCATTTTGGATTCCAGCTCACGGTTTTCCATTTCCAGGAAGAGGTTTGAACTTTTAAAATCATCCCTTTCATGCAAGTTCTGCATGCTCGTAACCTGAAGGTCCCGGTATTTTTTGGCCGGAACACAGGAAAATGATACAATGAGAAAAATCAACAGAAGAGATTTAATCATTTTTCCGCTCATGACCCTTTATTTTTAAACATAATACTCCTTACTTCAATAAAATAAATCCACATATTCATACAGACATGGCAAAAATAACAAAATCCTGTCTATGCTTCTTCAAAGCGCAGGGAATAATAATTGTTATATTTGCAATCTAAGGTATTTTTTTAAATGATTCAGGGTAAAGACCTGTTATTCAAGCTTTCATCTCCCAAAGATCTCAGGAAGCTCGAACCTTCCGATCTCATCAGGGTGAGTGAGGAACTGAGGCAGTTCATCATTGATGAAGTCAGCAGCAACCCGGGACACTTCGGTGCAAGTCTCGGTGTTGTGGAACTGACTATAGCCCTTCATTATGTTTTTGAAACACCCTGGGACAAGATAATCTGGGATGTCGGGCATCAGGCATACGGCCATAAGATCCTCACAGGCAGGAGGGATTTGTTTTCCACGAACAGGAAATACAAGGGCATATCAGGTTTCCCGCGTATGAGTGAAAGTGAATATGATGCCTTCGGTACAGGTCATTCCTCAACCTCCATATCTGCTGCACTGGGAATGGCTGTGGCATCAAGACAAAAAGGAGAGAAAAGGCATGTCGTTGCCGTCATCGGAGACGGAGCCATGACTGCCGGAGAAGCTTTCGAAGGCCTTAACAATGCCGGGATTGCCAAATCCGATCTTCTGGTAATACTCAATGACAACAATATTGCAATAGACCAGAACGTGGGGGCACTTAAGGAATATCTCCTCGACATCACCACCAGCGGGTTTTATAACAAAATAAAGGACAAGGTATGGCATCTGCTTGGCAAGGCCGGAAGATTCGGTCCCAATGCCCGGACTCTTGCCGCACAGCTTGAAGCCGGATTCAAAAGCACCCTCCTCGACAGAAGCAATCTGTTTGAAGGTATGAATTTCAGGTATTTCGGCCCTATTGACGGACATGATGTAATGCACCTGGTAAAAGTCCTGGAAGATCTGAAAAGGATCAGGGGACCCAAGCTGCTGCACTGCGTTACAGTCAAGGGAAAAGGTTTCAGACAGGCAGAAAAGCATCAGACTGAATTTCATGCCCCGGGGAAATTTGACAGGCAGACGGGTGAAATACTCAACACACAGCGGAAGGATTCTGCTCCTCCCTACCAGGAAGTTTTTGGAAATACCATCCTCGAACTGGCCAGGATGAATAAAAAGATAGTCGGTGTCACTCCTGCCATGCCAACCGGCTGCTCTTTATGTATCATGATGAAGGAGATGCCTGACAGAACTTTCGATGTTGGAATAGCGGAACAGCATGCTGTTACTTTTTCTGCAGGACTGGCAACACAGGGACTGATACCCTTCTGTAATATATATTCATCCTTTATACAAAGGGCCTACGACCAGGTGATTCACGACGTGGCACTTCAGAATCTGCATGTTGTCTTCTGTATCGACCGCGGCGGACTCGTAGGCTCCGACGGGGCAACACACCACGGCTTTTTTGACCTTGCATTCATGCGTACCATTCCCAATATGATTGTCTCGGCTCCCATGAATGCCGTTGAGCTGAGAAACATGATGTACACCGCACAGTCCGGCAAAATCAGTTCTCCCTTTTCCATCCGCTACCCCAGGGGTTCAGCCATGATAAGTGACTGGCAGCAGGATTTCAGTGAGATCCCGCCCGGAAAGGCAAGACTGATCAGGGAAGGAAGCGATATTGCCGTTCTGAGTATCGGTCATCCGGGAAATGATGTGGTTGAAGCGACCCGGAAACTGGAAGCCGCTTCAGTTTCGGTATGTCACTGGGATATGCGCTTTGCTGCTCCCCTCGATGAAGAAGCCCTTCATTCGGTATTCTCCAAATTTAAAAAGATCATTACTGTTGAGGACGGAATACTGAAAGGCGGGTTCGGCAGCGCAGTGATTGAATTCATGAGTGACAACAATTACAGTGCGGAGATAAGACGGCTTGGCATTCCCGACTATTTTGTGGAGCACGGTACACAGGAGGAGCTGTACCGGGAATGCGGATATGATGCCGGGGGTATTGAACGTACCATAAGACAGATGCTGGAAAAACAGGATCCGGCAGACAGCCCTGATGATCACCCGGAGCCGGGATCCCTGCAGTGAAAAAACAGAAGGCTTAAAAGGCATGCCTTCTCTGAAAACAGGATCGTAACTCATTATATATTAACCAATAATAATCAACCATGAGAAAAACAAGCATTTTAGCGTTGCTTCTCCTGTTTGCCGTATCATGTGGTACAAAGACCGGCAAAACAGGCAGCGAAGAATGGATTCAGCTCTTTAACGGCAGGGACCTCAGCGGATGGATCATCAAGGTCAGGGGGTCGCCCGTGGGTGTTAATTACAAAAATACTTTCAGGGTGGAGGACGGAGTAATGAAAGTATGTTATGATGAATACGACAGTTTCAATGCCGAATATGGACATATATTCTACATGCAGCCCTTTTCACGTTACAAGCTGAGAATAGAATACCGCTTCACGGGTGACCAGGTGCCGGGCGGTGAAGGATGGGCCTTCCGCAACAGCGGGGTTATGCTCCACTCCCAGTCCCCGGAGTCAATGCTTACTGACCAGGACTTCCCTGTATCGGTAGAAGCCCAGTTCCTGGGAGGGAATGGTGTCGATGAACGTCCGACACTTAACGTATGCTCGCCCGGCACTCATATTGTAATGAATGATTCACTTATCACAACCCACTGCATAAACTCCACATCAAAAACCTATCATGGTGACGTATGGGTATCATGTGAACTGGTGGTCTTTGCCGACAGCATCATACATCATATCGTAGAGGGGGATACTGTGCTGACATACTCCAGGCCGCAGGTGGGCGGAAGCAATAAACCGGCAAACTATCCCGTGCCTGACGGAACCCTGATAAAGGAAGGATATATATGTCTGCAGGCAGAAAGCCACCCGGTGGAATTCAGGAAAATAGAACTGCTGAACCTGGAAAACAAATAAAGGCTCTTTTGACTTCCGGCTTTTGCCGTTTATATTTTTCTTTATACTTTTGTCCCGCTTCCGCCCGGATGGCGGAATAGGTAGACG
>LSQX01128680.1_pt2 | contig 14632 bp, 14 predicted proteins | sample 654561 | NCBI WGS metagenome assembly LSQX01 (sample SAMN04489861, study PRJNA283612) | anaerobic digester metagenome | isolation source: 4 biogas reactors fed with cattle manure at either 37C or 55C with and... | place: Denmark: Kongens Lyngby | collected 2014
ACTACGTTCAGAATGACGCTGCCACACTTTCCCTACGCTTCTCCTCTCCTTCCCATTTGAGCTTGGGAAGGAGAGGGAAAATACAGCACAAATTTATCTTAAAAATATTCCTACTGATTGCTCTGCCCAATTTACTATTGGACTAAAATATATACCAAATAGTAAGGTTGGAATCGCAAGAGCAAACATAAGAACTATGCTCGGAATGGAAAACTTAAATGTTTCTTTTGCTTCGTCAACTTTCCTTAAATACATATTTCTAAATACTTTTACATAGAAAGCAAGTGAAATAACGCTGTTAATCACCCCAACTACCGCAAGCCAAATAAAATCTGGATTTTGCAATAGAGCCGTAAATATGTATAGCTTTCCGATAAAACCCGCTGTTGGAGGCAATCCGGTAAGCGAAACAAGGAAAATCACCATACATACACTAATTGCAGGAGCTTTGTATCCCAAACCTTGATAATCCTCAATATCCTCGCTGCCCGTTTTATTCGCAATAAGCAGGACAAAGAAGAAAGCCCCAAGATTCATAAAAAGATAAACAAAGAAATAAATGAGAACTGCGGCAACCCCGGCATCATTCATAACCGTAAGCCCCATAAGCATATAGCCAGCGTGAGCAATGCTCGAATAAGCAAGTAATCGCTTAACATTAGTTTGCCATAGCGCAACAAGATTTCCAAGTGTCATCGTCAAAACTGAGAGCAGTGCAATGATATGTTGCCAATCTAAATGCAAAACAGCCCAAAAATCTCCTCCAAACATACTATCCACAAAGCCTACCTTTATAAATCTAATAAGCATTGCGAAACCAGCTGCTTTTGAAGCAACGGAAAGCAAGGCAGTAATAGTAACAGGGGCACCCTCGTAAACGTCTGGCGTCCAAAAGTGGAAAGGCACAATAGAAATTTTATAACCAATACCGGCAATTATCATTAAAGTAGGAACTAACAAAGCCCACAAATTTATATCTGCGTTAGCAAGAAAGCTATTGATTTCATAAAGGTTAAGCGTTCCAGTTAGCCCGAAAATTAATGAGATGCCATAAATCATAATTCCAGAAGAAATAGCACCGTAAATCACATATTTCAGCGATGCCTCGCTTGCGCGTTTGATTTCCTTTGTATAACCTGCTAAAACGTAAGAGCTTAAACTCATCATCTCAATGGAAAGATACATCATAATCAAATTGTTGGAAGAACTAAGCAAAAACATGGCAAGTGTCATTCCGGCAATTAAACTATAATACTCTCCCAGTGTTCGGCTTTCCGTGTATAGCTCTTTTGAAAAGAGCGACATAACAACAACAATTAAGCTTGCAAGTAAAATTATTAGCTTGAAAAAATTGCTAAAAGGGTCGATTGCCACCATTTGGGCAAAGCCTCCGGCGTTTGCTGAATCGGCAGTGCAAAGCAAAAATCCCGTAACAATGAAGCCAAGGATTGCAACATAGCCCGCAATGCTCCTTGTCTTTTTAAAAATTAAATCGAACACAAGAGCAAGCACAAAGGTAATTAGCAAAGCCACTTCCGGCTGCATTAATTGAATGCTTTCCCCTACATTAGTTACAAACTTATTTATAATATCTTGTTCGAACATTTCAAGTTCTCTTGTCTTTTATTAAAAAAAATTTCATTTAAAACAAGCCAGTATTTAATGTGGCACTTGCGTTAACAAATTCAATTAAATGATTAACAGAGCTTGTCATCAGCCCAATTACTGGATTTGGGTAAATTCCCAAGAAAATAATCACAACTGCAAGCGGAATGAGTGCCGCAAGTTCAAGTCCATTAATATCATCGTGTTTGTATTTTTGTCCAGTAGGATCCCAAGGTCCAGACCATTTTTCTGGCAGTTTCCCGAAAAATACTTTTTGCAAAGCCCAAAGCATATATCCAGCTCCAAAAATTAGACCTAAGCCGGAAATCATAGTATAAACGGGATATGTTTTGAATGAACCAAGGAACACAAGGACCTCACTAATAAATCCGCTTAAGCCGGGCAATCCAATCGCGGCAAAAAATGCGATTGACATAATTCCAGTAAAAACAGGCATTTTATTGGCTAAGCCACCAAAATCGTCAAGTCCTCTGCGGTGCGAGCGGTCATAAATAACACCAACTATCATAAATAGCATAGCTGTGATTGTTCCGTGATTGAACATTTGGAAAATTGCTCCAGTCATTCCTTCCGGTCTCATCGAAGCCATACCCAGCACTACGTAACCCATGTGGCTAACGCTTGAGTATGCAATCAACTTTTTGAAATCTCTTTGTCCTACTCTGAATTGCCCCAAAGCACAAAGCGCTCCATATATAATAGAAAGCATTCCGATAAAAGCAATTATGTTTTGAAAATAAGCAACTCCATCGGGGAACATAGGCCATGAAATACGCAGCAATCCATAGGTGCCCATTTTTAAAAGCACTCCTGCAAGTATTACGCTTATTGGAGTCGGTGCTTCTACGTGAGCATCGGGAAGCCAAGTGTGAAAGGGCACCGTGGGAATTTTAATTGCAAATCCCACAAAAAGAGCAGCGAAAGCAATGAGTCGCCAAGTAGTATCGAAGCCTCCAAGAATTGAATTTGGGTCAAGTTTGCTTGGGTCCATCATATCAAGCATATTGAAAGAGCCAAAGCTGAAATAGAGCGCAATCATTACCAGCAGCATAAAAACACTACCGAAGAGCGTGTAAATAAAGAACTTAATTGCAGCATATTCTTTACGCGGTCCGCCCCAAATACCAATTAGAAAATACATTGGCAATAGCATCAATTCCCAAAATACATAGAAAAGGAAGAAATCTAAAGCTACGAAAACTCCCATCATTCCAGTATCGAGAAGCAAAAACATTGCAAAATAACCTTTTACTGCCTTTGTTATAGTGAAAGACGGCAAAGTGGCAACAAAGCAAACCAGCGCAGTAAGAAGCACCATAGTAACGCTTATTCCGTCAATACCAACAAAATATTCTATATGAACATTGCCAACAGCGGGTAAAACTGCTTTTATCCAAGTAAATTTTTCAATGAATTGGAATCCTTCTATTTTATTAACTCCACTTAAACCGCCATCGAAATTCATAAAGATAATTACTGCTAAAATCAGTTGAATAAAGGTAACGGTTACTGTTGTCCATCTGAACAGATTTTTTGCAGCAGCTTTGCTTTTTTCATCTTTTCCAGATGGAATTAAAAGTAGGATTATCATTCCTAAAATAGGTAAAAATGTAATCCATGTCAAAATGGAGGAGCCAAAAGTAGTTGAAATTGAGCCTCCCATTTATCCTCCCAGTAATTTATTATTTAATTTCATTTTTTCTGTTTTTTTATTAAAATCCCCCCTACCCCCCTTTTTCAAAGGGGGGATTTTTTATCTCCACCCTTTCGAAAAGGGAAATAGCTTTTCTTCTCCTTTTAGGAACTGTATTTCTCTGGATTCTTCACTACGTTCAGAATGACAATGTAAAGATCCAAACCCTACCACCGCCAGCGCGGGACAGTGCCGTCATTCCTCTGCTTCCCATTTGAACTTGGGAAGATAATTTCCTTCCAAAATTCAATTTTGGAAGGAGAGAAAAACACAGTTAATAATTTAATCCCTACGGGATAAACACGATCAAGGTTTTCCTTTTGCTACAATAACATAATTCCTACGGAATATATTTTCCTTCATTAAGTGCTTTTTCCACCCCCTACCCACGCCAGCGCGGGACAGCGCCGTCATTCTGAACAAAGTGAAGAGTCCAGAAATCTTTCAAATAACGATATCCCTATGGATTCTTCGCTGCGCTCAGAATGACCCTCGATTTCCAAGATCCACCCCCTACCCCCGCCAGCGGGGGACAAGGGGGATTTCCATCTCTTATTTTCCTAAATTATCACGTAAAACAAAAGGAACATACCGATAATTGCTAACACGATATAAGTTTGCACGCTGCCTGTTTGGACTTTCCTTACAGCAGCTCCGAAAAAGCCCGTTATATTTGCAATTAAATTAACAAAGCCGTCTATTACTATATTATCAAAATGACCTATGAAATAGCTGAAACCTCTTGTAATCAAAGAAGATAGATTAACTATTCCGTCAATTATTTTATTATCAAAAAATGCTAATACTTTTGCTAATCCAACTGAACCATTTATAAACGTAGCCTGATAAATTTCATCAAAATACCATTTACTGTAAGAACCTTTGTATAGCTTGCGGAATTGATTAGCAAGGTTGTCTGCGTTAAGTATTTTAAATTGATAAACACAGAAAGCAAAGAAAATTCCAAGCCCAGCAATGAGCAATGAAAGTGCCATAGCAATATAATGCTGGCTATGAATTTCTTCTTCAAATGCAGTTCCATAGTGCTGTGAAGTATGAGTCGAAGTTCCTGCTTCAATAGTCGTTTCGTTGTGTATTAAAAAATCCCACTGATAAGTTTCAGAAACAGATGTGTGCGGTTGCGGAACTGCCTTGTGAAACCAGCCATTTGAAGCGTCAATCGGATTTGGCGAATAAAAAATCCAAATCGAAAGAGTAGCTAAAACGATTAATGGAATAAGTATATATTTATTCGTTTCTTTCGTATTTGAGGCAATTTCTGTTTTTGGCTCGCCGTGAAAAGCGATAATCGTCAAGCGGAACATATAAAAAGCTGTCATACCCGCTGCGGCAAAGCCCATCAGGGGAATAAGCCAGTTCCCAGTCAAATTAGCATAAGCAAGGGTCCCAGCTAAAATTCCGTCTTTACTTAAAAAACCGGAAGTTAAGGGAACTCCCGCTATTGCGATTGTTGCTATTAAAAAAGTAACGTATGTAATCGGCATTTTCTTTCTTAAACCGCCCATATTATTAATGTTTTGCGGGTCGCTGTGGTGGTCGTTTAATTTACTCATTGAAAGGTGCATTGCGTGGATTACTGAGCCAGACGCTAAAAACAGAGCAGCTTTGAACCAGGCGTGGGTTACAAGGTGCATAAAACCACTTGAAAAAGCTCCAACTCCAAGCCCCATAACCATATAGCCAAGCTGACTTACAGTAGAATACGCAAGCACTTTTTTAAAATCAACTTGCGTTATAGCAATAGTTGCAGCAATAAAGGCGGTGATGGCTCCAAAATACGCAATAGTTAAAAGTGCATTCGCAGTAAGCATTGGGAAAACGCGTGCTACAAGATAAACGCCAGCGGCAACCATTGTAGCGGCGTGAATAAGGGCGCTCACCGGAGTTGGTCCCTCCATAGCATCTGGCAACCAAACGTGTAATGGGAATTGAGCCGATTTGCCTATCGCACCGCAAAATATTAATATACCCGCAGCTGTAAGCATAGAACCGCTATCGAAAGGCAAAATTCCGGAACTAATATCTGAAAAAATTTCATCATACATAAAAGTTCCGTAAGTAAAAAACATTATCATTATCCCAATTAGAAAGCCTAAATCGCCTATTCTATTAACTAAAAACGCTTTCTTTCCAGCGTTTGCAGCGGAGTCTTTTTCATACCAGAAGCCAATTAAAAGATATGAGCTAATTCCAACAAGCTCCCAGAATACGAACATAAATAGAAAATTATTTGCTAAAACTATTCCGAGCATTGAAAATGAAAAAAGCCCTAAATACGCATAATACCTTGTAAATTTCTTGTCGTCAGCCATATATTCAAGTGAGAACAGATGCACTAAAAAGCTAATCAGAGTAACCACAATTAGCATTATTGCTGCAATGTTATCGATTCCAATTCCAACTCTTATAAAAAAGTTATTGCCGAGGTCAATCCAATTGAATTTTGCTTGAATTAGCTGTATATCGGCAAAGTTACTGATTTTGCTAAACGCAACAAGAATGGAAAGCAGCAAGCTTATTCCAAGTATAGCCGTTCCGATGAAGCCAGATGCCCTGCCGAGCCTTTTCCCAAAAAATATCAGAAAAGCAAAGCCAAGCAAAGGCAAGAGCGCTATCGCAGCCGATAATAAAAGAATAGTATCTTGTGTCATAGCCAGTATTTTATTATTTATTAATTTTCTTTTATAAAATTTTCAGCCATAATTTTTAAAACTTTTATGGCATTTTATCCAAATGAAGATCTAAAGAAAGTGCTTTTTGGTCTTTTTTATAGCTATTATTTTAAGCTATAATTAATCCCAATTAAGCAGATCAATCCTTCATTTTCACAATTTCATCAACGTTTATGTGTTTGAAATTTTGATAAATATTAAGCACAATCGCAAGGGCGACCGCAGCTTCAGCAGCAGCAAGAATAATCACAAACAAAGCTGCTACCTGTCCATCAATATTCATCCCGCCATATTTGGCAAATGCAACAAAATTGATATTTGCAGCGTTAAGCACTAATTCCAATCCCATCAGGACCATAATCGCATTCTTTCGAGTGATTATGCCGAAAATACCCAAGGAAAAAAGAATCGCACTTACAATTAAATATTCTGTTAATCCAACACTCATAATTCACCTTTTTTATTTTCTTCGGGCTATTAAAGTTGCTCCCACCAATGCGATTAGCAAAAGCACAGCAGCAATTTCAAATGGCAATAAATATTTAGTCATAAAAGCAAAGCCAATCGAGTCAATCGTAGTATTTGGCTGAACGAACTCTTGATTTACCCACTCTACATTAGTAAAAAGCAAAATCAAACTTATCGCGATAATCACAACAACTACTGATGCAGTAATAAGTTGCACCTTACCAGTAGTTCCAGATTTTATATCAACTCCAGTAATTTTTGTAGTTAGCAAAACTCCGAAGATGATTAAAACAAGAATGCCACCGATATAAACCATAATTTGAGTAAGTGCAACGAAATCAGCGAATAGCAAAACATAAAGTCCCGCTACTCCAAAAAATGTAAATAGCAAGGAAAATGCTGAATACATTATATTTTTTGACAGCACCACCACTGAGGCAGAGCCAATCACAACAAAGGCAAATAGGTAAAAAAGTAAATCTTCCATAACTATTATATATTTATTTCAATTAAATTTCATCTGTATTTTTTGTCTGAACTACGATTAAACTGATTAAATCAAGAAATCCCCCCTGCCCCCCTTTTTCAAAGGGGGGATTTTTATTTTCCTTTTTTCTAAGGGAGACTCTTTGTCGCTGACCTTTTTTTGTCTTAACCACGATTAAGCTGATTATATCAATAAAGAACTCTCGTTCTTTATACCACTATACTATTTATATATTACTTAGGCTCCACAGCTTCTTTTTTCTTTTCTTTTTGATGCTCAGCCCACTTTTCTTTTACCTCTGCGATTTTCTCATCCGACATTGAGTTTTGTAATTTTACGAAATTGTAAACCAAGTCATAGCGATTATAAGAGGAATACTCAAATTCAGTTGTCATTACAATGGCGCCAGTTGGGCAAGCTTCTGTGCAAAGCGAACAAAAGCAACATTTGGTAAAATCAATCTCAAATTGCGATACCCAAAGATTCCGTTTTCCACCCGAGGCGAGCGGAGGCGGCGCATCCCCGGGAACTGATCGAACAGTTTCAATGCTAATGCAATTTACGGGGCAAGCCCTTGCGCAGCTGTTGCAACCATTACACTCATCCATATCGACATAAAGACGATTCCTTGCATTGCTCGGCATATCCATCCAACCTGCCTTATCTTTTGGATGAACATTTGGGTATTGAACAGTTACATTTTTTCGGAATAAATGGTCGATTGTAATTCTCATTCCAATTAAAGCTGTCCAAACCCCAAGCCATACATTTTTAAAGTAATCTTTCATCTATATTAACCAATAATTTACAAACAAATTCTATTTCAACATAACAAGCAGCGATAATGCTAAAAAGCAAACGAAAGAAAAGGGAAGAAGCACTTTCCAGCTAACATACATTAATTGGTCTACCCTTAACCTTGGGAGAGTCCAGCGAAGCCAGATTTGTAGAAACACAAAGACAAATGCTTTGGAGACAAACCAAAATACGCCCCAAATAGGACCGCCCATAAAATCGCCAAAAGGAGAGTTCCAGCCACCAAAAAAGATTATAGTTATAATTGCAGAAACAATAAACATATTTGCGTATTCTGCAAAAAAGAACATTGCGAATTTCATCCCGCTATATTCAGTATGATAGCCCGCAACAAGCTCCGATTCGCCTTCCGGTATGTCGAAAGGTGTTCTGTTTGTTTCGGCAAGCGATGCTATTATATATATAATGCACATAATAAAAGAAAAGGGCAGGAAAATAATTTTTATCCAGCCGCCGCTCCCACCAAACACAAACCAATTCCAAAACCAGCCGCTTTGCTGGCGAATAATTTCTTGCAAATCTAAGCTGCCAGCCATCACGGCAATAGTCAAAATAACCATAGCAGCAGGAATTTCATAGCTTACAATTTGAGCGACAGCGCGCAAGCCACCAAGCAAGGAATATTTATTATTCGATGCCCAGCCCCCCATTAAAAGTCCGATGATTCCAAGCGAGCCAACTGCTAACAAGAAAAATAGCCCTAAATTTATTCCAGATGGAACAAAGTAAGAGCTAAACGGAATCACGGCAAACCCGGCATAAGAAGCTGCAAACATTATAAATGGAGCTAAATTAAAGAGAGGTTTGTTCGCAGAATCGGGAGTAATATCTTCTTTTTGTAGTAATTTCACTACTTCTGCGACTGGCTGAATTATTCCCCAAGGACCTGTTCTCATTGGACCAAGCCGCTCTTGTATAAAAGCAGAAATTTTTAGCTCGCCCAAAATAGCAATCAATGCGTAAGCGAGAAGGAAAATCATTGGAAGCAAGCTAATAATAGCGAATGCAATCCAATTTTCTCCAATCATATTAAATACAAAATTTGCTTCTTCCATAATTCTATTTTAATTATTCACATTCTTATTTATTTTCATATACTTAAAATGCTCAATGTTTAATGAAATCATCTGTCAACTTCACCAAGCACAATATCCACGCTTCCCAAAATCATAACTAAATCAGCAAACATATAGCCTCTGGACATTTCCGGAAGTGCGCTAAGATTTACAAAGCTCGGAGCGCGCACTTTTACTCTTTCTGGCTTGTCTTTGCCATCGCTAATAATATAAAAGCCAAGCTCACCCTTTGGATTTTCTGCCTTGCAGTAGATCTCGCCTTTGGGCAATCTAATGCGTTTTGGAACATTTTCGCGAACATCTCCCTGACTTGGAAAAGTTTTTAGAGCTTGCTCAATAATTTTGCAACTTTCTTCCATTTCTCGAAAACGAACTATGTTTCTATCCCAGCAATCTCCAACCGTCCCTACTTCACCGTTACCAACAGGTATATCGAAATCGAAGCGCTCGTAAATGGAGTATGGCTCAGCTTTTCTCAAATCGAGAGGAATTCCCGAAGCGCGAAGGATTGGGCCGGTAACGCCATAGCTAATTGCAATATCGGCTGGCAAAATTCCTACATTTGCCGTCCTATCAATAAATATTTTATTTTTTAAAAGCAGATTTAGTATTTCGGCATTTGTATCTCTAATAATTCTAATCGCCTCAGTTATATCTTCTTTAAAAGTTGGATGGACGTCAGCAGCAAGCCCACCGACCCAAAAATAATTATAAAGTAAGCGACCGCCTGAAGCTTTTTCAAAGATTGTGAGAATCATTTCTCTATCGCGAAAATAATAGAGAAAAGGAGTAAAGGCGCCAGAATCAAGTCCAAAAGTTGCTATTGCAATTTGGTGATTTGCAATGCGGTTAAGTTCAGAAAAAATAACGCGAATATACTCCACTTTTTCCGAAACTTGAATATCGAGCATTTTTTCAAGTCCCATAACATAAGGCAGCTCGTTATTCATCGAGCTAATGTAGTCCAGCCTGTCGATATAAGGGATAATTTGCGGATAGGTCATATTTTCAGCATGTTTTTCGAAACAGCGGTGAAGATAGCCGATATGAGGAATTAGATCTGTGACTATTTCACCGTCAAGCTCCACCTCAAGCTGCAAAACTCCGTGAGTCGAAGGGTGCTGTGGTCCCATAAAAAGCCGCATACGTTCCGAATCGAGCTGGCTAAATTCTATGTCTATATATTTTTTTTCACTCACAATAAGGTCCTTAAATTTTAATTAATATGGAACTCTATTTCCGTGATACTCCTCGGGTTCTTTGTAGTCCTTGCGCAAGGGATAGCCTTCCCAATCGTAAGGACAAAGGATTCTAATTAAATTGTGATGTCCTTGGAAATTTATACCAAACATATCGAAAGCCTCTCGCTCGTGCCAATCAGCGGTTCGCCAAACTCTTACAAGCGAAGGCAGGTTTGGACTGTCTTTTGGAACCTCAGTTTTCAGCACAAGTCGATGTTTTAGCTCCATTGAATATAGATGATACACAATTCCAAGCTTTTCCTTCAAATCCAATCCGCTAAGCAATGTTAGAAAATCGAATTTAAAAGCATCATTATCGCGTAAAAATCGACAAATTTCATCAATTTTCTCTGGCTTAACAGAAATATAAGTATCCGAAGATGGATTTTCTACAAGCTCAGTAATTTCTTCTCCAAAATGAACTTTTAACTCCTTAAAGATTTCATTTGGCTTCATAATTTTTCCGTCTATATAAATTATTTATAGTTCATTTGATTAGCTAAATCTTCTTCAGCAAGTCTTTTTCTTTTTCTAAAAATTTCTTCCATTCTAATTTTTTTCTGCAAAAGAATTAAGCCCTCTTGCAATGCTTCTGGACGTGGCGGACAGCCCGGAACATAGACATCAACGGGCAAAATTCTATCCACTCCTTTTAGAACGTGATAGCCGTGTTCCCAGTAAGGTCCGCCAGAATTGGCGCAAGAGCCCATTGCGATCACATATTTTGGCTCTGCCATCTGTTCGTAGACCCGTTTTAATCTATCTGCCATTTTAAGCGTTACCGTTCCGGAAATGATTACAAAATCTGCTTGGCGCGGACTTGAGCGTGGGATACAGCCATATCGCATCATATCAAAGTGTGAAGCATTGACAGCCATAAATTCAATGGCGCAGCAGGCGAGTCCAAATTGCAAATACCAATCGGATTTACTGCGTCCCCAGTTCAGCAAATCTTCTACTGTTCCAAAGATAATGCCATCAAGCCCGATTGGGTCATTTAATCTATTTAGAAGTCCCATTTTATATTTCCATTTAATTTTATTTCAAATATATCAATTAAAATTGCTTTAACAGTTAAATTGAGTTTTTTTTCACTTCATAATAAAAATTCAAATATACATTAGAATTCAAACAAAAATTTCTGATAAAGGTTTAAAATTTATAAAAATTGATTTATATTTTCTATTGAGTTCGTTTTCATTTCTGCTATTTTTTTCCGTCAATTAAATCGCTAAGAACTGGCACTATTGGATTTGGTTTTTCCCAATCAAGATAGCCCTTACCCCAGTCGTAGACCAAGCCGAGTGTTAAAATGAAGAAAAAAACGAGCATTGCAGCAAAGGCATACCAGCCAAGCCCTTTGAAAACGACAGCCCAAGGAAAAAGCAGCACTATTTCCACATCGAAAATCAAAAATACAAGTGCAATCACGTAAAAACGAGTGTTAAAGCGGATCCAAGGGCTACCCAGCGCCACTTCACCGCATTCGTAAGTTGCATTTTTTATTGGGTTTGGCTTGTGAGGTCGGATTAAGGAGGCTGCTGCGATTGAAATTCCAACAAAGATAAATCCGATGATGAAAAATAAAAGTATGATTCCAAAATTTGTCAGCATAATTTTCTCTTTTTTTGTTTTTTCTTAAACAAACGTCAATTTTGACTTGTAAAATTAATAATAATTAATTGAATCAACAAACTTTTTATAAAAAAATGCAAACTATTATGAATATTTTTTAATATTTCTTCATTTTCACTCAACCAATGGCTTAAAATCATCGCTTGAGTAGTGCTTCTTTGAACTGTGGAATGCTTATGTAGATTAGTTAATTATTTTGCCATTGCTTGGACTTTCAGCTCTTTTGGCATCTTTTCTATTGCATATCTTAGCGCTGTTCTCGGCATAATTGCTTTGTGCTTGATTACAAAGTCAAATACTTCCTTTTGATGGCTTTGACTTGCGACTTTTAAAAGCCAGCCATATCCCTTTTGAACTAAATCCTCTGCGTCTAAAAGTAAAATTTCCGCAATTTCAAAAATATCATCTAAGAATTTTCCTTTTTTTGCGGGAATGATAAGAGAAACAGCTGCGGCACGCCTAAGCCAAGGATTGTCAGATTTTGCAAATTCTTTGAGCTTTGCTATAAATTCTGGATACATTTCTATAAACTCGCCAACTGTGTGATTGCAAAAAGTATCGCAAGAAGCCCAGTTGGAAATATATTTACTTATCCAGTTTTCAAAAACCTTGAAATCCTCTGGAAGAAATTCTTTTCTTGCGCTAAAAACCCAATTGCAAGCAATAAAAGATTCTTCAAGATAACCCGATTGCCACAGCTTTTCAGCTAAATTGAAAATAAATAATTTATCTTCATTTTTATTGGATTTGAATTTAATGGATTTGAATATTTCTTTACTTATTTTGTTAACTTGGGCTGATTTAATGCCATATACTTTTATTTCTTCTTTAAAAAAACGCTGGCTACTTGCCCTTGTTTTTTCATCTGCGTTTTTTCTAAGCTCCTCCCTTAATGCGTCAAGTATTTTGTCCATAATGATTTTTAAGTATGATTTATTTTAAGCAACTTGCTCTTCTTCTTCATATATGATTTCTTGTTGAATTGGCGGGGCATTGCTTTGCTCTTCTTCTGCTTCAACTTCTTCTTTTTGTTCCTTCGCTTGCTTTTCTGCTTCAATTTCTTTTTGCTCGCGGAATCTTCGCAACTCTTCTTGTCTTTTTGCTTCGGCTTCCTTAAATTCTTCTTCCATCTGTTGCTGTTTGGCTAAACGCTCTTCTTCTTCTTGCTTTCTAATTTCTTCTTCAATTTTTCTTTGCTCCTCCATTTCAACTTTTTTCTTCTCAGACAAAACATAAATAACGGCAACCATAATCACGCCCGCCCCAAGATAGACAGTGCAAAAAATGAAAAAGCTTTTCAAAATTGATTTAGTGAGGTCTGCTTCAAGGCCAAAAAAAATGTAAATAAAGTAAAGAACTCCCGCCAAGGCACTTGTCCGAAAAAGCAAAGAGAAAGGGTATTTAAGAATTTTATTTATTCTTTTCCTTTCAATGTTCTCCTTTTTCTTTATAAGTTGAGCTCTTTCTTTTTGCTTTTTTGCTTTTTCCTTTTGCTTTTTCTCTTGTAGTTTTCTTTCAGCTGCTTCACTTTTCTTCCTGTCAAGCTCAAATTTCTTTTTTTTGTCCTCTGTTTTTGCCATAATTAATTAAGAGATTTCTCAATAATTCTTTCTATTAATTCTTTCTAATACTATATCGGATAAAATTGCTATTGCTTGAGAAACGTCTTCCTCGGGATTTGATTTTACAAATAATTCTTGTTGAATAATTGATTGCCTTACTATTCTATTATAAGGAATAAAGCTAAGCGGCTTGATTTCAAAGTTTAAGAATTTATTTGTAACAAGATTCATTTTGTTTGAAATATCATCGGCGTCTTCAGAATCAATAACATTATTAACTAAAAGGGATATATCGCCGATATCAACATAATTCCTAATTATTTTTATAAGTGCATACCCATCTAATAGCGAAGTAGGTTCATCGTTAACCACAACAGCGCAAAGATCTGAACTGGCGCAGCATTGCAAGACCTCATAAGAAGCCCCGGCTGAGCTATCAATCAAAATTATATCAATTTTACTGTCTAAAATTATATCTGCTAATAATTTAATAAAATCAATTTCTGATTTTTTTTCCATATTCAGTCGAGCAGGGTAGCCAGCTATTAAAGACAAATTATCGCCAACAGGAAAAATAGTTCTCTCGATAGATATTTTCGAGTTAAGAGCATCTTGCAGGCGAGTTATTGGCTCAACTCCAAATAGTAAATGTTGATTTGGAAAAAATAAATCAGCATCGCAAATCAAAACCTTTTTTCCGGATTGGGCGAGCCAAAATCCAAGATTTGCTGTTAAAATACTTTTTCCAACACCACCTTTTCCGCTGCAAATTGTAATTATATACGGGCTATTTGACCTTAATATTTCTGACATCGTTCTTATACTTTTAATATAGCTCTTTCAAAATGGCTCTTTTGTTAAAAATAAGCGAGCTAATTAGCTCTTCAGTCGCCGGTTCAATATCATCGGGAATTTTCTGACCATTTGTAACATAACAAATTGGGATTTTCACTCCCTCCAAATTTTCAATAAAAGATGCAGCACCCTCAGTTTCATCGCTTTTACTTAAAATCAAGCCAGTTGGCTCAAGCATTCCAAAATTTTTAATTGCTCTATTGACAACGCTGTTTCTATTTGTTAAACTTAGAACTAAGTATGTTTCATCGAGCTTTATTTCTTTAAACAGTTCTTTAAGCTCGTTTATTTTGTCAAGATTCAAGTGGCTTGTTCCAAAACAATCGATAAAAATATGTGCGTTTGAATTTTCTTTTTCTACTGCATCTTTAAGCTCCTCGGCTGAGTAAACCGTTTTGAAAGGAATGTTTGCTATTGAACAAAGCGTTTGAAGCTGCTCGCTCCCCCCCACTTTATACATATCAGCAGAAATCACTGCGA
>LSQX01223132.1_pt1 | contig 14629 bp, 14 predicted proteins | sample 654561 | NCBI WGS metagenome assembly LSQX01 (sample SAMN04489861, study PRJNA283612) | anaerobic digester metagenome | isolation source: 4 biogas reactors fed with cattle manure at either 37C or 55C with and... | place: Denmark: Kongens Lyngby | collected 2014
GAAACTGCCGAGTCTTTTCGTATCGATCAGACTTTTTTGCTTACAGCTCTGGGCAAAGTCGAAGCACCCAAAGGAAAGACGGCGTACGAAAACGCAGGCCCATACTTACAACATATCTGGCTTAGGGCCTTCTCCCAACTGGTGATCGAAAGACCCGTTATCGTCTCGTCTCTCAAGGTTGCACCTGTGACTAAATACAGCTCTATCGCCATTGCCACCTTAGCAATAGCGGCGGCTTTATGGCCTCCCAAAATGAAAGAACACTTAAGCTTTTCTAACAGTTCCTGGGGAGATTTTCCTGCCCTCATCCATTTAGCAAAGGTTTCATTTCCATATCCCTCACCGCATTCCGCTAATAGAATCATGGCACCACCGGGTCTAACCACACCCGCACAGTTGTCCAAGGCCTTTTGTGCCTGGTAAAGATCGATATCTTTGGGATACCCGCCAGCGCTCACAATGGCGACATCCAATCTGTTTGGAAGAGGAACAAGGCTCTCCCCCTCCAAAATCCGACACAACTCACGGTGGGCGCCGCGGACGTGACCCGCCTTTGCGTGAATGATACGCCCTTTCTCGTCGACGATCACATTTAAAAGAAAATCCACCCCAATCATACTAACGGCTTCCTCTAGATCCTCCCTGACTGGGTTTCCCTCCAGATACGTCGCGGCCGCTGTCTTTTGAATCATGTGGGAATGGTTGGCCTTAATTGCTCTTTTCGAAGCAACACCAGGCATGATTGCCTTGGCCCCGCCTGAGTAACCGGCAAAATAGTGCAACTCTACACTGCCAACGCAGATCTTCAGGTCCGCTTCCGCAACAACTCGAAAAATCTCAACTGGGGTACCGCGGCTTGTTACTCCAAAAGGCACAACATCGTTTATATCGTGGTTTAAGACACGAATGCGACTAAATAGGTCTTCACCGATTGATTGTTCTAGTTCAGCTTCAGTCATTTTTCTATGGAGCCCAAGTGCAATGACAATCGAGATTTGCTCATCCATTACCCCAGCGGCATTCAGGGCGCTTACTAGCGGAGGAAGAATTACTGCATTGGGACAAGGGCGCGTTAGATCACTTGTTACAATCACAACTTTTTTTTTGCATTGTGCCAGTTGCTCTAGACGAGGGCAGCCAACCGGATTTTGTAGTGCACAAGCAAGCAACTCCTGCGCCGAACCAGCACGCGAACCTTTGCTAGGCAAGAAAGTTCCCTGGTAGCCTTCGTCTGGCAACTCCACCGTTAGCTCTTCAAGACCATAGGGCAAGGTGAATTTCCTCACGAATAAGTCCTCCTGAATGCCTTTTTTAGAGCAGTAATCAGAGGCAGTTCACTGCCTGAGATAAACCGCACCATAGCCCCTCCGGCCGTGCAAATATAGCCGAGTTTTTCATCCGCGTCTGCAATAAAGGCATAGGCGGCGCTGACACTGTCTCCACCGCCCACCACAGTGTAGCCCTGCACTGAAGCCAAATGACTCCAAAGTTCCTTAGTTCCCCTGTCAAACAAAGGGTTTTCGTAAGCTCCCACAGGCCCATTTACAAAAATCGTGCCCGCTTGTGTTAGGTGATCCCGAAATACCCTGATGCTTTCTCCCCCGATGTCCATAAATAGAGCATCGAGGGGTAACGCGCCGACACGTGCTTCAGCGCGTGTTCCGTTTTTGTTATATGCAAAATCGCAAGGACATACGATTCTGCTCCCGAATTTCCTATGCAAATCCACAGCCTGATGCAAAAAGGCTTCCATGCCCCACTTCTTCACGAAAGCTTCTTGCGCTGTACCGAATTGGGCACCTCGAGCCATCTGAAAGAGGATCCCTATGACGCCCCCAACCAAAATAAGGTCGCCTATCTCCCTGTCAAGAACCTCATTCAACATCGCAAAGGCATCCGCTACCCGACGTCCGCCCAGTAGGAATACTGCGGGACGCCTAGGATTCTGTAACACTTTCGTCAGAGCATTATATTCGGCGATCAACTGTCTGCCCCCTGCCGAGGGGAGTAGTTCCTGAAATCCCACCATAGAGGGAGAGCAGCGATGCGCCGCCGAAAATGCATCGTTGACATAGAAATCCGCTAGGGGGGCTAGTTGTCGAATCAAAAAAGTAGACTGCATGTCCTTAGGCCTTAGTGGCACCACTTTTTCGAAAAAAGAGACCTCCTCGCAAAGATAGCGCAAGTTGCCCAGAAGAGCAACTTGTCCCGGCTTTAGTTTACTAACCAACTCTTGCGCCGCTGGACCTGCCACATCATCAATATAGTGAACCTTCAGCTTCAAGCGCTCTGTAAGAATGTCTGCGTGCTGGGCCAGAGCGATAAGATTCTGATAGTCCTCTGTATCCCCTTGATGCGCCAGAAGCACCACCTTTGCGCCTTCATGCGCTAGGTCGCAAATGGTTGGACAACTCTTGTCAATACGATTAGTGTTTACAATGGTTTTGCTGGTCGGGTCCAGGGGAGAATTGATATCCACCCTTAAGATCACTGTCTTTCCGCCATAGTCAAAATCATCAATGCTGTGGATGTCTAGCACAGATGCGCCCTCCTCCCAGAATACTATACCTGACTCAAGTTCAAATACTTATTGGTCATGCCGACACCTTCGGCGGGGATCTCCTGCATTCTTAGGGCTGCCCTAACGGCGTCAATAGTCTCGGGAATGACCACCGCTTCCTGCGGAACATGGAATCCAAAGATAATATTGCCTTCAAAAATGGTCACTGTCTCTTCAAATACAAAAATACTATATAGATCTGAGTGTGGACTTGCCAAGTCCCGTGCATATCTAAAGATCGCCGCGTTCCCTTGGAAACCGTCCTCGATCCGTACAATTCTAATTCTTGGATGTCTATGAAACGCTTTTAGAACTTCATCCTTGCTCATCTGCTTCTTCGGTTTGATATTTACTGAGATAAAGTGGCCGTGAGTCACAGGGGTGTGTACCAATACACCGGTTGCCTTAACATGGGGCATGATCAGCATCAAATCGGTTGCCTGGTGGCTCGGGACACTGTCCACCTTAAGAGCATTGGTAAGGCCCCGGTGGTAGTCACCTGGATCGGCTACCCGCCGCACAATTGTCAATACGACATTCTTGACACCCACTTCTCTATCAATACAATCCACAGCCCGTATCAAGCCAGTTGTATTGCAGGAGGTCAGCTTAAGAAATTGTTGCCCGACCCCTTGCCCATAATTGGCATATCCATGGAAAAACACATCTGCTACGTCACCGCTTTCCCCGCCTTGAAAAACCGCTGGCTTGCCATGCCGAACATATACGTCCTTGTTTCGGGCCCCGACACCTGCACTAGTGGCATCGAGGATTATATCACACTTTTGTACTAGGTCCTCCAGTGTTCCCGAAATGGGGATTCCGGCTCGCTCTACCTGCGGCCTGTTTTCGGGCTTTGCCAAATAAAAATCGTAGGGCATGCCTCTTTCACCCAAGGCCCGGATCGTCAAGGTGGGCCCCACATCAGCGACACCAATCAACTCCATATCCTTCTGTAATGACACACCTGTTGCAAGCCGTAAACCAATCACTCCATATCCAACTACTCCAACCTTGATCATTAATTGAGCCTCCTCTTGTTGTGCATTTTTAGAATCAAACGCTTCAATACTCCACGTTTGCCTAATCTGATTTAGTAAATGTGCGCCATTGGCTACTGAGGCACTTGGGGTCTCAGACATATAATGACGCTCAATCACCTGCGACCTTCCGTCCAGTTCTGGATTTCCACGACGTTGCCATCTGGATCTTTGGCGTAAATCATGGTCAATGTCTTGTCCATTGATCCATAGTAATGAGTAGCTATTTCACCATCAGAACTGCCACCATGTGCTAGGAGCCTTTCATACGTTGCCTCAACATCATCAACATGGAAAGCTATATGACCAAAACCCCTTTGGTTCAAAGCGGTTGAGGATTGACCAATCTGATTGGTATGGGTGAATATTTCTATGGTAGGTCCATTAACACCATATCCCGGCAGAGCTATATGGGCTCCACGTACTTCTGCGCCTTTTATTCCACTGGCCTTCTCGAACCATTCACCATGAAGATGCCGATAGGGTGGAAGAAGACTGCAACCGAATACATCAATATAGAACTTCACTAGACGCTCCCAATCTGGCGAGTTGATGTTGGTATGAGTGTAGCGGCAAGTCATGTTGTTCCCTCCTTGTGATTCTTTGTTAAGTGCAATTCACTATTTTCAATCTATGCACGCCGTCAAGATTTCCATAGCCCAATCGATCTCACTTTTCTCGATGATTAATGGTGGTGCAAACTCCAAAGCGCTACCCATCATTTTGATTATGAGACCCTTTTCTTTAGCGCGGTCTACAATACTGTGAAGTTTGTGCGCGGGATAGGGTTGCCTTGTCTCCTTGTTGCGTGTAAAATCAAGTGCCGCCCATAGCCCTTTTCCCCTGACTTCCCCTACATCAGAATGCTCTCTAAATGCTTCCAGGCCTTTCAACAAGTAGTCACCCAAAACACTTGATCTCTGAACCAATTCTTCTTGTTGAATAATGCCGATGTTCTCAAGAGCAACTGCGCAGGTAACAGGGTGGTTTCCGTAAGTATGCAGATGAAAAAATTCCTCCATTCTTTCCACTATTTTCGGCGTACAACCCACAGCCCCTAAAGGTATATAACCGCTAGTAATGCCTTTTGCCATTGCGATTATGTCTGGCTGTAAGTCGTAATGCTCATAGCCAAACCATTTGCCTGTCCTACCAAACCCGCATATTATTTCATCGAGTATTAAGACAATGTCATGTTTATTACATATACCCTGGACAACATTCCAATACTCTTTCTGTGGCGCGTGCGCACCAAAACCTTGTTGTATAGTTTCACCAACAAAGGCAGAAATGGTATCAGGATTTTCAAAATCAACAATTCTCTCAATTTCCCACGCGCAATGCAGACTACACTCCGGGTACGATTTCCCGTATGGACAGCGGTAGCAGTAGGGCGAATCAACGAACACCGTACCTGTCGTGAAGGGTTCCATTACATGTCTCATCGGCAGTGATGTACCCAAGTTCATCAGGGCAAGCCCTGTTGTTCCATGAAAGGAACCTCTTCTGGCTAACACTTTATACCGTTGTTTCTCGCCTTTGGCATAATGATAGTGTTTTGCCAACTTGATTGCGGCTTCAATCGCCTCTGAGCCATCAGAAACGAAGCTAAAATGCTCAAGACTTCCCGGTACTATGCTATGCAACAGATTTGATAGCTTGATTGCCACTTCATTTGTATAATGCATAGGTGTAAAGTAAGACAATTTGCACATCTGATCATAGACAACTTCGGCAAGTTCCTTACGACCATACCCTATGTTGACCGCCCTGGTAACCCCCGATACAAAATCCAGATAACTCTTCCCTGTACTGTCGGTTATTCTTACACCATCGCCGCTTTCAATAATCGTCAGGCCCGCTTCGCATAAATGTCTAGGGGTTCTCTGATGTATCAAATGTGGGTATGGTTCTTTTCGCTCTTTTGCAGAATGTCTAGAGTGTTTTGCAGCCATTTCTTAGACCTCTTCCTTTCGTCTGCGCACTCGCTGTTGACACTGGCAATCTCACACGCCCTTTGCACAAACAAACTGTCTTATCAGACTTCCTGCGGCAACTCAAGAATAACCTTTAGGTGTTTTGCTGATCGCCGAAGTAATCGAAATGCGTGATTAATCTCTTCAAATTTGACCAATTGGGGTTTGAGTAGGGCTGCAACCGGATGAGCTGTCATGAAATCAATTGCGGTCTGGAAACTCTCTTTCTCATAAACTTTCGAGCCCATCATGCGAATTTCTTTGAAACTAATATCCAGCAAATTGACCCTCTCATAGCCATCAAATAGACCAACAATAACAACCTCACCTCTTACCCTTGAAACGGCAGTAAGTATTTCAGCCGTTGAGGCGCTTCCCGCACATTCAAATACAATATCTCCCCCCCTGTTTTTCGTTAGTTCCAAAACACGTTCCACGGGATTGACACTTGCGTCAATCGCATCGAACCCCAAATTATCCGCAAATAGTAACCTTTGTGGATCCTTTTCAACCACCATTACTTGTCTTGCCCCATAAGCACTGGCTACAATGCTTACCAGTGTTCCAATTGTTCCTCCGCCTAACACTACAACCGAATCACCCTTTTTAAGGGAGGTTAATCCTATTGCATGTATTGCAACAGCTAATGGCTCCACCAATGCGCCCGCCATCGGCTCGAATCCACTAGGTAAAACTACAAGGTTATCGATCGGTACAACTACCTGCTCCGCAAAACCCCCGTCTGTGTGTACCCCGATTAATCGCAATCTCTCACATATATGGCTGTAGCCCAGATTGCAGGCATTACATTCGCCACAGGATAAAAGAGGGAATATTGCCACTAAATCTCCCGGTTTGATCGGACCCGGCTTTGATATATCAATCACTTCGCCCATAAACTCGTGCCCGAGAACTACAGGCGGTTTCACCCGAGGATTATTTCCTGAAGTGTGATAAAGATCGGAACCACAAATGCCCGAATACATCACTCTAACGACTGCTTCTCCATCGCCAACAATTGGGGACTCTACATCTCTTATTTCAAGATTCGAGTTGCCATTATATATGGCGGCTTTCATGCTTATCCACCTCTTCTTTTATGTTCTTCTTAGCGGTCAAAAATGATGAGCATAGATCTACCAACAAGTATATCCCCCATCTATTACTAAATCATGACCCGTTACGTAATCAGAGGCGTCCGAAGCAAGATAAACCACGGCCCCGATAAGGTCCTGAGGAACACCCACCCTTTTCATGGGTATATTGTCAACCATGTTCCTTTTTATTTCATCAATGTCCATACGTTTCTTCGTTAACGGCGTTCTCATGTACCCTGGGCTGATGGAATTGACTTTAACACCGTAGCTGGCCCAGGATGTTGCTAACGATTTGGTAAGGTGTATGACTCCCGCTTTTGTTGTACAATATATGCCCATCCGCAGGGGGGCACCAAGGGGATCGCCCAAATCCATCGGGGGCAACTTGTTCACGATTGAACCAGACATCGAAGCAATATTAATAATTCTACCGCCTCCTTTAGAAAGCATATGCTCGCCGATTGCCAAACAACAGTTGAAAGTACCGGTCAAATTAACGGCGACTAGATCATCCCACACGTCATGTGGCTTTTTTGTTGAGACTAATGCCCCGATACCTGCACTATTGACCAGAATGTCGATTCTCCCCCATTGGTCGACAACGTCTTCAACCATCTCAGCGACACTAGTGCGATCACTAACATCAACGCTAACAAAGGAACCCTTAGCACCGATTTCTTCCATTTCGGAGCGGACTTCAAGACCCCGATTGTCATCGATATCGGCAATGATTATAGCCGCCCCTGCAGAGGCCAAACCTAAACACATTTCCCTACCCAATCCTGATGCGCCTCCGGTCACAACGCAGGTTAAACCCCCTAAATTGAAGCGATCAAAAACGTCCGACGGCATGAAAATATCCCCTTTCAAAATGGTTTTTTTATTTGATTGAGCCCATCATTAAGCCTTTAATGAACCCTTTTCTCACAAGGATTGTGAATATGATCACTGGCAACGTAACCAAGATGCCGGCTGCCGATAGTTCTCCCCAGTTGATACCCTCAAATGTAATAAATCCTTGTATNNAATATGAGCGCGTAGAGAAACTCATTCCACGACATTATGAAAGACAAAATTGCACAGGTTGTGATGCCAGGCAAAACAAGCGGCATGACTATTCTCAATAAAGTCCTCCCTCTCGAACAGCCGTCGATGGCAGCAGATTCTTCCAGCTCGATCGGTACACTCTGAAAAAAACCCCTTAGAATCCAGATGCAAAACGGTAAAGTGATTATTAGATAAGTGATAATCATCCCAAGGAAGTTATTGATCAACCCGAGTGCTCTGAGCAGTAAATACAGTGGTAAAATGAAAGCCACCGGAGGCGCCATTCTAACCAGGAGTATCCATGTCCCCATGGCTTCCTTTCCTTTGAATTTATAGCGCGATAGCAAATAAGCGCCTGGTATTCCTAAAACCAATGTTACAATGGTTGTTCCAGTGGCAATAATGAGACTGTTGATATAACTGTCAAAAAAGGCATTATCAATTACTGAAATATAATTCTTGATTGTTGGCTTAAATATCCAGACGGGCGGCATTTTGAAAGCAATAATATCTGGCTTTATGGAGGTCAAGAATAACCAGACTAAAGGGAACAAGATAAAAATCAGAATAAGTAGTACGATGAAATTCAAAGCGACCTTGTTTAGCAGATCTTTGATAGTCCTCATCATCAGATTATTCCCCTTCATTTTGCTTAATTATTCTAATCAAGAAAGTGCTTATAACGAACATCATCAGCATTAAAATCGCAGACAAGGCTGAAGCATAACCAATATTTAAGTAATCGAAGCCTTCGAAATAGATGTAAAGGTTCAGGGTTTCAGTAGCGCGTCCAGGTCCGCCTCCGGTCATTGTAAATATTGTCTCAAATCTACGAAAGGCATCCATTAACCTAAACATAAGCCCAACGAGGATAATTGGCTTTAGCAGAGGTAGAGTGATTTTGAAAAATGACTGTGCCTTATTGGCTCCATCGACGAGTGCTGCCTCATATGGTTCGCGGGGCAATGACTGTATGCCAGCAAAAAGTATCACGGTCATGAAGGGGGTAGAAAGCCATAGGTCAGTCAGTATCATAGCGGGCATGGCCCAATCAGCCGAACCTAACCAGTTTGGCCCTCCAAAGCCGAGTAGGCCAAGAACGAAATTGATCATGCCCATATCAGGGTTGTATAACATCCTCCACGCTAAGCCGACAACCACCGGAGTTGTCATCATTGGCAAAAGAAAGAGGGTCCTTGCTATTTTACTCATAAAAATGTCATCTCTAGAAAGCAATAGTGCGCATACTAAACCTATAACAAACTGCAGCGTGACTGTAACACCGACCTGATAACCCGTATTCCTCATTGCATTCCAGAAATTCTCTGAACGTAGCATTGAAATGTAGTTTCCCAGACCAATGAACTTCACGTTCGATGGATCATACAGGATTCGGTGATAAAGGCTAGAAACCAAAGAGTATAATAAGGGTCCTGTTGTCAAAGCGAATAAGATAACATAAGGAAATACCATGACTGATGAAAACAGTCTGTCTGCAAGTGACCTCTTTAAGTGTTTAGACATATGACAATCCCCCATGCCGCTAACGCCTAAAACGCGTTACATGGCAATAATCTCTTCTCATCGATGTTCAGCGAATAAACAAGGAGCCGACAGTCGGGCGGAGGGGCGGTCGGCTGCCTATAGATTGGCAAGCCGACTACCCACCACAGCTCCGAAGCTTACAGCATTGTCAAACCACCTGTTGTAGAATGCGGTCTAAACCTAGTTATCGTAATAACCAGCATCCTTCAGGATCTTGTAGCAGTTTTCATTTGCTTTTTTCATAGCCTCCGCTGCATTAGCACCACCGGACAAGACACTGGTAATGGCAACCGACAACTCATCGCGAAGTCTTGGTCCTTCCGGAATCAACGGCGTATAATTGGGTTGGCTGTGTTTTAAAGCGTCAAGGTAAGCCAAAGCCCATTCCGGGTTGTAGTTTTCCGCCATTATGTCTGATCTAAAGACGGATTCGCGCACTACGCCGCCTCCAAGGCCATTTTCCACAGCATAATAGTTAGACTTCTCACCGGTTGCAAACTGGATGAATTGCCAGGCTGCATCCTTTTCCTTTGCGGCCCTTGGAATGGCAAATCCCCAGGCACCTGCAAGAGCGAACTTATCACCAGGTCCATGGATCGTGTAATACCCGATTTCCCCAGCTACAGAGCTATTATTCGGATTTTCAAGTCTTGGACCAAACATGTAATCATCAATGCACATGGCAACCGTTCCATTTTCCATGGCCAATATTACTTCATTCCAGCTGTAGCTGGATACACCGCTAGGCCCGTAGTTGTTCAGCATATTTGTCCAATAGTTAGTTGTTTCAATAGCAACCGGTGTATCTAGCAATGGTCTCATATCCTCATCAAACCAATCTCCCCCGTTGATATACCACAGGGCTAACCAAGTTACCGCTCCCAGTGCTGACTCCCTAGTTGCACGCAACGCAATACCTGAATGTTCCGAGGTAGTCAGCAGTCGTGCGTACTCTTGCAGTTCCTCCAAATTCGTTGGCGGGGCATCAAGCCCAGCTTCAGCAAACATTCTTTTGTTATACATCAAGCCGTAGACAAACGGGTTTTGTGGTACGCCGTATAGTTCTCCGTCTACGCTCATACAGTCTAGAAGCGCTGGTATTAGGTCCCCAGACTTGTAGTCTGCGCTTGTCATGTTTGGGTCATTGAGGTAGCCGCTCAACGGCACTAACCAATTTCCCTTAACAAATTGGGGTATATCTCTGTTACCCAAAGAAATCACATCATACTCATCACTACCGGAAGCCAACAACATCTTCACCTTCGTCATGATTGTTTTCTCCGGAAGAATATCAATATTCACGGTTATTCCTGTTTCCTCTTCGAAATCTTCCACAATATCTAGTAGATAGGTGAAATTGTCTATTCTGAGCAGTAAAACATTGATTTCCTTCCCCTCAAATGGTTTTTGGGCCCCGGCGCCTGAGACAAGCAAGACGATAAGCAACGTTGTTACGATCGTAATAGTATTAGCTTTTTTTAAACAACACACTTTCTGCACGCCCCTTTACAATTTGGATTTTCTAAAGCAATGAAGCTAGGTCAATAGTTGGATGCTTTATCACCCCGCTTTGTAACTGCTAATTTCCCCGCGCACTCGCTAACCCTTAACCTGCGACAAAAGTACATGCCGAATTTAGTTTTGTTTCAAAGCATTTACGTTACCCAATATTTTGGCGTATATAACCACCTCGCAAAGGAATTCAATATTCTGGATATTATTGCATACCCTTAACAAATCGTCTCCAGCTCCAAGGAAACCGTGGTTGGCCATGAACATGTATTTGTTACCTCTTTCTACCGCTTCCGAAATTGAATCCGCCAAAGCTTGGGAATGAGGTTTCTGATATGGGATCACAGGCACTTGCCCAACCGGATTGGTAACTTCGGGCAATATAGGCTCCTCCAAAGATATACCCGCGACTGCAAAGGCAGTAGAAAATGGAGGATGAGCGTGAATAATAGCCGTAATGTCAGGATTCCTTTGATAGATCGCCAAATGCATGGGAGTTTCCGATGAAGGCCTTTTGTCGGTACTCCCTTTTCCGTTAATATCCAATTTTATGATGTCTTCCCTTCGCAACCTATCGAGATTCGTCCCAGCCCCTGTTATCAAAATACAGTCATCATGGATTCTACAACTAATATTACCGTTTGTCCCATGCGTCAATTTACTATCATAAAGCCGTTTTCCAACCGTAACTATGCTAGTATACCAGGTCTCTAAATTCATGCAGGTCATCCTTTCAACACCACTCATATTCAAGATTCCTAATTAGGTCTTTTCTCTTCTCAAGAATATCGTTCCCAGAATTGTCGCTCGGTTTAATGATCTTTATAGGGTGAACAAAACGAGATACTATTTCTTCAAAACACTGATGAGGATCCAGACCGTGTGCCGCAATCATAACAGCACCAAGCGATGCTGCGTTACTATTGTAAGTTGTAATATTGCAGCCGGTTAAGTCTGCCTTCATCTTCAACCACTTCTCGGACTTTGCGCCACCTCCAACTGCCCTAATCTCCTGAAACGAGAAACCCATTCTGCCAAATGCATCTATGTTTTGTTTTAACTCAAATGATAGTGCCTCCACAAGCGCATGAAAAATGTCATACCGACTGTGACTAAGTGTTAATCCAAGAATTGCTGCTTTCGCCTCTGGATTGATTCTTGGGGTACCCCTACCGGCCAGATAAGGAAGAACGAGCAAACTCGGGGCTTTGTCACTCAAGTTGTTGAAGACAACGGAATAAGGATCGTCTCCGGAGGCAACGGCATCACGTTTGACGTCCTGAAAAAGGTTTTCGACACACCATTTGAGGGCTGAACCCGAACTCGGTATGTTACCGCGAATTACATACTTGTTTGGCACCACATGGGGGTAACACACGAAACCACCATCATACAAAGTATCCGAGTGTAACATGTGTTCCGTACACGTCATTAAGACTTCAGTTGTTCCCACAGAGTTCATGGCGGATTTTGGGGTAATGACGCCGCACCCCAATGCTGCACACGCTTGATCGTGTCCTCCAACGATAAGTTTGACGCCTGTTGGTAATGAAAGATCCTGAGCAACTGTATCAGATACAACTCCTGCGTTTTCACCTGCACATACAACTTTTGGCAATTTCGAAACATCTATGCCTGTAGCATCCAGAATTTCGGATGACCACTCCTTCTTATGTATATCATATGCCATAGAACGCGCAGCCAAGGAATGATCTACCAGAGCGTTACCCCCTAGCTTCTTAAGAATAAGATCACCCATAAAATGGTAGGCGTCGGTCCTTGAATGCAATAGGGGGTAATGTTCTTTAAACCAGGCCAATTTGCAGATGGTGTGCATGGGGTGAGGGATCATACCCGTTATGTTAAAGATACTCCGGTCACCAAGTCTACTGCGTAACGCCTCGAGCTGACTCTTGGCGCGTAGATCAAAAGTCACCATAATGTCAAAAAGTGGGTTGCCCGCCCTATCCACTGGTAGGAAGGCCTCACCCTGCGAAGAAATGGAAATGCCGATTATTTTACGATCAGCGTTCTCTGCAACATCCTTGAGGACGGTGCACACTGCAGCCCATACCACTTCGGGCTTGAGCATATACTGTCCCTCGTTGGGACTCACAAGCGAATACTCGTAGCTGCTGGCATAAAGGATATCGCCCGCGCTCGATGCTGCTATTGCCTTACAATTTGTGGTTCCTATATCCAATCCGATGAGACATTCAGACACAGGCTCCTTCCCCCCTTAACGATTTCCTCTACTTTACTTTTGATATCGCATTTTTCGGCTTTTCATTCATTGGCAGCGTCTACGATTATCATTTTTACTTTAGTATCAGACACGCTCTTTTTGAAATTATCATCTATCTTGCTGTCAGTAATGATGTAATCAATCTCGTCCAGATCCATAATTTTTACAAAGCTTTTTATCCCAAATTTGCTGCTGTCTGCCAGGCAAATCGTCTCAGTTGATAGCTCATTCATTGCGTATTTAACATAACTAGTTGATTCACTATAGTCAGTTAATCCTTGTTTGATATCCACCCCTCTGCATGACAAAAAGAACTTATCTGCGTGGAGATCCCTAAGGTTTTTCAGGGCAATGGGTCCTACAAACGATAACCCCGTCCTTCTCAGTGTGCCTCCGGTACTGACTATCTTTATCTCATCAACATCCTTCAACTCATTGACAATGACTATTGAGTTTGTAATAACATTGATTCCTTTGTTCAGTTTTTTCAAGTATCTGGCCATAAACAATACTGTGGTGCTTGCATCGAGAAAAATAGTATCGCCTTCATCAATCAGTTTAACTGCTTCTTTAGCGATCATTTCCTTTTCTTGCGGGTTGATCATTTCCCTCTCCGTTACGGATAGATCCGTGTTCGTCTGTCTTAAGGTTGCCCCTCCATGTACACGCTTCAGTTGTTTTTCCTCTTCTAGTTGTTTCAAATCTCTGCGGATTGTCTCCGTTGTTACACCCAAACGCTCACTAAGCTCTTTGACTCCGATTGTTCTTTCAAAGCGTATTAGATCCAAAATCTTGTCCCTTCTCAGTTCTGCCAACATAGTCATACCAACCACCCCAAATTTATATGGCCCAATTCCACTTTTATATAGGTTAACTCAACACCATTCGGTTAGGATTTCGACATCTTTAGCCATGTTCCTCCTTTGTTTTGATTTTTTTTTACTTTTTTATTATCCCTGTTCCACAGCTATAAACTCGACTCATAGATACAATGGTCTTTTACCGATAGTGTGTTTACTTGGTTTTTGGCAATCATTTTGTTGTTTTATGTATTTTACACGTTGCAATGAGGTAGTACATCGTTCGCATCCAGCAACTCCATTTCCAAGGCAGGAGTAAATGCCCTTTTTCTGTGTAGACTCCTATCACGGCGTAGAACGTTTTCCATGGCCATTGCTCGATATAGGGATACCATTCCTTTACCTCAATTTGGGTCTTATCCAATTGCAGTCATATCTAGTTGTCACCAGATCAACATCGCTACAGTGTATTGACACGCGTCCGTTACGTCTCCAATAGGCCTGGTTGCTGTTGGTTAACCATGGCTGACGGCAAGATCGGCACACCTATGCCAGCCCTTATTTTCCCCAGGATTATTTGATCAAAACTTTCCCTGACTCGCATTGTACAGTGGTAGGCACAGCAAAATAGCGAAAAAGCCCACGACAAGGACATTTGTCCCCCATGGGCTCGAAAAAGTGTTGTGCCTACAGGTTTTCTTGTAAGGGTACGGGGAAATCAAGGAAGGTAACTGGATCTTTAATCTTGAAAGCCTTGAAAACACGCGCTGATTCTTTCTGAATTTGTCCAGTTTGCCATATGTCACC
>LSQX01030652.1_pt2 | contig 14628 bp, 14 predicted proteins | sample 654561 | NCBI WGS metagenome assembly LSQX01 (sample SAMN04489861, study PRJNA283612) | anaerobic digester metagenome | isolation source: 4 biogas reactors fed with cattle manure at either 37C or 55C with and... | place: Denmark: Kongens Lyngby | collected 2014
TTAGCAAGCCTTTTGAGACTATCAGGTTAAGCTTGCGAAAGTTAAGTTATTGACTTGCGACAACACTTAGAAAAAAAGCGAAAATCAGCCCGAATATAGTTTGACTCCATAGTTTTGACTAAATCCATCAGGTCTGAGATTGGCAATGTGTTTTTTTTCCTAAAAGAGCAGTATTGTGATAATTTTAAGTCCAGAAAGGAAATAGATCAAAAAAACGGCGCAATTCACTTGCTCATTTAAAATAAAAGCTGTACTTTTGCAGACCAAAATTCAGCGTAATCTCTGACAGCATTATTTTTAAGTAAATTTATAAGCCTGTGAATATTACGTATAGTATCAACTTTAATAAAATTAAACAATGGACTTAATAAAAGTTGCAGAACAAGCATTTGACCAGGAGAAAAACTTCCCGCTTTTCAAAGCCGGTGATACAGTGACTGTAGGCTACCGAATCAAAGAGGGTAACAAAGAGCGTATCCAGGAATTTAGAGGCGATGTAATCAAAATCGTTGGTCATTTGAACAAAAAACGCTTTACAGTACGTAAAATGTCAGGGAATATTGGTGTTGAACGTATTTTCCCGATGGATTCACCGTTTGTGGAAACAATCACTGTAAACAAAAGAGGTAAAGTACGCCGCGCAAAATTATATTACCTACGTGAAAGAACAGGTAAAAAAGCAAGAATTAGAGAAAGAAGAATGTAGTTTTTTTCTTAAAAAAAGAATTAGAAAGGGAAATTCAATTGTGAATTTTCCTTTTTTTTTGCCAAATATCCTTATTTTTCTTTAATGCATAGTAATTATAAAATATTTTTGCACTGCATAATTATGCATCAACTAAAATGAAAGCAAATTCGGGCTGGGGATGGTTTGGTAGTACTTTAAAATCGATGGGTAAATCTGATTTAGTTGGAAGAGCTATCGAAGGAGAGGTTGGCGCAGCTCTTAGTGCAGCAGTTTCTGGTGCATGCTATGCTTCCGCAGGTAGAGAAATTGTTGCTTTAGCTGAACATATAGGCATATGGTAATTTAGTATAAATACTATGAGAAATAAAGTAAAAACAGCACTTTTATATTCTATAATTTTCATTATAGGTCTATTTCTGGGTGAATGGTTAATTGATTCTATCCTTAAAATTAACAGAGATAGTTTTATTAAAGAATTAGTGCAATCAGTCATAATAGGAACTTTTGTTGGAATATTATTTGCATTTTCTAAAAATAAAAAGCAATAGAAAAGAGGAAAAGTACGCCGCGCAAAATTATATTACCTACGTGAAAGAACAGGTAAAAAAGCACGCATCAGAGAAAGAAGATTCTAATCCTTTCAATAGACAAAAAATAGAAAAGAGAAATTCAGAAATGAGTTTCTCTTTTTGTTTTGATACGAATTGAGAGAAATTATTTCTAAAAAAACAAAAACATTTCAGCATAAATTAGATAGAGTACAAATAGTTTTTTAACTTTGCATTCAATTTGAAATTTCCTTAATTATTTTCAGTAAAAAAATGAAGTTTAGCCTACTTAAAAATATATTTTCCACCCTACTATTAGCATTATTACTAATCGGCTGTAAGGTTGGCACTGACCCAAGAATCGCTGACCCATCTGACAATGCTTCAATACTACATGCATACATTAAGGCAAGTACTTATTCTCCAAATGCTTCCAAGGCATTTTTCACCATAGACAATGTTAAAGATTCAATTTACAATGTAGATTCTTTACCCTACGGAACGAAAGTGGACAGCCTTTTCCTGGGATTCAGATTTGCAAGTTCGCTGGGATATATCATAAATGACACTGTACCGGAATCAAACATATTCAACGATGTAGTTACGAGTAAAGCATACGACCTTACCAAACCGATTAAAATCAAAAACCTCGCTACAGACGATAAAACTTTCAAAGTTTATACTATTGAAGTTCGGGTGCATAAAGTACAAACATACCTTCACGTATGGGACCGGCTTACACCACTCGCATCAGCTATCAAAACAGATAATCAAAAAGCAGTGCTGCTAAACGACAACTTCCTATACTATCTTAGCGATGGCGCTACGGTTTCACTTTTCACTTCCGCCGATGCTAAAAACTGGGAGAATAAACCAGTGAACGGATTACCTACCGACGCGAATCTTCAAAACATTCTAACTTACAACAACACATTGTTCTTGCTTTACAATGGAAATACCGTGTATCTGTCAGACAATGGCGAGACATGGACAAACAGCCTGATATCCGGCGATTTCGATTATGATTACATGACATTGCTGTTTTCATTCAAGGATAAGCTTTGGGCTGTTGCAAAAAGTAAAACTTCCAACATTGTAAAAATCGCGAACTCCGATGATGGAATAAACTGGATATTTTCTGATGAGAGGACATTCGATGACTCATTCCCGGTATCTGACTTTGCAACTACAGCTTTTGAGCCGCATTTTGGCAGCAAAAAAGTTATCGTAGTAGGCGGAATTTCACCAAGCGGGAAGAAACTAAACAGCATCTGGACTGCCGAAGACATTACACAATCGCTTTCCTTAAATTGGCTAAACCTGTACAAATCAAACAGCAATTTACTTCCTACTTCCGATGTATCTGTCGCGCATTACGGAAGCAAACTTTTGCTTTTTGGAGGCAGCACAAGCACGCTCCCGATAGACACCACACAAATCCGTCAATCAATCAATGAAGGCATGAACTGGATTTTGCCGGATACAACGATCAACAGAATTCCGGAAGATTTTATTCCCCGTACGAATGCCTCTTTGATTCATCATGTTAAGGACAACAGCTTGTTCATAATTGGAGGAAGATCTTCTCTCGGTCCGCTTACCGACGTTTGGAAAATAAAAGTGAATTTCTATAATTTCGCTGATTATAAAGAAAATCCGTACAAGTATTAATTTAAAGCAAACACACACCTCTTCACTAACGAAATAACACCAAATCACATTGCTTTAACAGTCTTCCTTCCGGGAGAATTTCAGTGAGACTATATGAATTCCAATCATTACAAGCTTTCAATAAAGACCATCCGATTTCGTCGCTGGAGCAGGAAAGGATATGCTGTTTTTGCCGGGCTGAACAAGGTCATTTCCATTGGGCGGATTGGGTCAAGCATCAGCGACAAAGCTTTACTGAAAAACAAACGAACTTCCATTTTTTCAAGCTTTTTCACTTTTGACAATTCGGACCTTTTTTACTATGACGAAGAGCCTCACAAAGAGCAGCTTGAATACGATTTATTTTCTCAAAATTTTGCATTAACTAAAGCAACTGACATTCCTGTCGGCTGTAAACTACAATATTATTTATTAACTCAAAGTTGGATTAGAGCGCGTTCTCTTTTCCAACTTTTTTATTTTTAAAAAATGAAACAAAAAATTTGCATTTTATCTCTTTTTATTTGCCTTTTTTCAGGTGTTTTTTCACAATCAAAAGTTGAGAATGTTGAACTTAACGAGCTTGAAGTGAGCGCAGATCGCACAAAAATGTATTCCGGTTTGGGACGCATAGTCACTGTAGTAGAAAAGTTGGAAATAGAACAAGCCGCCGTTCGCAGCATTGATGACCTACTCGAATTTGTAGCCGGCATCGATGTTCGTCAACGCGGAATTTACGGTGTGCAGTCAGATGTGAGCATTCGCGGAGGGTCGTTTGACCAGATTCTTGTGCTCTTAAACGGAATAAATATTACCGACCCGCAGACCGGTCACTTTAATCTTGATATTCCGATTGACATTTCGGATGTGAGCCGGATTGAAATCCTACAAGGCTCCGCGGCACGTGTTCTCGGACCAAACGCATTCAGCGGAGCTATAAATATCATTACAAACGATAACGGTAAAAACCGAATTTCAAACCAGATTTCAGCTGGCAGTTTCGGCTATTTATCCAATGTTACTTCGGGAAATTATTCTACCGAAAAATACAATATTTTTGGCTCTGTCTCACACAGAAAAAGCGATGGATACATTGATAACACAGATTTTAAAATCACAAATGCATTTGTACAATCAGGAATAAAAACAGCAAACGCGGGAAATTTCAACTTGCAACTCTCCTATCAGCAAAAATCTTTTGGCGCGAACAGCTTTTATTCTCTGACCTATCCAAACCAATTTGAACATACTAAAACACTTTTTTCTGCACTTTCTTGGGACTATACTTTCGACAAATGGAGTTTCAACGCGCAGGCTTATTGGCGGCAGCACCATGATCGATTTGAATTGTTCAGAAACTATGAAGGAGCAGAAAGTTTCCCCTGGTACACCGACCACAACTACCATCAGACAGACGTAACGGGAAGCAAAATTGTAGTTTCAAATCTATGGAAAATGGGAAAAACTTCAATAGGCGCCGATATTCGCAACGAGCATATTTTCAGTACGGTTTTAGGAGAAAACATTGAAAAAACAAAAGCAATTCCATTTCACGCCAACAAATTATTTACTAAAGAAACAAATCGATTTATCTCGACGGCCTTTGCTGATCACAGTCTGAATCTGAACAACTGGTACTTTTCATTAGGAGCAGCGGCAACTCACAGCACAAAATTCGGTACACATTTCAATGGTGGCGCCGATATCGCTTATCGGTTTTCTGATGTAGCACGCATCTATACAGCCGCCAATTCTGCCGTCCGCTTACCTACCTTCACCGACTTGTATTACCAAAGTGCAACCCATATAAGCAATCTGAATCTCCAACCTGAAAAATCGATGACTTTCGAAATTGGAAGTAAAATAAATCCAATATACTGGACATTTACTGCGGTTGGTTATTATAGGTTGGGGAATAACATTATCGACTGGGTACGGCCGGAAGGCGCGGAAAAATCAGAAAGCAGAAACTTGACAAAAGTAAACGCACTCGGATTTGACGTTAGCTACGAATACCGATTCGCCGATATTTTTATTAAATCAATCGGGACAAGTTATTCTTTTCTGCATTTAGATAAAGATGCTGCCGGACTGGATTCAAAATATGCTTTGGATTATCTTAAACACAAATTTACACTCAATGTAAAACACTCTGTCTGGTCAAAATTATCCGCGAATTGGCAATTGGGCGCATTCGACAGAAGTGGGAATTTTACCGATTTTGTGTCCGGAGCATTGACCGATTATGACCCTTATTGGATGCTTAATTCAAAATTAATCTGGAAAGAGGAAAATCTGATGCTTTTCGGAGAAATCAACAATATTTTGAATCAAGAATACGTGGAATTTGGCGGAATAAGGCAACCGGGTGTTAATTTTAATTTAGGCATTAAGTTAAGTATTTAGGGTCTGCTTTACTCGAAACGGCTTTGAGAGGGGGACGACATTATACTTTTTAATGAATTCAAAAACTTACGCGAATGAAGAATTCAATAGAAGTCTCAGCCCTTTTACTATAAAAAGCCCCCTTTCCCTGTTGGGACTTGCCAAGAGACAGGCTGCTGAATTCTAATTTTTAATTCGCCTTTACAACTACACCAAAGGTCAGCGACTAATTGGAAAGTTGACTTTTCAACTCTTAGAGTGGTTGAAAACCTTCGAAGCAGTAGTTGAAAACCCTCGTGGAAAATTGACTTTTCAACTCTTAGAGTGGTTGAAAACCCTCGAAGTAGTTGAAACCCTCTCAAATCTACTACTCAAAACATTTCGTAAACTTCACTTTCGGGAATAATTCCGTTAGTGAAGTTTTTCATTTTTCCACCATCGATTAAATTCTGCAAATTATCGTTATTTACTTGTCTTTTCAAGTGAAAATGAGTACCTTTGTGCTTTAATTTTCGGGAAATGAGAGAAGCGAAAAGCACGAAATAAAAAGTAAGGAGTTACTTGTCAACGCGTTTAGTCGTCAACTCGTTTGCCGATTTACTCCTCAACTCAAAAATCAATTAAATACAAACTATATTTCAAAACTAAAAACTAAAAAAATTATGTGGTTAATTCATTCTTCTGTAGGGAGAAAGGTAATAATGAGTGTTACCGGAATTTTTCTCGTTCTGTTCCTCACTTTCCACAGTGTGATGAACGTGATTGTGCTGTTCAGCGCAGAAGCGTACAACTCGGTGGCAAGTGCATTGGGAGCCAATTGGTATGCCGTCATTGGCACAGGAGTACTTGCATTAGGTTTCGTATTGCATATTTTGTACGCCTTATACCTGTCTTGGCTAAATCTGAAAGCTCGCGGGAAAGACCGCTATGCTGTGACAAAACGCCAAGAAGGTGTGAGTTGGTCATCCAAAAATATGCTGGTACTTGGGATAATTGTATTTGGCTTTTTAGTCCTTCACTTATTCCACTTCTGGGCTAAGATGCAATTAGTTGAATTACAGTATGGACACGGCTGGGAAGCTGCAGGATTTCAAAATCCGCAAGATGGCGCATACTTTATCAATGCCTCATTCAGCAATCCGATATTCAGTATCATATACATTGTTTGGTTGGTAGCGCTTTGGTTCCACTTGACACATGGCGTTTGGAGTTCACTACACTCTATCGGAGTGAACAACAAAACCTGGATAAATCGTGTAAAATGTATTTCCAATGTATATTCTACCATCATTATTCTACTGTTTATAGCTATTCCGGTTTACTTTTTATTAGGTTTCCGGGTGCTGTAATGTCCGTGTTTAACTTTTAAAATTAAGAATTATGGCAAAGAAAGAAAATATATTCGACAAGGCTAAAGACACTGTTAGTAAAAAAACAGATGTTATCAAAGACAAAGCCGAAGATTTGGTAGAAGATGTTCAGGAAGTAGTAGAAGACGTGAAAAAAAACACAGAAAAAGACAAAGCGACAAAAGTAGCGGACAAAGTGAAAGGAACTGATTCAAAAGTTTCTGAAACCGTAAAATCTTCTGCTAAGCAAGTAGCTTCAGAAGTGAAAAACGGAGGAAAAACCATCACTCCGAAAGATGCTAAAATTCCGGAAGGACCATTAGCTGATAAATGGACAAACTATAAAAATCAGCAAAAATTAGTCAATCCTGCAAACAAACGTCGTTTGGATGTAATCGTTGTTGGGACGGGACTTGCAGGTGCTTCTGCAGCAGCTTCATTGGCAGAGATGGGCTTCAATGTATTGAATTTCTGTATTCAAGACAGTCCGCGCCGCGCACACTCCATTGCTGCTCAAGGTGGTATCAATGCCGCGAAAAACTATCCAAACGATGGTGACAGCGTATATCGTTTATTCTATGATACTATCAAAGGCGGCGACTACCGTGCTCGTGAAGCAAATGTGTACCGTCTCGCCGAAGTTTCAAACAGCATAATTGACCAATGTGTAGCTCAAGGAGTGCCTTTTGCGCGTGAGTACGGCGGATTGCTTGACAACCGTTCATTCGGTGGAGCACAGGTGTCACGTACATTCTATGCACGTGGTCAAACAGGCCAGCAACTGCTACTCGGAGCATATTCCGCGTTGAGCCGTCAAGTTGGTAAAGGTGCGGTAAAACTTTATACCCGCTACGATATGCTTGATGTAGTGATTGTAGAAGGAAGAGCGCGTGGAATTATTGCCCGCAATTTGGTCACCGGTAAAGTTGAGCGATTCTTTGCTCACGCTGTAGTAGTCGGAACAGGTGGTTACGGAAATGCATTTTTCCTGTCAACCAATGCAATGGGCTCCAATGGCTCGGCAGCCTTACAAATGTATAAAAAAGGAGCTTACTTCGCTAACCCGGCATTTGCTCAAATACACCCGACATGTATTCCGGTACATGGAAAATTCCAGTCAAAACTGACTTTGATGTCTGAAAGCTTGAGAAATGACGGACGCATTTGGGTACCAAAGAAAAAAGAAGATGCCGAAGCTATTCGCGCCAGAAAGCTGAAACCGACTGATATCAAGGAAGAAGATCGCGATTACTATTTGGAACGTCGCTATCCTGCTTTCGGGAATTTAGTGCCTCGTGATGTGGCTTCTCGTGCCGCGAAAGAACGCTGTGATGCCGGATTTGGTGTAGGAAGTACAGGTTTGGCAGTTTATCTTGACTTTTCCGATGCGATAAACCGATTAGGAAAAGATGTGGTTGAAGCACGTTACGGCAATTTATTCCAGATGTACGAAAAAATTGTTGATGATAACCCATATGAAACTCCGATGATGATTTATCCGGCCATTCACTATACAATGGGTGGAATGTGGGTAGATTATGAATTGATGACAAACATACCCGGACTGTTCTGTATCGGTGAAGCTAACTTCTCCGATCACGGCGCAAACCGACTTGGAGCTTCAGCTCTGATGCAAGGATTGGCAGATGGATATTTCGTTCTTCCTTATACAATTCAGAATTACTTAGCAGATCAAATTCGTGTACCGAGAATGAGCGTTGATAAAGAAGAATTTGTAGAAGCAGAAAAAGCTGTAAACGATAAAATCCAAAAAATAATGAACATTCAAGGCAAACGTTCAGTGGATAGTATTCACAAAGAACTTGGATTAATTATGTGGGATTTCGTTGGTATGGGTCGAACTGCCGAAGGATTGAAAACTGCTCTTGATAAAATTATAGCGATTCGCAAGGAATTTTGGTCCAATGTATATGTGCCCGGTAAAGCCGATAGTCTGAATATGGAACTTGAAAAAGCATTACGTTTAGCAGACTTTATTGATATAGGTGAATTAATGGCTCGCGATGCTCTTCTTCGTGAAGAGAGTTGCGGTGGTCATTTCCGCGAAGAATATCAAACACCCGAAGGTGAAGCGCTTCGAAACGACGAGGATTTCTCCTATGTCGCTTGCTGGAAATATACCGGAGAAGGCAACGAGCCGGAACTGATTAAGGAACCGCTTGATTATGAATTTGTTGAAAGACAGCAAAGAAACTATAAAGCGTAATATTAGCAATGCCCTCCATGCCCTGATAAGGGAAATCAAGGTGGGTATTAATCAAAATTAAATCATTTATAAACTTCTAAATTCTCCCTTTAAGGAGTTAGGGGGCTAACATAATGGAAAAATTATTAAATCTCACGCTAAAAGTTTGGCGTCAAGACGGTCCGAAAGCGAAAGGTGCTTTTGAGACATATAAACTAAATGGGATATCTCCGGACAGTTCATTTCTGGAAATGATGGATATCCTGAATGATCAATTAATTAATGAGCACAAAGATCCGATAGCTTTTGATCACGACTGCCGTGAAGGAATCTGCGGAACTTGCAGCATGTACATCAACGGACATCCACATGGACCTGACAGTGGAATTACCACGTGCCAATTGCACATGCGTTCCTTTAAGGATGGCGAAACCATTACCGTAGAACCTTGGAGATCTGCCGCTTTCCCAATTATCAAAGACCTGATGGTTGACCGAAGCGCGTTCGACAAAATAATCCAAGCCGGTGGTTACATTTCCGTTAATACCGGAGGAATTCCTGACGGAAATGCTATACCAATTTCAAAATGGCATGCCGATGAAGCTATGGATGCCGCATCTTGTATTGGTTGCGGAGCATGTGTAGCAACTTGTAAAAACGGCTCGGCTATGCTGTTCGTAGCTGCGAAAGTGAGCCAACTGTCACTTCTGCCGCAAGGAAAGATAGAAGCCTCTCAACGGGCTAAAAAAATGCTATCGAAAATGGACGAACTTGGATTTGGGAACTGTACCAATACAGGTGCCTGCGAAGCAGAATGTCCAAAAAATATCTCTATCACGCATATTGCAAGATTGAACAGAGAGTTTATTGGGGCGAAGTTTAAAGATTAACGATTGGTAATCAAGTTAATTGGTAAAAAGTCGGCTGCAAATTTTGCAGCGGACTTTTTTAATTGGACTTGTCTCAAGTTGTGCTTTGGCTGCAAACGAAACAGGCATAGAATTTGTTAGACTGAGCATATTTCTATTCTAAGAATTTCTTCTACTAAACAACTCCTCATAAAAATCACCTGTACTTCACCTTTTTCTTCAGCAACTTGTTAATTTCCGGAACAATCATTTTTTCCATTACCGCGTACCCTTCAGGCGTACAATGTACACCGTCATTTGTATATGCTGCGATTAGTCCGTTTCGCTCATCCGCCATCACGCTAAAATAATCCACATAAGTAATTTTTTTCTTTTTCGCGTATTCCTTAATCATCACATTCAGTTGCGGAATCTTAACATGCGGTTCTTGCCCTTTCCGCCAAGGATAATCGTATGCCGGCAGAACAGAGCAAAGAATGGGGTGAATACCGTTTGCTACGGCAATTTCGGCCATTGAAGCGAGATTGTCCATAATCATTTCCAACGTCGAAGGACCGGTATTCCCCGCTATGTCATTGGTCCCGGCTAAAATAACTACAACCTTCGGTTTCAATGCAATCACATCTTGGCGGAAACGAATCAGCATTTGCGGTGTGGTTTGCCCACTTATTCCTCTACACAGGTAAGGATTTGCTGAAAAAAATTCGGGATTTGCCTTTATCCAGCCCTGAGTGATGGAATTTCCCATAAAAACCACCCTGTTTTTATCGAAAGGAAGTTTCAGAATGGCTTCATTCTCTTTTTGATAACGCTTCAGATTAGCCCAATCCTGGTTTTTTTCTTGTGCCTGAGTAAAAATTGTAACTAATAAGAAAAATAGCAGAATATTGGTTGTTCTTAGTTTGAAGTTCATGATTTTCTGATGTTAGATTTGTTTTTTAATTGAATTATGCTACAAATATACTTAAATTGAATGAAGTTACTTTCCTTTTATCCGAAAATAACAGTTCAACAAAGTAAATTTATCACCCAAGACGTTTTTTTCTTTATATTTGTAAAAAATAATGAAAGATGAATAGATTTCTAAAAAGTTTTGGTTACGCTTGGAAAGGAATCCGGTCAGTCTTCGAGTCTGAGCCGAATATGAAAATCCATATAAGTATCACAGTTTTAGTAGTTTTATTTGGAATTTTATTTAAAATTTCAATTTACGAATGGATTGCTGTGGTGTTGAGCATTGGACTCGTATTAACTTCAGAAATGTTCAACACGGCTGTGGAAACGTTGGCTGATAAAATCTCAGCCGAAAAAGACCCGCTCTTGGGCAAGACAAAAGACATTGCCGCGGGTGCAGTTTTAATTTCAGCAATAATTTCAGCAGTAGTTGGATTAATCATATTTGTGCCTAAAGTGCTGGTAATGATTATGTAGTTTACTTAATTCTGACGAAAAAAACATGAAGCTCAAAGATATTTTCAATCATTTTATCGATTTATTGTATCCAAATTTGTGTTTGGTTTGTGATGAGAATTTGCTTCAACACGAAAAACAGGTTTGCCTGCTCTGTATAAATAATTTTCCAAAAACAAATTACCATTTGCAAAAAAACAATTTAGTAGAAAAACGATTTTGGGGTAAAGTAAAAATTGAGCGGGCGAGTTCGTTTTTGTTTTTTCAGAAAGGTTCTGATTTTCAAAAATTAATTCACGAATTGAAATATCGGGGAAATCAGGAAGTTGGTGTAGAAATGGGAAAAATGTCGGCTGTAGAGTTGCTGAACTCCGAAGAATTTATGTCAGTAGATTTGATTGTCCCTGTGCCGTTGCATTTCAAGAAAAAAGCAAAACGAGGATACAATCAGAGCGATTTATTGGTAAAAGGAATGGCAGAAATCATGTCTAAACCATATGATTTGAGAAATCTTTATCGAAAAACAGAAAGTACTACCCAAACCCGAAAGTCGGTATATGAACGATATGAAAATACTCGGGGAATCTTTGGCGTGAGGAGTCCGGAAAAATTCAACGGAAAACACATACTGCTCGTTGACGATGTGCTCACTACCGGTTCAACTTTGGAAGCATGCGCTCAAGCATTAGCAGAAGAATGCGAAGATGTGAAAATAAGTGTATTCACTTTGGCAGTGGCGATTTAGGAACTTCTATGCGTGAAAAATTAATGGCGTTGTAACTATAGTTGCTATTTTACTAATTCTTCCAAAGCCTGGTTAACTACCGAAAATTTGAATTCCGCTAAAATCTCATCCTTGTACTTTTTGATTTCACTATTCATCAAATTTCCAATGCTGCCTTCGTGAGTATGTGAAATATTTTTGTCGGGTTTGAACTCACCTTTTTCAATACGCTCACCTACCCTTTTATAGGCATCGCGAAATGGCACTCCTTCCAGCACTAATCGATTTACCTCTTCTACGCTAAATAAATAGTCGTACTTTTTGTCGTCTAAGATATTTTTGTTCACTTCTATCCGGCTCATCATCATTTCGGTCATTTCCAAGCAATCACGCAAATCTTCAAAAGCAGGAATAAATATCTCTTTAATAATCTGTAAATCACGAAAATAACCGGAAGGAAGGTTGTTTGTGATTAGAGAAATTTGGTGTGGAATAGCTTGTATCTTATTGCATTTTGCGCGAGTCAGCTCAAACACATCCGGGTTTTTCTTATGAGGCATAATACTCGAACCTGTTGTAAATTCGTCAGCCAATTTGACAAATCCAAAATTCTGAGAAGTAAACAAGCAGGCATCGAATGCAAGTTTCGAGATTGTCGCGGCAATTCCTGCCAATGCAGTAGAAACCATTCGCTCCATTTTCCCTCGTCCCATTTGTGCATAGACAACGTTGTAATTCATTGAATCAAAACCTAATAAGTCAGTTGTCATTTGTCTGTTCAATGGAAATGAAGACCCATAGCCTGCTGCTGATCCGAGTGGATTACGATTCGTGATTTTCCAAGCAGAAAGAAGTTGCTGCAAGTCATCCGCAAGACTCTCAGCATACGCTCCAAACCAAAGCCCAAACGACGAAGGCATCGCCACCTGCAAATGAGTGTAACCCGGAAGAAATATATCTTTGTAAGTTTCGCTTTGCTCCAGAAGCACTTCGAAAAGTGAATTGACCGCTCGCGCGGTTTTCTCAATTTCGGCACGCGTGAATAGCTTCAAATCAAGCAAAACCTGATCATTTCGAGAGCGTCCGCTGTGAATTTTTTTACCAATATCTCCAAGTTTTTTGGTGAGTAAAAACTCAACTTGAGAATGGACATCTTCGACTCCTTCTTCGATTCTGAATGCTCCGCTTTCTATCTGTTGATAAATATTCTTTAGCTCTTCGATCAAAATACTTTTCTCATTTTGCTCCATTAAACCTACGTTTTCAAGCATCTGCACGTGAGCAATTGAGCCAAGTACATCATATTTTGCCAAATACAAATCCATCTCACGATCGAGACCGACTGTGAATTTCTCAATTTTTTCGTTTACCTGAGTCGATTTTTCCCAAAGTTTCATTTAATGGTTGAAATTTGAAATTAAAATATTTGAAATAGAAAACTTACTGCTCACCGGCACTTACAGCCATTACTATCGCGTCAGCAATTTTATCAACACCTTTTTTCATTTTACTGTCCACCATCATTTTTATCATCATCGGCAGTTCGGCTTTGATGGTCAGTTTCATCTTGCATGTTTCATCATCGATTTTCACCAATTGAATCCATCCATTTGCTGCAACGGGTGAGCTAATTGCCTCTAATTTAATGGTTTTGAAAGGGTCACGCTCGATAACGCGAAAACCGACACGACCTACAGCCGGTACGGTAAAGTGTAAAGTATCAGAATCAAATTCTACTTCTTTGAAGAATTCTTCGGCTTTTTCACGACCTTCAATGTTTAGCGTTTTGACCTTTTCTAAATTTGATAAATCACTCAGCATATTGAAAACCAACTCTTGTGGTTTCGATATTACCTTTATTTCGCTTTCGTAAGTTTGCATTTATTTGAATATTAGGTTGCGAATTAGGAAATTCTATTACTCATTGCCATTCGAAAAGTAGCTTTTTGCTGTATCTTTCAGTTGCTTATGAGGCATGCACATGACCAAACTGCAAGAGTATGATTCTATTCTTTTCTCCATTCTGATGGATTTTTTCGCCACTCTTTCAATGTCTCCAATTCCTCATTAGAGATATTTTTATTTGCTAACGCTTCGGCTAATACTGCTTCATAATTACTTAATACAGAGAGCTTAACACCTGCATTCGTGAATTTCTCTTCTGCTGCCTGAAATCCATAAGTAAAAATCGCTACCATCCCCAAAACTTCAGAACCATCCTTCCTAATGGCCTCCACTGCTTTCAAACTACTTCCTCCGGTGGATATCAGATCTTCGACAACTACTACTTTTTGTTTAGGCCTCAAGTCACCTTCAATCAGATTTTCAAGTCCATGATCTTTCGGACTTGAACGAACATAAATGAACGGTAAACCCAACTCATCTGCAATCAACGCTCCCTGAGCAATCGCACCCGTAGCCACTCCGGCAATAACTTCCACATCGGGATATTGTTCTAAAATAGTGTGTATCAGAGAGTTTTTTATGTAAGTTCGAATAGCGGGATATGATAAAGTTTTTCTGTTATCGCAATATATTGGTGATTTCCAACCGGATGCCCAAGTAAAAGGGTTGTTGGGTTGAAGTTTGACTGCTTTAATTTTTAGTAATCTCTCGGCTATGTTTTTTTCTAACTTGTTCATTTTATTCTGTAAATTCAATAAATATAGAGGTTAAATCGGTATGTTTTTATTAAAATACAAAAGTAACTAAAGTATTTAAAGTATTAAAGTTAAAATTTAGTTTTCAATTCAAAGGAGGCATAAAAGCATCTTCGATGTGCTCAATTCGATAACTTTG
>LSQX01116944.1_pt2 | contig 14628 bp, 10 predicted proteins | sample 654561 | NCBI WGS metagenome assembly LSQX01 (sample SAMN04489861, study PRJNA283612) | anaerobic digester metagenome | isolation source: 4 biogas reactors fed with cattle manure at either 37C or 55C with and... | place: Denmark: Kongens Lyngby | collected 2014
CCTTTTCCCGCGCCGGCATAAAGGATGATGCTGTGATCTCGCAATGAGCGGCGGATCAGATCACTCTTCAGTTGGCGGTAATCGCCTGCCCATTCCGGGCGGGCGTCCGCAATTGCGGCTACCGGGATTGAACCGTGTGAAAGCGCGTCAACCGCATGTGAAGAATCAAAATTGAAAAGCCTGAGCTCGTCACACTTACTGAACTCTCCGGACAGAAGTGAAGGGCGTACCGCGAGACAGGGAATCACGGTGCACAGGTTGACGAATTTAAACGTAAAAGACAGCAAGTTTTGAGTTGTCATTTCACAAAGCGAAAAGTCGTATGTCATAACATCCGCAGTGTCGCTGTCCAGGTTAACGGGGAGCGGTGGTCGGTCAATCGTGTGTCGCAGAATGGTCGGGCACTCGTCGGGAGGCAGGTGGAATGTCGAGACGCCTGACCCTGCCTTGCCATTGCCGGCTTGTGTGATCAGCTCACATGAGAATGAGTCGTGTTCACCGATATCGGAGCACAAAGGGTCTGAAAACCAGCGACGTTCTTCACGAGACAGATAACTTGCCAGTGTCATGCCGACAATTTCCCCGTCGTAAAGGATTGCTGTCGCCTTGTAAAGATGCTGTTCCAACCGCAAGGGCAGCGACAAGAGCACGAGAAGACGTGCATGAGCCGTTGCCTTTGTGATACGCGCGAGACTCTCCAGGCAAGCATCCTGCAAGGTTCGCTGGAAAAACAGATCGCCTGCCGATCGCCCGGTGAGTGCCATATCGGAAAAAAGGAGCGCGTCGGCTCCCGCTTGGTTTGCCTGGGAGATCAGGTCGAGGATCGCCCGCTCGTTGTGGGCCACATCGCCGAGCCGAATGTGCGGCGTCGCTACCCCGATACGGATATCGCGATAACCTTCCAGTTGCTCCCGGGCCGTTTTTTCGATCGTCAACGTGTCGTCGAGTGTTAACGTGATGCCGGATGCTTCATAAATATCGTTTGTCATGAAGTACCTCCCGGTTAAAAAGGTGCGGTTTCGCTAAGCATGAATGCTAGCTCGTCACCCGTGAGGAATGGACCGATTTCATGGCGGACCGCTTGGTTGTATTGGTTGAGCCAATCGATCTCTTCTTGGGAAAGCTTATCTGCGATGATCGCATCGCGATCGAAAGGCACAAACGTTATGGATTGGAAACGGAGGAAGACGTCACCTGCTTCATTAGGAGTGTGTGTGTCTTCGCGCAACACAACGCAATCGCCTTGTGTTGTGATCTGTTTGTTGGCGCGCAAGACGACATAATCGTTTTCCAGACGGATGCCGTGCTTACCTTCACGGTAAACACCGGGTTCAATGGTGATGACAATATTTTCCCGAAATCCGTAATCACCGAAGCGCGGGTTATGCGTCAACCGTTGCGGCCCTTCATGGACACCTGCAAGGAATCCGAAACCGTGACCGGTTCCGCACTTGTAGTCGAGCCCGTATCGCCACATCACCGAACGCGCGACGGCGTCGAGTGCTGTGCCGCTTGCTCCGTCAAGGAAGGGGAGTGACGCAAGCGCGATATGTGATTTCAGCGTTGCGGTGTAATCGAGCTTTTCCTCTTGTGTTAATGGCCCGAGGGAGCACGTACGTGTGATATCGGTTGTACCGTCATGCGTTTGCGCGCCGCAGTCAACAAGATAGAACCCGCGGGGTTCAAGCGTGCTGTGCTGATCCGCGGTTGCCTGGTAATGCATCATGGCGGCGTTGGGCCCATAGGCGGAGATAGTCGGAAAACTCTCAATGATGAACAGATCGGACTCAGCGCGGAATTCGCGGAGTTTCGCCGTCACCTCAAACTCATTTAAGCCGCGTTTGACAGCCTCATGTTTAATGAAATGCAGATAGCGTGTTACGGCGACACTGTCACGAACACCGGCGCGATATTGCGATAGGAGTTCGATTTCGTTCAACTCAGCTTTCATCAGGAAGGGGTAATCCTGCTTGCTGTTAAGGCGGACATCCTCCGGCAAAGCATTGACGAGCGAGCGGCTGACGCGGTTTGTGTTCGCGATGAGGACGCCGTCCGGCAACTCACTGAGGTATGCCTCAATTGTGTCATAAGGGCGAAGCGTGATATCCTGCTCCGCAAAGGCTGACTCACTCGCGTCATCAACTTTAGAGGGGTCAATAAAGACAAGCGCTTCCCTTTGCGAAATAAAGGCGAACGCCATGGCAACCACATTGGTCGGAATGTCACTTCCACGAAAATTCATTAACCACGCGATGTCGTCGAGGCCCACATAGAGCGCGTAATCAGCGCCATCTGTGACCATTTTGCGTCGCACTTCATTGATTTTGTCAGACGCTTCACGTCCGGTGTACCGGATGTCATGCAGGAAGATCTTGCCTGTGGGCAGTGCCGGGCGGTCATCCCAGATGGTGCCGATCAGGTCGAGGTCTGTTACGAGTTCGATCGTGCGGGGAGCGAAGCGCTCCATCATGCGCTTGGCTTGGGCTTCGGGAAGCAGTCGTCCGTCGATTGATAACCGTGTGCCTTCCGGGAGCGACGTTTCAAGCCATTTTTCTACCGTGGGCACGCCGGGCGCACCCTGTTTCATGAGTTCAAAACATGTCCCGGAGATCTGTTTTTCTGCCTGGATATGGTATCGACCATCAGCCCAAAGAAGGGCTCGGTCTTGTGTGACAACAACCGTTCCGGCTGAACCGGTGAAACCTGACAGCCACTGCCTGCCCTGATAATGAGGCGCGACATACTCGGAATTGTGCGGGTCGGCTGTGCCTACATAACAGGTGTCGACGTTGTGTTTATTCATCATTGCGCGCAGGCGATTAACTTTTTCATTTGTAGTCAGCATGGGTGTTTATTTCATCCTTAATCAATCGAATATTATTCTGCTATTCATTGTATCACGCGCGAGACATCTCGTTGCGCCACAATAAGCTATGCCACCGCAAACCTCTTCCGGTCTGTCGGTCGAGACGGCAATCCCCGCGATTCGGGTGGTGTACAATAGCGTAACCTCACAATTAATGATCATAAGGGCTATGTATACGGCCTTATCGGATTTTATGAACAGAAAGGGCGGTACAAGTATGGTGACAAAGAAAACAGCGCTGGTAACGGGGGGCGCGCGAGGTATCGGACGCGCGATCTGTGAAGTGCTCGCCAGGGAAGGCTACCACGTCCTGATCAATTATTTCCGTTCTGAGGCGGAGGCGAATGGGATTCTTGCATCGCTTCAAGCGAAGAGTTTCTCCGCGACACTGCTTCGTGCCGACGTTGCAAGCCCACAAGATGTGCGAGAAATGGTTGCGTCCGCGCTTTTAGAGACAGGGCGCATCGATGTCCTCGTTAACAATGCCGGGCTGGCGGCATGGGGTCTTCTCACAGAAACACCGGAGGAGACATGGGACCGCGTGCTGGCAACCAATCTCAAATCTGGCTATCTGCTGTCGAAGGCAATCTTGCCCAATATGATCCGAAACGGTTCCGGCAGTATTGTCAATGTTTCTTCTATGTGGGGTGTTCTTGGAGCGAGCTGCGAAGCGGCTTATTCGGCCAGCAAGGCCGGGCTTATCGGACTCACACGCGCGCTGGCTCAAGAGGTCGCGCCTGCGGGGGTTCGAGTGAACGCTGTTTCGCCCGGAGTGATCAGCACCGATATGATCCGGGGATTTACAAAAGAGGAACTCGCGAATCTCGTTGACCGGACACCGCTTAGCCGGGTTGGGACGCCGGAGGAAGTGGCCGAGGCTGTCGCGTTCCTTGTCTCAGACAAGGCGTCGTTTATCACAGGGCAGGTGCTCGGAGTTGATGGCGGATTCACCTGTCAGTAGCCATAATAGTTTAGCAATAAAGAGCGCTGCCTCCCGTTAGGGGAAGCAGCGCTTTTTCACTGCCGGTCAAGCCGGGTGCGTATTTACCCGATTCATTTCCCTACAAGCTCGGGATAAGGAAGCATGCTTTCAACTTTCTCAATCGTTACAGGGGTACCGTCCGCCATCGCCGCTTCCACTGTGATCGCATTCTTCCAGCAATGCTCAGCGAAGGGGAACAACGGAAATTGGGAATCCAGGTAGTCCGCGAGGTCTTCCAACACGTCAGGTGGTTGCATGTCAAGTGTTCTTGGTCCTGTTTCAACATCATAAGTATTGCGTGCGGGCAAGATAATGCCTCCCACTAATAGTTCTTCGAGAATATCCATCGCTTCCCAGTATTCTTGCGCGTCGACCATGAAATAGCTGAGATCACTTTCCCACTGACTGATATATAATCTGGGTACAATGGTTTGATGCGTATAATCGCTCAGATCTCCTCCATAAGCCGAAATCATCATATCAAGCAATGAGAACTGGATATAGCCCTGCGATCTGTCTTCTGGAGCAGGGAGAGGAATGAACATCTCCTCAACCGCGAATACGAAATCACCCATTTTGCCTGCCGCGGTCAAATAATAGAACGCGTCATCGCTGTAGATCAAATCACTGCCGCCGTCGTTGACGAAATTGACGAGCTTAAGACCGCCTAAAGTCTCAGCATAGACGGCCCAATAGCCGTTAAAGTTTGCTACACCAAGAGAGTCACAGCTACAGTGCACAACGTGCTCGGGTATGCCGTCACCGTCGAAATCGATGGAGGTGTATTCATAAAGTGGTTCCGTTATCAGATAATCCAGCATTTCCCAGTTGGGGTGCGCGGTAGTATTTAGCTCTTGCGCATAGGGCGGCAGGCAGAATTGCCATTCAAATTCAGCGGGGTTTTCAGTTAATAAGAGAACCGCGTCCTTCCACTGATCACCGGCATTAACTATCGGTTCCTCAAACGCGTACTCCGGCCCAGGACTTTTGGCGAGATGATCTTTGAGATAGAAACGATCGAAGTAGACAGATTCACCGTAAAGCTCTTGCGCGAGCCGGGCGGAATCCGGTTTGTCGGGGAAAGTTTCACGGATCCATAGATAACCATCTTTGTATTTTGCAAATTCAGCTGCGGCATATACGCCTTCTAGTACAAGCGCTTCATTCTCCGCAATGATTTCGTCGCGTTCCTCGGCTGTAACGACATCAATCCGTACAGCATTCCACGTCCAGTCTTCAGTTCGATCATCGGGGAAGTCAACCAGTGAGGCAAGTCCATAGTTGATGCTCTGACGGTGCGTGACCCAAAAACCTGTGGGCGTGGGTTCAACATACATCATTCGCGCCGCTTCTGGATCTAACCGCAGATCAATCGCGAAATCGAGTGTCGGATTCTGGTAGTAGTAGACGGGGTTAGCTCCCAAGTGTTGCGCGCGATAAGCGTCGAGTGCGCTCAGACGTTGTTCAAACTCTGATAGTTCGCCTTCTGGCTCAGGATCAGATTCGGAGGGAGCGATAGTCGGCGCGACCGTCGACCGCGTTGTACCCACAGTAGTTGGGCGTGCAGTTGGAGGAGTCACTTTATCGTCTTTGATAAACAAAAAGTAAACGCCCGCCGCGATGCCGCCTAAAAGGAGAAGAGCACCGAGGACAATGGCGACGATCGCTCCTACGCCGAGTCCGGGTTTTTTACCCGGCGGCGGTGGGGACGGCATTTGTGGGTAGGCTGACGGATATCCCTGCCATTGAGGGCCAGGCACCTGTTGCTGGGGATTGCCTGGGTATCCTTGCCACGGCTGATCAGGAGATGGAGGAGGCGGTGCTTGTTGTGGGTACACGCCGGGGTATCCCTGTCCAAGATGTTGTGGCGCGACAGGTGGCGCGTATTGCGTAGTATAAGGCTCCGTCGGATACTCGGCGGGAGGGGGAGCTGTGGGATGAGGGTGACCGGCATCGGGAGTTACGTAAGCATTTCCCTGTGTTTCCGGCATACCGGGTCCGTCTGGATTAGGATTCTGAGTGGGCCTCTGTGGGATCGGTTTGCAGTGGTCGCCATCGGGAGACTGATTGTTACTATCCATGTATTACCCCCATGCTGCTGATGAGTCAACACTAAACTGTTCAGTGGGACTCCGTCAACACGAGTGCATAAAAAAACGCCGCTCCTGTTAAGGAAGCGGCGCTCTTTGCATTGTCAAAAAGTTCGTTTAGCGGTCGAGATTGAAGGCACCCCAACCGGCATACACGGCGGCGTCACCGAGGTGCTCCTCGATACGCATCAATTGGTTGTATTTGGCGACGCGGTCTGTTCTTGACGGCGCGCCTGTCTTGATCTGCCCGGTGCCCATAGCGACGACGATGTCGGCGATGGAGACGTCCTCGGTCTCGCCGGAGCGGTGAGATACGACGGCCGTCCAGCCGTTGCTCTGAGCCATATCAATGGCGTCAAAGGTTTCTGTCAATGTGCCAATCTGATTGAGCTTGATCAGAATCGAACCCGCGGCGCCCATTTCGAGACCGCGTGCGAGACGCTCTGTATTCGTTACGAACAGGTCATCGCCAACCAGCTGAACGCGATCGCCGATACGCTCATTGAGCTTAACCCAACCGTCCCAGTCGTCTTCGGCAAGTCCGTCCTCGAGAGAGATAATAGGGTACTTGTTACAAAGCTCTTCATAGTAATCGATCATTTCGTCGGTTGTCTTGAACTCGCCCGTTTTCCAGAACAAGTAGCCCTCTTTGCCTTGGGCCTTGGCTTCTTCGTAAAGTTCAGTGCAAGCGGGGTCCATGGCGATAAAGAAATCTTCACCAGCTTTGTAACCGGCGGCCTCTATGCCGCGAACCAGCCACTGCAGAGCTTCCTCATCGCTTTTGAGGTTAGGCGCGAAACCGCCCTCATCGCCGACAGCTGTTGAATAGCCTTCTTTCTTTAAGAGACTTTTCAGCGTGTGGAACACCTCGGTACACCAGCGCACGGCCTCTTTGAATGAGGGCGCGCCTACGGGCATAATCATGAACTCCTGTAGGTTGATGCTGTTATCCGCATGCTTGCCTCCGTTGATGACATTCATCATAGGGACGGGAAGAATGTGGGCGCGGATACCGCCCAGGTATTGCCACAACGGGAGATCAAGCGCTTTGGCCGCAGCCTTTGCGCAGGCAAGTGAAACGGCCAGAATGGCATTGGCGCCAAGGTTGGCCTTGTTATCCGTACCGTCGAGCTCGATCAGCGCGCGGTCAATCTCGACCTGGTCAAAGACATTCATGCCGATGATCTGGGGAGCAATGGTGAAATTGATATTGTCAACCGCCTTTTGAACACCCTTGCCGAGATAACGTTCCTTATCGCCGTCGCGCAGCTCAACGGCTTCATAAGCGCCTGTTGAAGCGCCTGAAGGCACTGCGGCACGGCCATATGAGCCGTCAATTGTGAAGACTTCGGCTTCCACTGTCGGGTTGCCGCGGGAGTCCAGAATCTCTCTGGCCTGTACTGCTTCGATCCATAGTTCTATCATGTGTATGTATCCTCCTAAAAGAAATCATCATTAGTGTTGACCTCGTTGGTCCAAGAGGTAGTATAACAAATCGCGGCCGTTAGTAAACGGGTTTTCGTTACTTTATTCTATAAAATCCTTAGGGATCGCTTTGACGGACGCCAATAGAATGATAAGTTGCGCAATTGACGTGAATACGAGTAACCAGGCGATCGGAAATACGTCCGCCAGGGGCCCGAATACAATCGCTCCCAGCGGAATGGCTGCCGATCCAATCATATAAAGTAGCGCGAACACGCGACCATGATAGGAACGATCGACTCGCTCCTGGAAAAAAGTTGTGACAGCCGTCGTATAAAACGGAACAACCATGCCCAGTGAGAATGCCAGCGCGACGAAGAACACGAACTTCGGAGTCTCCATTAGCCCGACAAGCGCGAGCCCAAGTGTTCCAATCGAAACGAGTAATCCCGCCCATCGAATGGTTTTCAGATGACTCTTGAATCTCCCTTTGAGCGAAACGATCAGCCCGCCGATCGCCATACCGGTGAAAATAGCCGTCTGTGTCGCCGAGATTTGCCAGGCTTGCGTGCCGAAATGACGCCGGATGTAGAGAGGCATCAACGTGGCGACAGGTGAGATCAGGATCATGAAAAGAGCATAGATGATCATGAGGTTTCGTATAATGTGGTTTTTCTTAACGTACAAAAATCCCATACGAAACTGCGTCATTACTGACTCGGGAGGGGCAGACGCAATATCCGGAAGGTGGTCCGCGAGCAAGCCTTCTGCTGCGTCATCGTCCATAACCTGAGAGGCGATCTGAGCATCTTCAAGCGAGGGGAAACCCCATGCACTACCGTGTTTTAGTTTGGGTTCAATGCCCAGTGCCGTGACGACTTTGCCTGTACGCTGGTGTGGAATGGGAAGCGCAATCATGATAGCGACCGCGATCGCTGCCGTTACGACATCCACCAAAAAGACAATCCAGAGCGGGAACAGCGTGAGCAGCGCGCCGCCGAGTATCGGTGACAGCAAAAGAATCACATTTTCGATTGTGCTGTAGATGCCATTGATGCGCACAAGGTCTTTTTTTGGTGTGATCTGTGGGATCAACGCTTTGTTGGCGGGACTCTGAATGCCGCCGCCCAAAGAACGGACTGCCGCGGTGACGTAGATCATCCAAACAATATCGTAACCGAACACGTAGAAGATCATGAGCGCGAGTGTGACAAGCGCAATCGCTGAATCGGCGATGATAATAATCCAACGCCGGTCGTACCGGTCGGCCCAAACGCCGGCAAAAGGCGCGACTACTAATTGGGGGATGAAAGAGGCGAGCGTGATGATCATCATCGATGTGCCGGAGTTGGCACTTAGCGCGACGAACCAAATGATCGCGAATTGAACGAGGCCTGATCCAAGAGTAGAGATAGCCTGTCCACCGAGAAATGCGGCGCTCACGCCCTTCCAGCGCAGCGCTCCCTTTTGCGTATCACTTTGCATACGCAAAAGTATAGCATGATGACCCTTTTCTATGTGCCCGCGCGTTTGAGACAGCTGGTCTTAGGTGTTAAACTGAGCCTATCGATAAACTGTTGTTAATCAGGAGATAAAGGAGCAAATCAAATGACTGTAGACTGGAAACACCAGATCAGGAGATTGACGGATAAGGGTGCGACATATGCCGATGTCCGTTATTATCCGAAAAAGGAAGAAGACGTCATGTTCATGTGGAACGGAAACTTCCTCGAGTTCAACCGGTCCGAAGAAAGCGGCTTCGGAGTTCGCGTTTTAGTCGATGGCGCCTGGGGCTTTGCCGCGTCATCCAGCATGACCGATGTGTCAATAACGTTTGACCGCGCGTTTGCCAACGCGGCTGCGGCCGCGACACGGATCAAACGCCCCATCAGACTGGCAGACAAAGAAGTCTTGTCCGGACGCTTCACCAGTCCCTGCGAACAGGACCCCTTTGAGGTACCCCTTGCCGAGCAAATCGCTCTGATGAAGGATCTCGACAGCTACGTCAACAAACCCGGGGTCGAACAGCGACGCGTCATACTAAGCACCGTACGCAATACAATTCAATATTACGATTCTGAAGGCGCGGAGATCGAAAAACACATCACTGACATATTCCCGACTATCCAAGTCGCCGCGACGGACGCCGAAGGCATGCAACAAGGACGTAAATACCTTCCGCCCAGGCTCGGTCCGACACGTGGATGGGAGATAATGGACCGCGATCACTGGAAAAACCAAGCAGATCGCATTGTCAACGAGATGAAAGAAATGCTCGAAGCGCCTAAATGCCCGGCCGGTAAGATGTCCGTGATCTTGATGCCTGACATGATGTTCCTCCAGGTACATGAGACGATCGGTCACGCACTTGAGCTCGACCGCATCCTCGGCTATGAGCTGTCATTTGCCGGAGGGTCGTTTGTGCGGCTGGAAGACTTTGGGAATCTGCAGTACGGATCGCCGAAACTCAATGCCCGGGCCGACGCGACGCTCATCAATTCGCCGGGAAGCTTCGGCTATGACGATGACGGCGTCAAAGCCCAGGATCGCATGCTGATCAAGGACGGCATTCTGGTGGGAGCGATCACATCGCGCCAGATGATTACTGAAGCCAACGAAAAGGCAGGTCGTGAAATCTTCGACGGATCGGGCGGAACATGTCGCGCCTGTTCATTCACGCGGGTCCCGATCGAGCGTATGACGAATATCAATGTTGATCCAGGTGAGGACGGGTCTCTAGAGGATATTATCAGCAATACAGAGCGTGGCGTTGTTCTATCCGGTGAGAAGAGCTGGTCGATCGGCTCGAACCGCGAACAGTTTCACTTCTCCACCGACATCGGCTGGCTTGTTGAAGACGGTGAGCGAAAGGGTATCGTCAAGAACTGTGCTTACAGCGGCATGACGCTCGATTTCTACCGCTCGCTCTCTGCGGTCGGCGACAAGTCCACGTGGGAAGTCCAGTATGTTGACAACTGCGGCAAAGGCGTTCCGGGTCAGGTTATGCAACTAGGTCACGGCGTCCCTGTCTGTCGCTTCGACAACGTTAAGGTAGGTGAATAATATGAGATCCCAAGATGTAATCGCTAAATTGCGTGAATTGCGCGAATACGCGCTCGCTCAGGGAGCGAAAGCACAGATTATATGGAGCGCGGAAGACAGTCATATGGTCCGCTACGCGAACTCCGCCGTCTCGCTTAACTCAAATGAGAATCTGACGCGGCTGGAAGTCACTGTTTACGGTGATCGCAAAAAGGCGTCTTCCGGGCTGGTTGTTGACTACGAGAACATGGCGGGCATGAAAGCCGCGATTGATAAAGCGATAGGCATGTTGCCATTCGCTTCCCCGTTGTCCTATCAGCCGACCATTGCGTCGATTCCTGAAACAAGTATTTCGGAGGCGAGCTACGATCCGGAGATTGAGTCGCTCTCCAATGAGGAGATTGTCGCCTTCGTGAATCAAGCGACCGATGGCCTTGAGACGGATGACATTCTCTTGTCCGGCAATTTCTCGGCAGGTGTCGCTGAATACGCGACGATCACTACTGAAACGCCTGAGGTTATCTACTGGCGTTCGAGTGACGTTGGGATCACGCTCGTTCTGGCGTCTGAGAAACGCAAATGGGAAGCTAACGCGGAGCAGTTTGTGTGCCGCAAGAGCTGCCTTGACGCCCAAGAACTCCACGACCGCCTCTCATGGCTCGTCGATCTCTATAACACGCGTCCCGAAGTGAGACTGCCGGAAGGGCCTTATCGTGTTGTACTCGGGCCGGCGGCCATCGCCGAGTATCTCAATTTTCTCGGTTATGTCGGTTATTCGGGTGGTTACGTCAAGCGTGGGTTCAGTATGTTCAAGCCTGAACACGTCGGTCAAAAAGTGATGTCCGAACACTTTACCCTGATGGAGGATCCGTCGCTTCGTGAAACGTTCGCCATGCCGGTTGACGCGTATGGCAGACGACGCGAAAAGCGCGCTATCTTTGACAAGGGAGTGCTTACAGGCTTTCTCTGGGATCAGCAGGCGGCTGACGAATTCGGCGAAGAGGCGACAGGCCACGACGTGGCGAATCTGTCGATCGAGCTTGCCGGAGGCGACGTCGATGTCACAACGATCCAGGAGTTCGCGGATCTGCCACGTGACCAGGACATTCTGTATGTCCCCTTCTTACACTACGTCAATATAGTTAACCCCACCGAAGGACTGCTGACAGGTGTTTCACGTTTTGGAGCGCTTTATTTGAAGCAGGATGGGACCATCGAACTTCCTTACAATGTGCGCTTCACAGAGCGTCTCAATAAAGTTTTTGGTGAGAAGCTCGTCTGGCTAGCTAAAGACACCGTGCCATACGGTAGCTCATCACACTATTACGGCCGTGATCCATCGGCGACACTTGTTCCGGCGCTTGCTTGCTTTGACAATGTCAACGTTGAGATATCGAATGAAAGCTTCTGAATAAAAATAGGTTTGCTCTAAAATAACAAAACCCTCTCGTTCGCGAACGGGAGGGTTTTGCTCGGTCTCAATTGATATGAACCGATTATTCGACGTAGCAGCGCTCCATCCATTCAGGCTTTGTCCGATCAGTGTAGACCGTGTACTTGGCAATAAGCGCAGCGGGTCCGTATGTCATTTTAGACTGCCTGAGACCGGGATCGCCGTTGTCATCTTCGCGATTGACGAATGCGATATCGCGGTTATCCCCATACATTTTCATAAACTCAGAGACAAGCATTTGGTAGACGCCACTGAAATTTGTATCAGCTTTTTCCACATGAACGTAAAGCGTATCACCTTCAATTTCGGCCAGTGAAAAACCTACGACTTGATCTCCAACAAAAAGCACCCCGCCGAACATATCGTACTCGCCCATGTGGTTGAGCACTTCTTGGATTTTAATAGCTTCTTCGGCCAGCGTTCTGTCATTAGGCTGATTATCGACTTCCGCTTCACATGCGAATGCGCTAACGGCATCGATATTGTCATTCGTGATCGCCTCGAAACGCCAGTCAGGAGAGCTGCGCCGGAACCGGTTTATGTTGCCACGCGTCGAGCGGTGTTGGCCTCCCCTGAGTTTGAGGAGATCCTGTGCTTCGTAGAGGTAATCGAAATAGTCTCGCTCGGAGATTGCGTGAAAGCCGGGGTACAGAGAGGCGAGATACGCCAAGTCTATGTCACCGACGATGCAGAAGACGAGCGGTTCGCCGATCTCTTTGCAATGCGCCTCTAATAGTTCCAGCGCATCTTCCCGTCTCTCACCGAGCGGAACAGTATAGGCGGTATGCTTGTCGAAAATTCGCATGCTAAGGATCAGGCAGTCCGCCGCGATCACAAACTCGTTTTGAAACCAGTCGCGCCAAATGAAGATGCCGCCCACAGTCAAATCGCAGAGTCGCTGCGGGTTGGGCGTCAGGTAGGGACGCACGAGCGGGATGTGCTCCCGCTCAAGTGTCTGAAACGTTAACATGTGCTAATTGTCACCTTTATTCGCTGACAAATCCGCCCTCACGGAGGATTACAGAGGCCTGTTCGAGGTTTGCTGTCGAGATGCGTACGATTGGTCCTGTGCAGCCCATGCCACTTTCTGCGTAGATGTTTTTGCTCCACAACAGGTGAACAGCGTCCTCTAGGTCCATCACGTCAATGCCCTGGATTTGCTCAGTGACAACTTCCGAAGGCGGCGCGACGATCTGTTCTACCGCTTGTTTTGATGAAGCAGCCTCACGACGCTCATTGAGAAGGCGGTCAAGACCTGCTTTTCTCGCGAGCGCGAGCTCTTCACGATACACATCCTTGAGTCGGCCTTTGGCCAGGGAAGCGGCGTATTCAATCGCCGATCCGATAACGGGGGAGCCTGACGCGCGGGATACAATCATGACGATGCCCGACATTTTTTCTCCGACACCCGGTCCGTAACCGGCTCCTACCGTTTCATAAGAACCGCCCGAGGTATAAGCCGAGAGCATCTTGAGCACAACGTTGCCCGTGAGCGAATCGAGGACGAGGACATCCTGCGACGCCCGGAGTATGTCATTGCCTCGCATGACGGCGCCGCCGTCCGAACGGCCTGAAGTGGCGAATGTGATTGGGTAACCATTAGTTTTTAGTGCCTTAAGAATAATCTCGGCCTGGCGGGTGCCGTCAAGATTCAACATCCCCACAGTCGGGTTTGCCAAGCCATCGGCTTTGGCAGTCGCTATGCCGGCGATCGCGTTTAACACCATCGCTTCGACGCGGTCCGTTGACGTTGTTCCCGTTGTGGTTGCCAGATAGATATCCTTGCCTGTCGCAGGGGCGATGGCACGTCCTACCGTGGACACACCGATTGGGAAAGGATAGTGCATGGCGATCGCCGCGTCGGCTTCTCCCGATGCGAGTAGCTCTTCCATGGTTTCGAATGCGTCATCCGCGCAGTCGCAGTCGATCGTCGTCACACCTTTTGCCTGCTCCGTACCCAGATAGAGTACGTCGATCCCATGTCGGGTGGCCTCGACGCAGCCCGCCATCACGTTTTTTTCGCCAAGTTCAGAACCGGGCCCGATCACGGCGACGCGAACACGTTTGCCGAATTGGCCCGTTTCCAGACCATCAGCCAGTTCAGAGAAAATGCCTGCGATGTCGCGTTTGATCTTGTCCATCGCGATCACCTGCTTTCCAGTAGTCCGGCGGCGAAGTCACGCAGTGATTCGGCTATGATCTGACGGATCTCATCAGTGGAGACGCTGGATGCCTTGTCGTCGACGCCCAAGTTCCGTTCCATTAGGAAGGAGACGCCATCAAATAGGTTGGTCATGCGGCCGAGGAATAGGGAACCCTTGCCGACTATCATGACGCGGTTGATATCACCTTTCAGCATGGCATCGCGTGTGTGACCCATTAGGGGGACGCCGGAAGGGATGTGGCCCTGCGTGGGAGCAAAACCGGGTAGTCCATGTTTTTCAACAAATGCGCCAAGGTCTTTGCGTTCGATATCGCCGCGCTTGACAGCGAGAGCACCAATCATTTTCATGTTTGACAGGGGGACATCGCCAGCACCGGCTGGTTTTGTGATGTCCGGATTTTGCATCTCTGGTGAATAATAGTCGACGTCTGTCACTTTGAGACCGGCTCTTTCAAGCGGATCTGTGACGAGGGACGCGATGACATTTTGCGGAGCGCTTCCTGTTCCGACAGCGTGCCAGCCGACATTTTCGACATTGATTTCAGGGTTGATCCCATCGTTCTCAGAGATGATGACCGCGAAACCGCCAAGACAATCCTCCAGGAT
>LSQX01284374.1_pt1 | contig 14625 bp, 17 predicted proteins | sample 654561 | NCBI WGS metagenome assembly LSQX01 (sample SAMN04489861, study PRJNA283612) | anaerobic digester metagenome | isolation source: 4 biogas reactors fed with cattle manure at either 37C or 55C with and... | place: Denmark: Kongens Lyngby | collected 2014
AAGACATACTTTTATTGTCTAACACCTTTATTCCTCTAGCCATTAAGAGACCTCCCTATATTTAATATAATAACATTTTTTTAGGCAAATTAAAAGACATACCTTATTGTTGTGCACTTTTTAAAAGAAAATACCAAAAATTCCCTTTATATAAAAACAGCTTGAGAAATCAGGCAAATTAAAAAGTACTTATTAATTAAAGTACTCTTATGCTACACAAATAGTTGTTCACGTATTTCAATAAAATTATCACTTACAGTTAATATTTAAATAATGATTTTACAACAATATTAAGCTAATCCATTTTACGATATAAATTGTTCACCTTTTTTATTAAACGCTCATCTTTTATTTTATATCCATTTTTTATTGATAAGAAAAGAAAAGTTAAATCAATTAAATTTAGATGCTTAATGATCGCATAATATGTTGAAATGAAAAAATTATTCTTAAATAAATTAATAGACCACTTCGAAATAGAAAGCGTTTCTACTAGATTAATAAAATCTTTTACATATTGTTTTTTATATGTAATAGGAGTCTTCATCTTAGGAATCTTAACACCTAAAATAACTAAAACATCAGAAGCTATTACACTATCAATTAGTTTTTTTACACTTTGATTTTGAATATTATTTTGTTCATATATCTTTGCAATTTCTTTACCTGCATAAAGATAATCTAAATGATTTAGACTTATGGTGTTAATAAGCGACGATGGTCTTTGTAAATAATGATAAAAAACATCTTTTGCAAAAACATATTTGGTAAAGTTTTTCTTTATTTGATGATTAAATAGTGCATCTTCATAACACCTAAGTTTTTCATCAAATCTAACATCATCGATAACACTTCTCTTATATAATTTCCCAGTGACATAACGAGGCATTGTAATACTCCTACTATCCTCATACATATTTCCTAAAACTAAATTATTATGTAGTTTTTTTTGTTCTGTAAAGGTAAGAATTTTCTTCCCCCTTTTATACCAGAGTAAACGTTCTGTATCAACAACATCTGCATCATACTTTTCTGCAATATCTACCATTTTAAAGATAGCATCTTTATCGATAAAATCATCACTGTCAATAAAGAAAATATAATCACCTGTTGCTGACTCTATTCCTTTATTTCTAGCACGACTGACACCACCATTTTTCTTTAAACTCACAATTTTAAGATGCTTGCATTTCTTTTTATATTTTTCAAGTAATGCTAATGATGTATCTGTACTCTTATCATCTACTGCAATAATTTCAATATTATTATATGTTTGTGTAATAACACTATCTAAACAAATAGATAAATACTTAGATGCATTATAAATTGGTATAACTATACTAACACGATTCAATTACTTCACCTTATTCTAAAAATCAATATTTCCTACTTAATTATACCACATTTTATCTCTTTTTATTGTATGTTTGGCAGGCGTTAAAAAAAGCATCAAAAATTTTTTTACTGTTTTTATCACAAAGCAAATCTTCAGGATGCCACTGAACACCCAACATAAACAATGCTGATTCGTTTGCAATTGCTTCAATCTTATCATCCGCTGTGCCAACAATTTTTAGTGAGCCCGGGTTGGTTAATACTTCATTGTGTCTACTGTTCACTGCTATTTTCTCAGTACCTATTATTTTGTATAATTTTGAACGTTTATCAATGGTAATCAGGTGTGCATATTCAAGTTCGCCCTTGTTATGATCTATAATGAAATCTAATGTTCCTCCAAAAGCAACACCAAGAGATTGCATACCTAAACAAATACCTAGTAATGGTATATTTTTCTTACATATATATTTTATCGCCTCAATATCATATTGATAATAATCCGTGCCTCCTTGTAATATAAAACCATCACATAAATTTATTACTTCATATAATTTTTCTATTTCATTACGCATCATCTTATTGGCAACATCTTTTGTAGGTGCTATTAAACCTAAAGGAATAGCATTATTATCAATTATGACATCGGTTATTGCCTTTGAAAACGATGTAATATCTTTGTCCGCCTTTTTAGGTCTCCCTAAAATACCGATTATCAAACTCATAAATTCACCCCCTACATTATATGAAAAAAGAAAAGAAATAATTTAGTTTATTTCTTTAACAAATTCAATTACTATAATCCTTCTCCTACTAAAACTACCGGTCTAAAAGTACTACCTATATGAGCATTACCATCTGTACTACTAAAACCAAAAATACCACTATTTACACCATGACTATAATGCCCACCACGAGCCGACCAAACATACATCAAATACAACATATCTGAATGGTCATCATACCAACTTGTTGTTCCTGTATAAGAAGAAGTTGTTTCATACATAGCGTTACCTTTTTTGTTTTTAGAATTGTTATAATTACTAGCTTGGCTATCTGTTGTTGTGGTATATAAATCTTTATATTTTTTATCAGCGTTTTTAATATTACCGCCATAAAGAGCTATACTTGCATTACCATTATCAACATAAGAGACAGTTCTCTCCCATGCACCACCAGACATATCATAAATACCATATATATTTCCTGTTGTACTTGCTTTTACACCATTTGAAGTATGATATTGGTTGCAACTAGTCGCCGATGATGAGGCTTTTTCATCTCCTGCACACCCTGTTATATAATTGCTATTAGGATTCAACCAAACCTCTTCCAACTCTTTTCCATATGTTGATTTACTTAAGTATACTACTGCTCCCCATTCAAGATCTTTCATCATATGGGTATCCACTTCATTTGCATTCCAACCATAGGGGTTACCCTTATTTTCCATATTTCGTGATACTGCGTAAGAAGTACCAATAGTTAAACATCTCCATGAATTTACGTTGGGTATTATTTTAGGTGTTTTTGTGACATCGTTATCGGATTGATTACACGTATCTGTAATTGATGTTACTCCCTCAGAAGCAGTTGGTTCAAACTTTGCTACCCAAAATCCTAATTCTTCTCCATTAAATTGGAAAGCTGGGTGAAGAAAATGATGCATTGAAGTATCTTTTACATGAGCTTCATAGCCAGTACTTTCTACTATAGTATTATCTTCAGTAATATTTGTTGTACTTTTTAAAAACTTAACATTAATATCTCCAGCTTGTTTTCCTGTTAAATTTTCACACTCTTCTCCAGACATATGATAACAAGTCTCTATCTTATAAGCATANNTTCAAACTTTGCTACCCAAAATCCTGTTAATTCTACTCCTCCAAAAGTAAACGCTGGATGATTAGTCCATTTCCCATTCGAATCACTTGCATTGCCTACACGAGTTATGAAAATTTTTTCACCATTTGTATCATCTGTTCCAACACTGAATGATATATCTATCGTACCAAGCATACTTGTATGCCAATTACTTGAAATTCTATAAATATATCTTGGAATCCACACCCAAAATGAGCCATCCTGAGTCCTTGCATTAGCCCATTTCTTTATACTATAATCATACCATTCAGAATCCTTTTCAGTAGTATTTATCCATTTCGTCCCATCCCATTTAATAGGTGTCATACCTAATGATAGTCTAGGTTTATTTACACCTTTAATGTCATTGTAAATAATGTTATTCTCAATAAAGGAATCCTTACAAGTTGTTGTATCATTAGTTGAAACAATATTCATATCAATAAGAGTACCACAGGCTTTCAATCCTAACCATCTGTTTTTACCGACAATAATGATGTACGATTTATTATTAATTATTCCAACCTTTAATTCCTTATAATTTATATTTGACAAATTAAAAGCGGATAATGTATTAATGTTTAATGTTGTTACATCAAAATCCTCATCTTTTAACTTCTCATATTCTAATTGATGCAGTAACATCTTAGCATCACTCTTAAAAGCCTCTTTGGCCGCTACATCAACTATTTTTGATATGCTTGCAATAGATATCACTAAAATAATACCTAGAACAATAATTACGCCTAACAACTCTATAAGAGTAAATCCCATTTGTTTCGTTATGTTCATGATTATTACACCCTCTTAGGTATTAAATTGTATTATAATGGTTACTCTTCTTTAGTATGCTCTTCTTGGTATATTTAATAATCTACAAGTGTTACTTACCAGTATAATCATTATTATTATTGCATTAAATCCCGTAATTATTATTTGCATAAAAAAACACAATATTTAATTGTGCTTACATTATTTATAAGACTATTGNNTCATTTGATTAACTTGTTTTTGAGATGGCGTTCTTCCCATTTGTTGCATCATCATCTTTATCATTTGTTCATTTATCGGTGGGTTATCTTTAATATACTTTTTCATATATTTTCTAGCGACTACAAAACCGACGATACCTCCTATTATTAACCCTATTAACACATATAAAATATCAAAAAATAATTCCATTTTGTCCTCCTTACAGTAACATTTTACTAAAAATGTTAGTTTTAGACAAGTGTTTCTTTCTTTATCTTGTCTAACCAAAAATAATCTTTGTTAATAAAATCACATATAAATATATTGTTTTCAAACTCTTTTAATGAATCAATAAATGTTGGATAATTTATGTTACTTTTTATTTTTAAATGCGAATTATAAACAGTAAGTTTGCTTATTTCGTCAAAATAAAGATTTTTAATAATATGATTATTAATATTTCTTGAATATGATAGTTCACCACAATGTCTATTATATATATATTCATTGACATTCGTCTTATTAAAAGGAACCGCAATTTGTTCAAAAATTCGATACCCTAAAACAATATCATTATTATTAAGATTATATATTTGTTCAAAAATTTTATACAATGACGATGGTTTTGAATTATAAAAACTAGCAAAATAATCATTGACAATGAATACATAATACACACGCATATTAATCACCTCTTTATTAAGTTTACATATCGGAGTATAACCTAAAAAGTAGTCAACAATTGTCAAAATAGAGAAACTTATCTAAAAAGTTTCTCTATATTATTTTTTAATTTTTCTACAGTAAAACCATAATGCTCTAAAACCTCTTCTTTAGTACCACTAGAACCAAAACTATTAATTGTCATTAGATAATTATCGTTATATACAAAGCGAGACCATCCAGCACTTGAACCCGCTTCAATAACAATCGTTTTATAACCGACAGGAATAAGTTCCTCCCTATAAGAAGCAGGTTGTTCTAAAAATTTTTCTACACAAGGCATACTTATAACACGTAAGTCTACGCCATTTTTATAAAGTTCTTCAGCAACACTAATAGCAAGTTGAACTTCACTACCAGTAGCAATAATAATTCCTGTTAGACGTAACACTTCTTTTCTAACTATATAAGCTCCTTTGTTAACCTCAGACATGCTCGACTCTTTTAAAAGATGTGCTTCATTACGTGAAAGTGCAATAACACTTGGCTTGGTTGATTTTAAAATAGCGTCCCAAGTCCCAACAATCTCTCTAGCATCAGCAGGTCTATAAACATCTAGATTAGGAGTACTTCTTAGCATTGCAAGTTGTTCTATCGGTTGATGAGTTGGACCATCGGGTCCAATATTAATTGCATCATGTGTAAATATATATGTTACAGGCAAATTCATTAAAGCAGACATTCTGATAGCCGGCTTTAAATAATCAGCAAAAGCTAAGAATGTCCCACCAAAAACACGAAAGCCAGATAATGCAAACCCATTTAAAATTGCTCCCATTGCGTGTTCTCTAACTCCAAAGAAAATATTGCGTCCATCATATGATGATGAAGTATAAGCAGGATATTTTGATAAATATGCTTTGGTAGATGAAGCGACATCAGCATTACCACCTATAAAATTAAACATTTTATCTGCAACAACATTCATAATTTTACCATTTGTATCCCTTAAAGGTTCTTTTAGATCATCACCAAATTGCCACATTAGCTTAGGCAAATCAATGTTAATATCATAATTATTCTTACTTAAACTTATTAATTCAAACTTTCTAGTATCCGATGACTTCTCCATATATTCTTTAAAAACATTAGCCCAAGCACTATATTTTTTACCCGATCTACTTGCAATCATTGTTCTAAATTCTTGTGAGGCCTCATTGGACATCGAAAAAGGTATAGAACGTACATCCAAATTTTCTTTTAATTGATTAATATCATCCTTTGTAAGTGGTTTACCATGTACAGTACTAGTACCCGCTAAAACAGAACCACTACCAATAACAGTTTTGATTTCGATAATAGAAGGCTTATCTAAGACCTTTTTAGCTCTTGAAATAGCTTTATCTATTTCATCAATATTGTTTCCATCTTTTACATACTGTGTATGCCACCCCAATGCTTCAAAACGTTTTAATACATTTTCATTAAAACTTAAATTAGTATTACCATCTAGTGAGACATTATTTGAATCATATAAGACAATTAGTTTGCCTAACTTATAATTACCTGCTAATGAGGCCGCCTCATAACTGATACCTTCCATCAAATCGCCATCACTACACAAAACATACGTATTATAATCAAATAATTGTTTGCTTTGATCAAACATCCCTTTACGTTTTTCGTTATATTTGGTTGACAGAAATCTTTCAGCCATTGCTATTCCTACTGCTGTTGCAAAACCTTGACCCAGAGGACCTGTTGACATGTCAACTCCAGGTGTTACACCATATTCTGGATGACCTGGCGTTTTGGAATTAAGTTTTCGAAAGTTCTTAAGATCATCTATTGTGAGATTATACCCAGCTGCAAATAAAGTAGCATATAATAATGCAGAACCGTGTCCCGCTGACATAACAAAGCGATCACGGTTCATCCATTTCTCATCGTTAGAATTAATATTCATATGCCTAGCATATAAAGTATATAGCATTGGTGCTGCTCCTAGTACAATACCTGGATGACCAGAACCCGCTATTTCTATCATATCAATAGCTAATGCTTTTATATTATCGATTATTTTTTTATCAATGTTTTTTTCTTTTTTCGCCATTTGTATAACACATCCTTATTATATTTGTATTATACCAAAAAACATTGCTTTTTAAAAGTAAAGTTCATTATTTTACGTTTATAACAAGTACGTTGGGTTTTGTAATTTCTACTTCATCCAATCTTTCAAAACGCCACGAGCATAATGATAAATACAAAACAACAACTACACAAGTAATAATAGCACCTTTAATATTCATATATACCATCTCCTTTTCATTATTATCATACAACGAACTTTTGTTCGTGTCAATGCTATTACAAACATTTGTTTGACATTTTACGTTTTTTATGTTAAACTGTAAATATAATAAAATCTAAGGAGGAAATATAGTGGAAAAACTAACTCCCAGACAAGAGGAAACTTTGAAATTTATTAAAGAAAAGATAGCCAAAAATGGATATCCACCTACTGTACGTGAAATTGGTAAGTTCTTAGGTTTATCCTCTCCAGCTACTATTCAAGTACATTTAACAAACCTTGAAGAAAAGGGTTATATTAAAAAAGGCGGCAATAAAAGTAGAGCGATAGAATTGTTAGTGAAAAATGAATATACTAACCAAAATGAGGAAATAGTACAAGTTCCATTATTAGGTATGGTTACAGCAGGTACACCAATTGAAGCTATTGAAAGACCAAACGATTTTTTCTCACTACCCGCATATCTCATTCCTAACAAAAAGGAAGTCTTTACATTAGATGTTAGTGGTGATAGTATGATAAATGCCGGCATATATGATGGTGATATCGTTATTGTCCAAAGACAAAACACTGCTAATAATGGCGATATTGTTGTTGCTATGACAGATGAAAATGAAGTCACATTGAAAAGATTCTATAAAGAAAAAGACCATATCAGACTGCAACCTGAAAATGATCTTTTATCCCCCATTATATTACCTAACGCTAGTATTTTAGGAAAAGCTATTGGTTTATATCGTCAGTTTTAATTCGTAAAATTATAATTAAGGTGTAGATAATATTATCTGCACTTTTTTTATTATTTAAATTTTTGTATAAAAATAGGGAATAACATTTTCATATTATTCCCTAACAACATTACAACTAACATATACCATTTTACTATCAATAAGATATTACTCTTCAAATTTCATTTTAAAAAGCTTTGCGGCGATGAATATTTCGTCCCATCAAAAACTATTTTGTAAGCCTTAAAAACTCACTTTATTTTGCTTAAAAAGGGATTTAGGTTAAAAGTAATGTTTTTCTGGTTTATAATCCTGTGCCAACTAGTAAGACAACACGAAAACTCATGGTAGAACTTTGCGCAGAACCGTTAGCACCCCCAAAGGCAAAAACCCCTGCAGAAGATGGTGACTTGTAGAACCCACCACGACTAAACCACGTGTTATTGGTCATTACCATAACAGAATAGTCATTATACCATGATGTTGCATCTACCCCCGATGAACTAGTTTCGTACACTGCATCTCCTTTTTTTGATATTGTATTATCATAATTAGTTGATTGACTCTCTTTAGCACCAACCTTATATACATCTTTATATTTTAAATCCGCTTCCATTATCTGAGTACCCTTAAAATATAAACTGGATGTGTTATCAACATAAGCAGCGACCATCTCTGATGCACCACCACTCATATCATATATCCCATAGATATTTCCAGTTGTACTTGCATTAACACCTAGAGTTGTATGATACTCATTACAAATCGATTCATTTGCTTGAGACACTCCATTTCCGGCACAACCTGTTATTAAAGCATTATTTGAATTATTCCATATTTCAGTTGGGTTACCGTATTGAGATTTTGAAAGATATGCTACTGCTCCCCACTCAACATTCTTCATCATATGTGTATCTATATTATTACCACTAAAACCCCAACCATAAACTGGATTAGTTTCCAATGACCTCGACACAGTAAACATATTTACTACTGATATGTATCGCCATGAATATACATTTGGTGTAAATTTAGGGGTTAATGTTGGTATGTCACAATTAACTACACTCGCACCTGTATAACAATCAGTTCCTTCGACACTTGGTTCAAATTTTGCTACCCACATTCCTGTTATTTCGTCATCGCCGAATGTAAAGGCCGGATGGCTGGTCCATTTGTTATTTGAGGCTCTAGCTGTTGTCCCAAAATCTAAAGCAACAGTTCCGTCTCTTGTATCATCGGTTCCTATACTAAATTGAACTTCAATTGTTCCAGTAGTAGAAGAATGCCATCCACTACTTATCTTATAAATATATCTTGGAATCCATACCCAATATGATCCATCCTTTTTCTTCAATACGGGTTATAATTTTGCCCATTCCTTATTATCATAGTCATACCATTCGATATCGCTTGTTGTTGTAGTCACCCATTCGGTTCCATTCCATTTTATAGGAGTCATACCAGTTGCTAGTTTAGGTCTATTTACTCCTTTTTGAGAATTGTATTCAGAATCAACTACTGGAGTTTCAACACTATCACAAGTTGTAGTATCTGATGATGGTACTACTACCATATTGATTCTAGTTCCACACACTTTTAAACCATTCCATTTATTTTTACCTTCAATGACTATATATGGCTTACCATCTACTAATCCTACTACTAAACCTTTATAGTTTTCGTTCGTTAAATTAAAATTAAATAACGAATCAACATTAACAGTTGATATATCAAAACTACTATCCTTTAATTTTTCATATTCTACTTGTTGCAATAACATTTTTGCATCACTTTTCATAGCCCCTTTTTGAGAACTTTTCAAAACCCCTGATATTCCGGGTATTGCTATTGCTAAAATAATTGCTAAAACTACTATTACTGCTAACAATTCTACTAATGTAAATCCTTTTTTACTGCTCATTTTAAATCCTCCATGTTTTGATATTGAAATAACTAAAGTAAATTATAATCTATACTACCTTATATTTTCACTTTATCATAGTTAGGTCTGAAACTCAATATGAAGTACTCTTTTTAACGATTTGTTGACGACTATGTCATAAATAAAAAGGGAATCAGCTACAAAGCTCTTTTTAAAACTAATTCCCTTTTATATTAATTTATAAATATATTTTTCATAATATAACTTTGATTTTAACGCAAACTTAAACGATGCCAACTAAGCGATTTTAATAGTGATATTATAATTTTAAAAGAAATAATTCAAGTCCAACTTCCTTATTAGTTTTCCCCATTTTTATTTCTTCATCTAAATCAGCAAGCATATCTATATAATTTAAAAGCTCTTTATCATCAATTCTAACCATATTAGCAAGTTGCACTCTATATATATGAACACCAAGTTCTGTTGCTATTTGATATTCGCTAAAGCCCTTAGAAAATAATTTTTTCACTTGAAAAATTAATCTAAATTGATTTGCCAACAGAAATATTATCATTATTGGTTCTTCATTTCTTTTTAATAATTCTTGATATAGATATAAAGATGTATTTATATCTCTCTTTATAACGGCATCAGTTAAAGCAAAAATATTATCGAAATCATATTTAACAATCATTTCTTCTATATCTTCTTCATTTATCTTTTTATCGTCTATCTTATACATAGTAAGTTTTTCACACTCACTATTTAATAAATACAAATTATTACCAGCGAGGTCAACTAACATATTTAAAGCTTTATAACTTATCTGATAACCCTTTTTATCAAAAAAATCTTTAGCAACATTCACTTTGTCATTTTCTTTTAACTTATTAAATTCTTTAACTTCTACTTTAGATAATAATTTTTTGACTATTGTCTTACGTTTATCTAGTTTATCACTTGTGGTAACTAAAATGATTATTGTATTAGGATTTGGATTATCAATATAATTACTTAAACTATCGATATTGTGTTCAACTGTTGTTTTCTTTGTATTACCAGTTAAAAAATCAGCATTATAGCCAATAATAATTTTAGTATCATCAAATAGAGAAATCATCGAAGCATCTTCTAACAATATACTTATATTTGTCTCAGTCAAATCATATTTAACAACTTGTCCACACGAATGTTTTTTCTCAACTTCTAAAATAGCATCATCGATAAGGAAATCTTCCTCACCATAAAATAAAAATATATTTTTCATAATCTACCTACCTAAAATAACCATTAATAATTTGTTTTGTATCAGATATAGTGACAAACGAATCTGGTGCTGTATTATTTATAATGTCACGAACAGTTTTCGTCTTCTTACGATCTACTTCTATTAAAAGCATAAGATTTTCACTATCTCTTCCCTGACAATTAATAGTTGATACACCAAAGCCTTTATCACGTAACAACTCTACTAAATCGTATCTAAGGCCTCTTGTTATAACATTGACACTAGAACTACCAATAGCAAGTTTTTCTTCTAACCAAGAACCTACAAATGTTCCTGCTGAGAAACCACCAGAATAAGCGATAGCAACCCATAAACTGCTATTCTCTCCCGCCAACGCTTTACTGACGATTAAAAACCATACTAATACTTCAATAAAACCAATACATGCACCTACTAATCTTTTACCACGAACAACTAATACAGTTCTTAATGTTCCTAGCGAAACATCAACAATTCTAACACCAAAAATCAGTAAGCAATTAAAAAATAGCGTCATAGATAACCTCCCTTTTTAGTATACCACATTTTATCAAAAAGAAGCCTGAACAGGCTTCTTTAATCTATATAAACACTAACTTAGTGTCCACCATACTTTATGTAAAAACAGATATAATCGTCACATCATTCGCCCTAAAAATAATTTTAATACTACCATTAATGCTTGTTTGTAATATTTTAACCTTTCTATCGAGAAGACGATTAATCACCACTTTACTAGGATGGTTAAAGCGATTATGCAAACCCACTTGGATAACACCATATTTTGGTTTTATAACATCAAGAAATGATTCACTAGTACTACTAATTGAACCATGATGACCTAATTTTAATATATCTATTTTAGGTAAATTATATTTTTTAATTATTTCTAACTCTTGTTTTTTGGAAGCATCTCCCATTAAAAGAAAATTATAATTACTTATATTTACAAGACTAATTATACTATTATCATTTTCATTATTAGCAAGTGTTGTTTCTAAATATTTTATATTTAAATACTTAGATTCACATTTAGAAGTTGTTTTAACTCCTGTATTAATAATATTTTGTTCTAATTTATTAATCTTCCCTTTATTTAACATTACTTCATTTAAGGAAAACTTAGAAATAATATTTAAGGCTTCTCCTAAATGATCTTCATCACCATGTGCTGATTGTAGGTTAGTAAGTCGAATAAATATTTTATTTTCAAAGAAAAAAAGACCAATACTGATCTTAAATTATTTTTTAATTATTATCTTATCTTTTTTTCTCTTAAATCTTCATAACTGCTAATAGAAGTTGATGACATTTCTATTGATTTTTTTACTCTTCGATATTTTTCAATATCAATTCCTTGACTATCAATAAATTTAATATCCATTAAATCTTTTTTTCTTTTATATTGTTCTTTTCCTACTTTTATCATTTCCATACTTTGACAAAATGTTTCAATTCCATCTATATTAATTCTTGTAATCAAATCGTCTAATTCATTATAAGGAATTTGTTCTATTCCAGCAACTTCTCTATTCGGACTAAAACTTTTTCTAGTAAATATGCCATCTTTGACAATCATCGGCTCGATTTCAACATATACTCCATCAATAAAGACTTTTAATCCATAATCCCCATCTAAATTCAAATTAATTGAGTCTAACTCAGGTTTATATAAATCACTTTGTTGCACCAATTGTCTAATAATATCGATGTATTCCTCTTCTACTAATACATCGATATCTGAATGTTCTCTATTTGATTCTTGCTTAAAAAATATATATGGAATTGACCCACCAAAAAAACATATATGTTCTCCTATACCCTCAACAGAAATAATCTTTTTTATAACAGATTTTATATTTTCTAATCTTGCCACTATATCACCATCCTATATTCATTATATCACACTAATTCATATTCTCGAGCAATTATCCTATCATCTGAACAATATTTAATTACATATTTATTATCTTGTTTACAAATTATTATTCCTACTGTTCTATTTTCTTCTATAGTTTTAATGTTTTTGTCTTTATAATTCATATATGTCTTTATTTGACCAGTAAGATCTTTCTTTAACTCAGTTACTTTTAATTCTATAACTACGTAACATAAATATTTAATATCATATAGGAGTAAATCAATGTAATTATAGGTGTTACCTACTTTAATTTTATATTCATTTCCAACATAAGTAAATCTAGAACCTAATTGAGTTAAAAAATCATCTAAATTATTCAATATTGACTGTTTTAATGCATATTCGGTTAATTCTTCTTTTAATGAATTTGTTTTTATAAATATAGGATTAGGTATTAAATCATTAATTTTCAATTTTTCTTTATTAATTAATTTATTTTTTACTTCAATACTCAGCCTATTATATGGTTTTTGTTTTATTAATTCATGCAACTGTCTTTGAGTTAAATTTTTACTTTCACACTCATTTAAATAATATTTGATTCATCAATGTCTTTAAGTGATAAAATTTCACGATAATGACTCCAAGTTAATTTTGACCACATTGTGGTCAATTTTCCACTATTAAATAATTCATAGAATTTTCTCATTCTATATAAAGTTCTATAATTGTATTTTTTACCAACTTCTAACATTAGACTTTTAGAATATTGTTTAATGATATTTTTACCATATTCTTTACCAGCCTCACTTAAAAGTTTCCCTGTTTCAAAATATACGCTAACTTTATGTCTATCTTTTGAATAATCTTTGACTCTGTCATATATTTCTACTTTTAATGCTTTTCTTTTAACTCAATATAATATTTATCTTCCATTATTTACTCCTTTCTATGGTGCACAAGTTTCTATTTTTAATTTATTATTTTTAATCTTAAACATAATACTCCCATCCTGATCTGTTCTATATATTTTTGAATTTCCTAAATTCTCTAATACTTCTTTATTTGGATGTCCATACCTATTATTCTTACCAGCACTAATTACACTGTATTTAGGATTTATTTCTTTAACAAACTCTTTACTACTACTTGTTTTACTTCCATGGTGTCCAACTTTTAAAACATCGATATTTTCTAAATTATATTTTTCAATTAAATCTTCTTCCACTGCTATTCCTGCATCTCCCATAAATAGAAATTTATGATTATTTAGCTCTGTATAAATAACACTTGAATTATCATTTTCATTACCATAGTCTTTATTATTCAAAAAATATAGTTTATTATCATCAATATTTAATTCTTTAATACATGAGTAATATGGTATTTCCTTTTTATCTAATACTTTGATTAAATCTTGTTCTAATTCATTAAACTCACTACAATTAAATATTACTTTCTCTACTTTAAAATTATTTACTAAATTAATTGCTTCTCCTAAATGATCTTCATCACCATGAGTTCCAACTAGACAATCAATTTTTATTATTCCTAAACTTTTAAAAAAAGTTATTATGTTGTCACTTATGTTAAATTCATTTTTTCTTTTTGCCCAGTCATCTATCTTAAATTTAAGTTTACCTCCAACATCGATCATTATGTTTTCTTGATTATATGGTGAACGGATAAGTATAGCATCACCTTGATTAACATCTAAAAAATATACTTCATAAT
>LSQX01377003.1_pt2 | contig 14621 bp, 13 predicted proteins | sample 654561 | NCBI WGS metagenome assembly LSQX01 (sample SAMN04489861, study PRJNA283612) | anaerobic digester metagenome | isolation source: 4 biogas reactors fed with cattle manure at either 37C or 55C with and... | place: Denmark: Kongens Lyngby | collected 2014
CACCACTAATTTCAACCTCCAGTCGATAGGTATGACCATGCAAGTTTTTGCACTTGCCATCATGGCAATCAAGCATATGGGCAATATCAAAACTAAAGCTCTTAACGACTTTCATCACGCGCCCCCTTGCTGCTTAAATACTCACACAAGCCATTCTCTCGTAAAACGCAGCTAGGACATTCACCACAACCACCCTCTACACCTAAGTAGCATGTATGAGTTTTTTCTCGTACAAAGTCTAAATAGCCTAAATCGTCGGCTAATTCCCAAGTTTGCGCTTTTGTTAAATACATCAAAGGGGTATGAATTTGAAAATCATAATCCATGGATAGATTGAGAGTAACGTTCATCGACTTTACAAAGACATCACGGCAGTCCGGATAACCGCTAAAGTCAGTCTCACTAACACCCAAATAAATGTTCTTCATACCCTGCGACTTGGCGTAAATACCGGCATACATGAGAAATAAAGCGTTACGCCCATCGACCATAGTATTGGGTGGTGTGCCGTCTTCAGACTCTTCAATAGTCGCCTGATCGTCCATCAGCGCATTGTGCGTTATTTGCCCTACAAGCGATAAGTCAATGAAGATTTGTTTAACACCAAGTTCTTGAGCGATTTGCTTAGCGCAATCCAGCTCAATGGCATGGCGCTGACCATACACAAAACTGATAGCTTGAACGTGACTTGCCCCGAAGCGGGCGATCGCCTGTAACAAACAGGTCGTAGAATCCTGGCCACCCGAAAAGATGACCAGGGCTTGATCTGATACTGACATGATAATAATTTCCGTAGTTTTAGTTTCGCTCTAATCGAAAGTAATTGAGCGGCGCGGGAAGGTTTCGAACCACGCTAGAAGGGGTATTATACTTGGGATTGAGACATTGACAGTAACTACATCGTAAATATTTTAAAGCAGCCTCGACTGATTGGTACCTCCAATCTAAAGCAGACCTACTTTCTTCGTATTCTTTTTCTTCGGCTAAATAAACTTCACTCACCTTAAGAAGCTTTAACCAACATTCCTCTCCTAATGTCTCATTAGTTTCAAGTTCTAACTCAATCAATAAAAAATCACGGCTCAATAAAAATGATTTTGTTATGATTTCCTGAGTTAGAGCTTGGGGACTCATCGCTAGAAAATAAATCCACCATACAAAATTACATCTTACAAACAATGTACAATTAAAGGTCTCAACCATCTGCTAAAGTTTAATGAGCAGTTGCATAGTCGCACCCCTTAAAATACTGAATCATAGCTTTTTATAAAACAGAGTCGTCAAAATGAAGCTGAAAGAATTAACCTTAAAAAACTTTCGTTGTTACCCTGACTTAACCATTGAGTTTCAGTCTCAGGTTACTGTATTGATCGCTGCAAATGGAGAAGGTAAAACCAGCATTTTAGATGCTTTGCGTATTGCGTTTTGGCCGTTCGTCAGTCAATTCGATTTGGCACGCACCGCATACAATGACCCAGCGAACGGCATACAAATTGATGATGTACTCGTATTACGCCCTGACGCTTCCCATGTTCAAATAAAAGAGCAAATCGCAAGGCAATTACCTTGTGAAATTAATACTAAGTGTGAGTTTAATCACGAAATTCTTTCATGGACCCGAGTTCGCAAAAGCGAGGCTAAACGTTCACAAACGATTGATGGTGAAGGTGTTTCTAAAGTTAAGAAACTAGCTCAAACTTTACAAAAACAAGTTCGCAACCTTGAGGATACTCATCTTGACTTACCCTTATTTGGTTATTATGGTACTGGTCGGCTTTGGCAACATAAGCGCCTTACTCAGTCAAAGAAAAATGCAACGGATAGAAAAAACCAAAAAGTTAGAACTTTTGCTTATCGTGATTGCTTAGACCCTGCTTCAAGTTATCGCGAATTCGAAGAATGGTTTATTTCCATTTATAAAACTGCACGCGAAGAGCAAATTCAAGCACTAGAACAAGGAGACCAGCTTAGTCTTCAAGACACACCCTATTTTTCACTTATTAAAGTAATACAGGACGCAATTAATACCGTATTAGAACCAGTCGGTTGGCACGATTTAGAATTCAGTCAAAAGTTAGATGCCTCTTTAGCTTTAAATCATAAAGAACAAGGCAAATTGAAAGTTTCACAACTCAGTGATGGTATAAAAAACATGCTGGGACTGGTGGCTGATATTGCTTATCGTTGCGTACTCTTGAACGGTCATCTATTGGAAAATGCGGCCAAAGAAACTCAAGGTGTCATTATGATAGATGAAGTTGACATGCATCTACACCCCATTTGGCAGCAAATGGTCGTTAGCTCATTAACCAAAGCCTTTCCATCACTTCAATTTATTTTAACTACCCACAGTCCTCAAGTACTAAGCACAATTGATGCAAAAGATATTAGAATTTTAGTTGATGGTATGGTTTATAGTGCTCCTGCAGGTAGCAAAGGTGCAGAGTCCTCACGCTTACTCAATCGTATTTTCAAAGTAGACTCTCGCCCTCCTCATGATCCAAACACTCTATTACTGAAACAATATGAAAAATTAGTCTATGACGATATGTGGGATAGCGAAGAAGCACTTGAGTTGCGACACCAACTAAATGAAATCTTTGCCAACGAAGAACCCAAACTAACAGAATTAGATTTACACATTGAAAATCGCCAGTGGGAGAAAGAGCTTGAAAAAAGTAAATAAATCTTCATCCCCTACTGAATTAACCGCCTTTCTGCGAGCGAATAGTCAGGCTTCATGGAACCATTTCAAATCTCACGGTAGAACAGCTTATCAACAAACAAAGAAAACTTTGTTGGCTGATCAAGGTGGTTTGTGCGCCTATTGTGAAAAAAAACTAGATAATTTGCCTATTCATTTGCAAAGAGTCGAACATTTTCATCCTAAGTCAGATACTTCAGATCCCAATAAAAACTGGAACTTAGAATGGCAAAATTTACTCGCTGTGTGCACAGGCGGAAGCCAAATCAGTGACACCGATCATCGACAACACCCACTTCCTGACAACCTAAGCTGTGATGCTTATAAGGATACTTGCATCACAGCCAACAAGTTAAATGTAGATTGTGAGGGGTATGTACTTAACCCATTAGAACTAAATAGTACTCTTTGCTTCTTTAGCTTTGACAAAGCAACAGGAGAGTTGAGACCCAATGAGCAGTTCTGCCAGACAGTAAACTTTACTGGCACTAATAATTACGCAAACTTTTATGAATTACTCACAAAAACCATTCAATTTCTTAATCTAAACTGCCAACGCCTATGCGACGATCGTTTAGTAGTTTTGAAACACTACAATCAAGAAATCGCCAAAGCCAGAAGAATTGGAGATAAGCTAATCCATCGAAAATTAGCTAGCAGGTGGTTTTCAGAAACGTGGCCAAGTTTTTTTACAACCCGCAGAATATTATTGGGTGATCATGCAGAAATAGTATTAACTAAACAAAACTATAACGGCTAATCGCCACTACCTCCCCCTTCTTCAGCCATTCGCTCTTTCACCTCAAACATGCTATAATACTAGATTGTCACTCATGTGACGATCCATCGGATACATGGTACCTAGCTCCTACCACATTCTTTAATTAGACCATTTCTAATTAAAGCGCACTAAGACTTGATTGCTTTTCAAGCTCTTCATTCATCTTCCCCTTACGGGAATACTACGTTTTAGTATCCGTTCAGTACGCTATACACTGGCACGCTAAAGAACTGCTTTGTAAAAAGTATGGTCTTTTCGTTGCTGTGTTTTTTTAATTTTTTATAGGAGAAACTATGTCGAAAGAAGCATTAATCGAAATGAAAGGTTTAGTCACTGAGGTTCTACCAGATGCACGTTTTCGCGTAACGCTAGACAATGGTCACCCGCTAATTGCTTATACCGGTGGCAAAATGCGCAGACACCGTATCCGTATTCTAGCGGGCGATGAGGTTTCTTTGGAACTCTCACCATACGATCTCACTAAAGGTCGTATCACCTACCGTCACCTTCCTCAACGCACAGCAAATAGAAATTTTAGCAAAAAGTCATAATTTTGCGTTAAAAAATATTAAATAGTCCGACTCTCTCCTCAATCACAAAGAGGAGAGTCTAATACTCCATTCTTACCATCTTCTCTTCACTATTTTCAGCAGACTCCGCTAAACTGTGTCCCGCCTTGATATAACTGATAGTTACCATTTAAACGGATTGGCTTTTTAAATCTGTATTAATCTTGTCAAAATAACGTGATATAAATATGGAAGCCTCTACAAGCAACAAAATAAGACTAATTGATTGTAGGGGATTTGGTTTTTGAAGGAACTGCTTTGACAAGAGTACAAAAATACGAACGTGACGATATCACTCCGCATCTTAGTAAAGATGCATTAGCCATTTTTGAGAGTTATGTCTCAAATTCCAATTGTTATCTAGAATACGGTTCAGGCGGCAGTACATTACGAGCACACAGCTTGGGCGCCAAACACATCATCTCCGTCGACTCTTCAAAAGACTGGACCCAAGCAATCAAGAAAACCCTAAACGGCTCCACAAACGCAGATTTACTCTATTGCAATATTGGCACCATAGGCAATTGGGGCAAGCCCATCAATGACGATGGCATCAAAAATTACCACAACTACATGGTCACACCATGGAAGGTAGCCAGTGAAAAAAACCTTGATGTTGATCTGATCATGATAGACGGTCGTTTTCGCGTTGCATGTTTCCTTTATAGCCTTCTCTGTGCAAAACCGGGCGCAGTTATTTTATTTGATGACTATCTGCTCCGTCCACGCTACCACATAGTCGAAGAGTTCTGCCCAAAGAGAAAAAGTTACGGAAGATTAGCTGAATTTGTCGTAGAAAAAAACTACAACCTACCGGAATTAGTTGCCAGGATAAGTGAGTATTCGATTGTGAAGGATTAGTGACTATATCTCTAATAAATTTACTCTAAACCCATACAAATTAATAACTTAAGTTTGAAATAAATACCAGTAATACTATTTCAAATCATCCTGCCTGGCATAATTAAGCATTAGTCAATATATCCTTAATTAAAAGCCATGCAACAAATCGGTCTTTATGAATCGCTTATCACCCAACTCATCGCGTCGAAGCTGGACGGAAAACGTTATTTTATTGGTGAACGAAGCTTAGATAAAACGGAAGCGGCTACTTTTTTAAGTCGTTTTTTAGCTGATGTCTTGGAATATGCTGTTAATGCCGTACCAAGCGGTGATGAACAATTACAAAAGCAGATTGATTTTGCTAATGACTTACTTTTTTGGCTAAGAGATCGCTTTCAAGACGACTCGCTTATCGAAGATAACCTGATCGATACACGTGGTCGAATCCTCACTGCTCTGTATGAATTAGAGAATCCCATTGCGAAGGATATTAAACGCTTTGTTGAGGACCATTATCCACAAACCGGCTTATCACAAAGTGAGCTGTTTAGTGGTAGTCATGCTGAGTTGTCTTTGGAATCTGAGCTTAAACGTGAGATTGTCAGTTCAAACAAAATCTACTTCCTAATTTCTTTTATCAAATGGAGCGGTATACGTATATTGATGCCTGCTCTAAGACAATTCACCAATCAAGGTGGTCAGTTAAAAATCATAACCACCACATACATGGGTGCGACTGATCCCAAAGCTATAACAGAGTTAGCTAAACTCGCCAATACTGAAATCAAGGTGAGTTACAACACCAAGAGCGAGCGCTTACACGCTAAAAGCTATCTATTTGTACGCAATACCGGTTTTCATACAGGCTATATTGGCTCATCAAACCTCTCCCGCTCTGCCCTAAGCAATGGCCTTGAGTGGAATTTAAAACTCACCACGCAAGAAATTCCACATGTGTTGGATAAGGCACTTAATACCTTTGAAACCTATTGGCAGTCTAAAGAGTTCATGCTTTTTGAAAATACTGAAGAGTCAATAAATAAATTACGTAGTGCCATTAAGCAAGAACGTAATCAAGGTACAGCAGCAGAAGACGAAGAATTAACTTTCTTTGATATCAAGCCCTTTATTCATCAGCAAGAAATCCTTGAACAGCTCCAAGTAGAAAGAGAACTCCATAATCGACATCGCAACCTAGTCGTTGCGGCAACGGGTACCGGTAAAACACTTATCTCAGCCTTTGATTTTGCACGTTATTACAAAGAAAAACCTGATATCCGTTTCTTGTTTGTAGCACATCGTGAAGAGATTTTAAAACAGGCACGCAGCTCATTTAGACAGGTTCTAAGAGATAGACACTTTGGTGAGCTCTGGGTAGGTAATAATACACCAGCAAATTATCAGCAACTCTTTGTTTCCATACAAACACTAAATGGTAAGTTGGACGAGCTAAGATTGTCCAAAGACTACTACGATTATATTGTGATCGATGAGGTGCACCATATAGCGGCACCGAGCTACAGAGGAGTTGTTGATTACTTTGAACCTCAAATACTGTTAGGTTTAACGGCAACTCCCGAACGTCATGACGGCAGTGATATTTTAAAAGACTTTAATGGTACCATTGCTGCTGAAATCCGCTTAACAGAAGCTATTAATCGGCGCTACCTCTGCCCTTTTCAGTATTTTTTAATTGATGATGATACCGATCTGAGAAACATCAACTGGACTAAGGGTCGCTACGAAATCGCCGCTCTGACACGTCTTTATACTCATCACAATACGCGCGCGACTAAAATCATTCAAGCTGTTGAAGACATTATTACCGACGTCGGACAGATGCGCGCTTTAGCTTTTTGTGTGAGTCAGGAACACGCCGAATACATGAGTAAACAGTTTTTACTCAAGGGCATAAAAAGTGATGTACTAAGCAGTAAAAACAGCCATGAACGCGCTGCTAAGCAGCAAAGTATTCGTTCAGGCGAGATTAATGTCCTCTGCGTCGTCGATATCTTTAATGAAGGCGTAGATATCCCCGAAGTCGATACCCTGCTCTTTTTACGCCCAACTGAAAGTCTAACCATCTTCCTCCAGCAACTTGGTCGTGGATTACGGCTAGCTCAGGAAAAAGAAGTATGTACCGTACTCGACTTTATTGGCAATGCTCGTGAAGAGTATGACTTTGGCCAAAAATTCCGGGCCTTAATTGGTCCAAGCCCGCGTAGTTTAAGTGATGATATTAAAGAAGGATTCCCGCGCTTACCGCTAGGCTGTCAGATTGAATTTAGCAAAATCAGCCAAGATATTGTATTAAATAATATTAGAAAAGCGGTTATCAATAAGAACAGTATCAATCGCTTATTGCAGCGCTATTCACACGATAGTTCTCTACCTTTAAGTCTCAGTAATTTCTTAAGCTTTTACCCACAGGTTGAGCTTAACGATATTTATAAAGATACTATTGGTGGTTGGGTAAATCTGATAAAAGGACAATCTTCCCATGAACTTGCCGATGCGGCTAAGCAGGACCACACTAAACGCTGGATCAAAGGCATCAAGAATCGTCTGCTGACATGTGATGCCAATAACTACCTACTCTTTATAGAGAAACTTGTTGAACAGGAGTTTAGTTTAAGTGGTGATATGGATCCAAGGCTTGCATTGATGCTGCACTATGACTTATGGGACGATGCCGGACCATCACTTGATTTTGCTAGTTTGGCTCAAAGCATCAAGGCCTTAAATCATCCGCATTTAAAAGAGGAATTAGGGGCTTTAGTTCCAATTCTAAGAAATAAAATTAAGCACTTACAAAAGCCATTAGCTCATTTAGAGGAAGTGCCTTTATTACTCCATGCCCGCTATGCTAGAGATCAGATATTAACTGCTTTTGGAGCCCATACCTTTGAGAAAAAAGTGACTGCCCGTGAAGGAGTCTATGAATTAAAAGAACAAAATATTGAGCTGCTGTTCGTTACGCTTAACAAGAACCCTAAACTCTTTTCACCCACTACGATGTACCATGATTATGCTATCAGTGAGGAGCTATTTCATTGGCAGTCACAAAACAGCGCACGACCTGATAAAGGACGTGGATTAAGTTATATTGAACAAGTCAAAAATGGCAAACTAATCTTTTTATTTGTTCGTGAACAATCAGATGATATGTATGGCAATACCATGGGCTATGTAAATTTTGGTGAAGTAAAGTACCTTAAACATGAAGGTAGTAAGCCGATGAGTATTACCTGGCAGCTACTTGAACCTATGCCATCATTTATGTGGCATGAGACTGCCAAACTGGCGGTAGCCTAAGACGTTGAACAAGTTACTGCTTAACTCAACATCAACAGCAAACTCCTATCCCCCACAGCCACCACAGCAACTACCCACCACCAAGGTCACTGGCAAGCTATCAAAGCCGCCAGCCGGGTATTTAGCATGTACCGGCTTCTTATCCATACTCAATAAAAAGCCTTGGCTATCCCTTAATAAAGCACCTATCACTAAGCGAAGTACTAAGCGAGCTAAAGGTGCCCCTGGGCAATAATGAATTCCTGCGCCATAGAGTAAATTATGCTCGGCATTACGCTCCGGACAGAAGGCATCCGGATTACCAAACACCGCTTCATCACGATTAGCTGAAGCCCATAGCAAGGTCAGTCTTTCTTTTTCCCCAATCGTCTCGCCACCAATTGAAACCTCTTTGGTAGTGACACGGCGATTAGATATTAAGGGTGGATGGATACGTAATATCTCATCGATGGATGCATCTAATAACTCTGGTTTTTCACCTAACTGCTGTCGCAACTCTGTATGCTCGGCTAAATAATGAACAACAATGCCGACACAGGCGGCAATGGTTCCAAGCTCACCCACTGTCCAGTTACGCAAAATACTGACAATGACTTCATCAGCTAAAACCTGACCGTCCACTGTTTCCTGCATTAAGGCAGTAGTTAAATCATCAGGGGTTTGCTCCCCAGCAGCCCGACGACTATTAAGTAATTCTTTGATAAAGCCATCAAACTCAAGCGCAATATCGGCCATCGCTGGGCGGTCTTGTGCCAAAGTAGCACGATGATTTTTACGAACCCATTCTGTCAATGGCTCTTGTAATGACTCTGGCCAACCAAGAAAAGCACATTGAACCTGCACCGCATAGACACGGGCAAAATCTTCAATTAAATCAAATTCTGTGTTTTTAGGGGCCGCTTTGACAAGCACATCAGCAATTTTCTGACAGGAACTCTCAAATTCTGCCATCCGCTCTTGATTAAAATAAGGATCAATCAATTGACGATAAATCGTGTGCTCTGGTGGGTCCATGCCATTAGGCACTGAGACATGCTTTGACACCACGCTACTAAAAGTATCATGGTCTTTTATCACGGCCAACACATCGGCATGCTTGAACAAGGACCAATTCAAATGACTGTCATGCTTCACCGGACAGGAGCGCCTTAATTCATCATAAGCAGCTATGGGCTCTGAAGAGATAGAGGCTTGATAAACATCGTCAGTAAGAATTTTATTTGTACTCATCGCTATTACTCCTTTGAGTTATTTTTTTAAAATAGCACAATACGGCTAATGAAGTCTTGATGCCCCTCAATAACATAGTATTTTTGTCAGGTAATAGCGACGATATATTCTGAGAAATTTATATTTAAAACTTAAGCTCCATTAGCTAATGTTCATTATGTTTTCAGCAATTACGAGCAACTTATCGTCCATATGGCGTCTAGCGACAATTTGCAGCCCAAGTGGATGCTTGTCCAAATAAAACAATGGTAAATTTATGCTTGTCCAGCCTAGAATCTGCCATGCGCGGCTAAAGAATGGATTACCCGTCCCTTCTGTTTTTAATGGTGCAATACCTGGACTTGCCGGTGCCAAAATAAAATCAACATTATTACTCTCTAATAAGCCATCAAGCTGTGCGCTCAACTCGTTTACTCTGGATTTGTCATCTAACCACTGTTGATAAGTGAGAGCAAAACCGGATTCAATTAACTCAGCTAACTGCTGGCTAATCTGGCCTGTTCTGTATTCATAAAAAAGATTACGCGCTACTTCATAAGCCATAATGTTTTTTTGACATTCAGTCAGCTCACCAAGGATGCCGTCAAGTGATAGATCACAATAAGTAAAACCATTTTCCACTAGATGCTGTTGCGTCGCTTCTAATTTTTCATAAACTACTGACTCCGCTTCAAACAAGTCCTTGGCAGAAAATACGGCAAAACTAAAACTTTTAGCTGAATAATCTCTTTCCCTACGAGGTGTTTTAGCATGTTGCAACACACGTCGTACTAACTCAATATCAGCTAGACTATTAGCAAAGATACCCAGAGAGTCGCAAGCAGCAGATAGCGGTTGTATATTACGCAATGAAAACTCATCGCGACTACCTACATAGGCAAAGGTGCCACAATAAGAAGCCGGCCTAATGACCGAAGCTGCGGTTTGCGTCCCTAAAGCGATAGGCACCATGTAATCTGCTACGGCAGCAGCCGAACCGCTGGAAGAGCCTCCGGGCGTGCGGTCAGGATGATGAGGATTATTAGTTTTACCTGGAGAAAAATAAGCAAATTCAGTAGTGACAGTTTTACCCATTAAAATACCACCGGCCATTTTAAGTGCCGTCACACAAGCCGCATCGTTTTGGGGTACACGCTCTGCATAAAGCCTGGAGCCCATCGTCGTCGTAATATCTTTAGTATCAATAACATCCTTTACCGCAAAAGGTAATCCCTTAAGAATGGATTTATCATAGAACTCCTTTTGGCTTTCGTACTCCTCCACATAGCTATTAAAGTCGATTAAATACTGCCATGCCTGAACTCTTGTTTCGCGATCATCAATACGACGATAAAAATCTTCTACTACTTCAATGACATTAGTTTCTTTAGTTTCAATTAATTGAATTAACTCAGCTAATGACTTATTAAAAAATTGTTTTTGCATCTTTTATACCTACATTGTTCATTGAAGCTGGTTAAGCAAATTCGCATCTACTGCGGCAACACCACCACCGATACGACCTTTTTCACCACTCTGACTAATCATGCCTAGTACGACCAGAGGTCCCTTATCAGTGCTCAAGATTTTGTCATAATCAGCAATGCCCGTTCTACCGCCAAGGACAGGCAAAGGTCCAAGGGTAAACTCATGGACTCGTGTCATATAATCTTCAGGTATAAATTTGCCTAGATTCTTTGCTGTAAACTGGGCAATATCCAATACCTGCCCTCCCAACCCCAGAAAATCTACTAGCGCACTATCACCAATCGCCCCCAAGGCTTCTGCTTCTTCTAAGCCCGCTTCTTTATTACCTCTTACTTCTGGTGCTTTAGTGGTTAGCCAGACGCCTGGTTTAGTAGAAAGTTGCAAGCCAAATTCATAGCCGTTACCACCAACTTTGGTTATATACTTTTTATCTAAAAAGGCTTCAAAAGAACCCAGGATTAAAGCACTCATCCCCATCCAATAATTTAATGACCAAGCTAGCGCTCCCCTTAAAAAACCGATCGCTTCCTGATCTTTTAAGCCCCAGGACTCAATTACTTCAACCAGTAAAGCTGATGCCGCCATAGTACGACCATGACCATCGTCATTTCGTAATAATGACTGCTGCAAAATCGGCGCCAACAATACAGGCTCTTTAAAGTTATTGGCCAACCATCTTCCCAGGTTTTGGTTCAACCACTTAAGATGTTTGATAATTTCTTCGTTATAGACACCGACGCGCGTGCATAAAGTCATCCCTTCGTTAAGTACGGCGTATCGTTTATTAGCTGGATTATTCTTATCCGCAATCACTAAAAGATACATTGAGGGTGTAATAACACCTGCTAAAGGTACGACTGCATCGTAGTCTTGAGCGGGTGCAAGCGTAACCTTTCCTTCTGCCAATAAAGTTTCTGCCCCTACTTTATCTTGGGCCCAGCCCTCATATTGAATAGCTAAAAGAATGGAGTTTTTAACCGCTGCAGGTATAACCTCAAGAGATGCAAATGGAGGGCCTGCATGTAAAACAAGTTTTTCTGTGGAATTTTTTATGATGTCTTTAAGTTGAACCAATCCATCCCAAATGGGTTCTATTTTCTGTGCATTTAATAATGCCGCCGTACTTTTTACCGTTGTCATATTTGTCTTGCTCCAAATTATTATTAATGTGTATTAAAAAAGGCTATGCATCAATCTCACGACAATGTATAGCCTTTTGAATTACTGAATTATGTACCTTGTGTTTTTATCAGTCGATGACCCGGACCCAGGTCTCACTATTTGCCAATGCAGCGGATTGAGCCCGAGCACCATTAAAATCACGCTCAATTGTTTGCCCCTCTAAGGGCTCACCATTTACTAAGACCTGTGCGCTTTGTGCAGGATAGAAAACTGCCATCATTTCATGTTTTTTGGTTTGGGTTTCATGTGCTGCTAAATCTACCGCGATAGCAGTCTGACTTAAATCATCCCAATGCAATTCAATCGTTAAATCTTCTGACTCTGAACGCACTGCTTCTACAACACGCGTTGGAAACTCATTAGTCGTAGTAAAAACACCATCAGTGATCACTTTCAAATGATCGAGAGCAACTGCTTTACGGAACAAACCGAAAAAACGAACAAAATTGTCGACTAAAAACTCTGACAATTCTTTATTATCAGTCACCAGTAATCGCAACTGATTCTCTGTATCTTCTTCATAAGGATTATCCAAAACCAGGATGGCTTTGCCAGGTCCATAATCAGAGCTTGCAATTCTGAAATAAACGGACAATGATGAGAAATCACCATCAACATCTTTTTTTAGATAAATAAATGGGTTATCGCCTGTCCAGTCGACTTTGCCTGTTTTAACACCTTGAATCATCATTATTTATCTCCTGAATTAGTTGTCTGCATATTCTGCACGTAATTGATCAAAGTCCGTGGTTGGACTCCAGCCTAAAATGGTTTTTGCTTGTTGGTTACTAAAAATAGAACTTCGCGGATTACTCTGAAATAAACGTGGGTTTTGAACTCTCGGTAATTCACCAATAATATCCTGATACCAACACAACGTCGGTCGAGAATGAGAGCTATCATCTGCACTGATAAAGAAAACTCCGAACTTTAATCCCTCTATATCCACTGCTGCCTCAAAAGCTTTAGCCAGGTCTTCAGCCCAAATGTAGTAGAACAACCAATGTCTTTTCGGGTCATCAACGAACTCGATATATTCTTTGATTGTTTCAGGCAACACCACCGCTAAAGGCCTTAAGCAGATAATCTCCATATCGGTTGCCTCAGCAAAGGACTTAGCCATTTGCTCCATAACGACTTTACTGACGCTATAAGCTTGATACGGTTTATTTTCATGATTTTCATCAACCGGTAAATACTCTGGAGTCCAATCCTTACGCATTTCAGAAAGACCACAGGCCGAAATACTGGAGCATAAAATCACCTTTTTTACTCCCGCATCACGGCATGCCTGTAAGACATGCCAAGTCCCTCTGACGTTGACGTTAATATATTCTTCTTCAGGCGCTTTCCAATCAAAATCAATGGCTGCCAAATGAATCACTGCATCAGCATTAGCTACTGCTTTGCGTACTGCATCCAAATCCATCACATTGGCTTCAATAAATTCAACTTCATGCTCGCTTGGTTTTAAATCAGCAACCACAACCTGGTTATTCTTCATCAGCTGGGCAACTACGTACTTGCCTACACGACCGGAACCGCCGGTTACTACAACTCTTTTCATTGTTAACCTTTACTTGTTATTTATAAATCTAAGACCAACTCATCGGAAATCGCGCGAGAGACACAAAGCATCATGGTTTCATTTGATATTTTTTCATCCTCAGAAAGCACATGATCACGGTGATCAGGTAACCCACTGATTACCACCGTTTCACAGGTTCCACACGTACCGTTACGACAAGAGCATTTCACCCGAACGCCCTCTTTTTTAAGCGCTTCTAAAATACTTTCATTGGCAGCTACCTCAATGGTTTTACCGCTACGACTCAAAGTAACAATGATGGGTTTCTCAGTCTCTTCACTGATGACTGGTGCATCTACTTTGAAACGCTCTAATACCAAAGACCATGTTGAATTTATCTGCTGCTTGTGTATCTCTTCAAGCGCGTCTAATAAGCCCTGAGGGCCACAAGAATAAACCACTGTATTTTCTTTTAAGGAATCAAGCTTGTCCTTTAAAAGGTAAGGCCCTTCTTTATTAGACGCGTGAACGGTAACTCGTTGAGGATCTATCGCCTTGATCTGCTCTAAAAAGATAAAGTCTTCATTGCTACGTGCTAAATACAATAAATGCCAATCCAGTCCGGCCTCTTTAGCCTGTGCAATCATGGCGTAAATGGGTGTGATCCCAATACCACCGGCAATAAATAGGCAATAATCTCCACCTTTAAAAGGAAAGTGATTCTTTGGCTCACTTACTGTGATGACATCACCCTCACGCAGTGATTCATGAATAAACTTGGAACCACCACGACTGTCTTCATCTTTTAAAACGGCAATATCCCACGTCTTAAGATTGTTTAAATCCCCACATAAGGAGTATTGTCGATAGCATTTATCATCACTATCTGCAAAGCCGGGAATATCTAAAGCCAACTCAATATGCGCTCCTGGCTCCCAGCGTGGCAAATCACCCCCCTCTGTCGATGCCAAGGTTAATCCAACTACTCGCTGAGACAATTGC
>LSQX01287146.1_pt2 | contig 14618 bp, 14 predicted proteins | sample 654561 | NCBI WGS metagenome assembly LSQX01 (sample SAMN04489861, study PRJNA283612) | anaerobic digester metagenome | isolation source: 4 biogas reactors fed with cattle manure at either 37C or 55C with and... | place: Denmark: Kongens Lyngby | collected 2014
CTGGCCGCGCAACAAAACCCAAGCGAGATCACCACAGCCGCCATTGCTAAGCACATGAGCGTCACCCAAGGCTCATTGTTTCGGCACTTTGCTAACAAAGATGCCATTTTAGAGTCGGTCATGAGTTGGGTTGCCAAGCGCTTAATGGCGCGTGTTGATAAAGCCATGCAAGGTCAAACAACAGCATTAGCCGCATTACAAGCGACATTTATGACGCACATTCAGTTTATTAGTGAGCATCCCGGCGTGCCGCGTTTGCTGTTTAGCGAGTTACAACGCAAGGAAAATACGGCAGCCAAAAAACTCGTCACCACCTTGCTCAGCCAATACCAACAGCGCCTAGAGCAGACGCTAGAGCTCGGCAAACAAGGGCGTGAATTTTATGCGCAGCTTGATGTTGAGGCGGCGGCATTATTATTTATTGGCAATATTCAGGGCCTGGTTGTGCAAAGCATTTTGCTGGGTAGCAACCGCACTATTAAACAGGCTGCTGCAGACAGCTTTGTGCTGTATCAGCGCGCCATTGAGGCTCGTTAATCATGCCCGCTTTTTTTAAACAAAAAAAACTGCTCGCGGTATTCGTCACCGTCATTGTGCTTACCGCTGCTTTTATCTGGGTATTGCTCAGTTCTGGCCCTCTGGCGAAAGTGAAAATCGTCGTTACTGAGGTACAGGAGCAAAATCTGCAACCCGCTTTGTTCGGTATAGGTACTGTCGCTGCACGCCACACTTACCGTGTCGCCAGTAACACCCTAGGCCGCGCCACTACGCTTAATGCTGATGTTGGTGATCGTGTGGCCGCAGGAGATATTTTAGGTGTTATCGATGTGGTTGATCTTGATGAGAAAATCAATGCGCAAGCGGCTCTGCTACAGCGAAGTCAAGCACAGCTGACTGAAGCGCAAGCCCATCTGGATTACACTCAAAAACAGGCGCAACGCTATAACAAATTGCTGCCTTCGCGCTCTATCAGCGAGGAAATAGCGGCTGCCAAACAGCATGAATGGGCGCGTGCCCGCAGCCAAGCGCACAGCGCTGCCAGTGACTTAGCGCGCGCACAGGCTGAATTATTAGCCCTAGAAGCAGTACGTGAAGATCGTTTGCTACGTGCACCTGTCGCAGGTTTGATTATCGCTCGCCATGTTGATCCGGGCGACACTGTGCTGGCAGGGCAAACCGTCTTTGAGCTAATCGACCCCCAGCAGCTTTGGATTGATGTGCGCTTTGATCAAGCCGGCTCCATGGGTTTGGCAGAGCAGCAGCTTGCACAGATTATTTTACGCTCGCAAGAGTTACATCCTCACTCAGGCTATGTCGCACGCTTAGAGTGGCTGGCCGATACGGTCACTGAAGAGCGGCGCGCTAAGGTGATGTTTCAGCAACAACCCGATCCTTCTCCGAGTATTGGCGAGCTTGCGGAAGTAACGGTGCAACTACCCCAGCTCGCCAAAACTCCAGTGGTTATTAACGCTGCTATTATTCGCCAGGATGGGCAACTGGGCGTGTGGCGCATTGAAAATCAGCAGCTTGTATTTCAGCCCGTCACCTTGGGTCGTAGCGACTTAGCTGGCAATGTGCAGATTCTCTCTGGGCTCAGCGCCGGTCAGCAGGTTGTGCTCTATAGCAGCAAACCTTTGCGCGCAAACAGTCGTATCAAGCCCGTTCAGCAACTGACCGAAACACCATGATTAGCCTTGCCGGACGCGACATTCTGCATGCTTGGGGCAAGTTTGTGTTCACCGGCGTGGGTTTAGGCTTGTTGATTGGTGTCACTCTGACCATGGCTGGTGTCTATCGCGGCATGGTCGATGACGCACAAGTGCTGCTGGATAACAGCTCCGCTGATTTATGGGTCGTACAAAAAGACACCCTTGGCCCCTACGCAGAGCCCTCTAGCTTGCCTGACGATACGTGGCGCGCAGTAGTCAATATTCCCGGTGTCGCCAGCGCCACCAATGTCACCTACTTAACCATGCAGGTTGCCCATGCTGGCAGTGACACCCGCGCCTTGGTTACAGGTATTGCCAACACTGGTCCCGGCTCGGCAGGCTGGCCACTGACGTTATTAGCCGGACGACAAGTTAGCAAAAACCATTATGAGGCCGTGGCCGATATTGCCAGTGGTTTTAAACTGGGTGAGCACATTCAAATCCGCCGTAACACCTATCTTATCGTTGGTTTAACCCGACGCATGGTGTCATCCAGCGGCGATCCCATGATCTTTATTCCCTTGCAGGATGCGCAACAAGCGCAGTTCCTGAAAAGCAATGATGCCATCGTGCAAAATCGCCGCCGCATCAAACAAAATCCAGTGTTTAATAACCCGCGCAACCCTGAGGTGCTGGATGCTGTGCTGGAACTGCAGGAAAGCAACACCCAAATCAACGCCGTGCTGGTACAGCTCAACGCGCAGGCTGAACCTAAGCAGGTCGTGCAAGACATACGCCGCTGGTTACGCTTGCAAGTCTACGACCGCGAGCAAATGGAAGACATTTTAGTCGGCAAGCTGATCGCCACTTCAGCACGACAAATCCTGATGTTTTTAGTGATCTTGGCGCTGGTCAGCGCGGCCATTGTTGCCTTTATCATTTACACCCTGACCATGGGTAAAATTCGTGAAATTGCCGTACTAAAGCTGATTGGCACACAAAACATCACCATCGTATCAATGATTATCCAACAAGCTTTGGCCTTAGGCGTGATCGGTTTTGTAGTCGGCAAAATCTCTGCCACCGTATGGGCACCTTTCTTTCCTAAATACGTGCTGTTAATCACTCAAGATACAGTGACGGGATTAATCGCGGTGCTGTGTATGTGTGTATTGGCGAGTTTTGTCGCGATTTATGCAGCACTGCGTGTCGATCCAGCCGATGCGGTGGGAGGCTAACACTATGCAGCAGTATGGCATTCAAATTTCAGGGTTGAGCAAGACCTTTGGCCGCGGCGACACCGCTGTTCATGCTCTGAAGCAGATCAATATGCAAATAGCGCCAGGTGAAGTGGTCGGTCTGATCGGTCCGTCCGGCTCAGGCAAAAGTACGCTACTCAAGTGCCTTGGTGCAATCATCGAACCCAGTGCTGGGCAAATGCATATTGGCGATCAACTGATTTATGACAATGCGTGGAAAATCTCTGATTTGCGCGCATTACGCCGCGATAAGATTGGTTTTGTCTTCCAATCACCCTACTTGATTCCTTTTTTAACCACGCTGGATAACGTGGCGCTACTGCTCATGTTGGCCGGAAAAAACAACAAGGAAGCGCGCCAGTTAGCATTAGATTTATTGACTGTATTGCAAGTAGAGCATCGCGCTCATGCGCTGCCATCACGCCTATCTGGGGGCGAGCAGCAACGTATTGCGATTGCCCGCGGCCTCATCAACCGCCCGCCGGTAATCTTAGCTGACGAGCCTACCGCGGCGCTGGATAGCGTGCGCGCCCTAACCGTTATTAAGACGCTTAACGAGATAGCGCGTGACTATAAAACCGCGGTGATTGTGGTGACGCACGATGACAAGATCATTCCCACCTTTAAGCGTTTGTACCATATACGCGACGGTGTGACTTATGAGGAGCAAGGTGAAGGAAGGTCTTTTTTAGAAAAAACCTGAGCGCACACTTAAGGGTAGAAAAGGTACGCTTAGGGCTGTTCGGCTATAGCAACCTGATTACGGCCCTTGTGTTTGGCCACATACAAAGCTTGATCAGCCAAGTTGGCTAACTTCATTGCATCTAAGCCTTCAGCAAATTGTGCGACCCCCGCACTAAACGCACAGCTTAGATCCTGCGGCTGCGCTGGGTAGCTAATTTCAGAAAACCTTTGCCTGATTTCATCCACCACTTTCGCCGCATTTTCTGCATTGGTGTTGGGCAGCACCAGCGCAAACTCTTCGCCGCCATAACGTCCAATATGATCGGTTTTACGTAGGCGTTGCTTCAGATAAAGCGCCAAACTTTTAATCACCTTATCACCCATTGGGTGGCCGTAGGTGTCGTTAACCTTTTTAAAGTGGTCAATATCCAGCATGACAAAACTTAACGGTTGTCCATTTTTTAGCGCGCGAGCGCAGGCATCATCCAGCAATTGCAAAATATGTGTATGGCTGTAGAGCCCAGTTAGACTGTCACGCACCATTCTGGCTTTAAGATTGCGCGCGCGTATGGCTCTGTTTCTTACGGTGGCGATCAAATGATGCGGCATAACGGGCTTGGTTAAAAAATCGTCGGCACCCTGACTCATGGCATTAAGCTGTTTGCCTAAGTCTTCTTCACCCGACAAATAAATGATGGGCATACCCACAAAACGCTCACTCTGACGAATAACCTTAGCCAGCTCAGGGCCAGAGCATTGCGGCATATACATGTCTAGAATGATCAGGTCGGGAGCAAACTCCATCATTTGCGCTAACGCCAACGTAGGGTCATTCACAGAACGGGTAATAATCGCTGCACCATTTAGGGTGCGTTCGGTAAAGGTAGACTGCGCTTTCGAGTCATCGACAACTAGCACGCGATACGGATCAAAATGGCTGGTGCGAGAAAAACTTTCCACCAATTCCAAAAGTTCAGAAATTTCCAGCTCGCCGACAATGAATCCTTCGCCACCGGCACGCACAGCCGCCAAACGCACCAAGGCATCGGCATCATGCTGGCTGTAGAATAAAATTGGAATCGCTACTTCGGGATCGTTCTGAATGCTTTGCGCGAGTGTTAACCCCTGCCCAGGTCCGAAAAAATCAACGTCCAAAATTATAACCGGGGGACGGCGCCCGTTAACTGCTTGCTTAAACGCCTGCGCGTCAGAGAAAGTTTCAGACTGTACACCAAAAAAATTTAACTGTGTCGATAAGTGCTGCGCCTGAGTGAGGCTAGATAAGGCGATGTACAAGGGCCGACGCAAAATTGGCACCACAAACCCAGCAGCGTTTTGATCGTCCTGACGCAGCCCAGTTTGCGTGAGCGCTTGCATCAAGGTTGTCATTTCCTCAATACGCTCAGTCGTCAGGCGGCCACGTTGTTCGTTAATTTTGCTTAAACAGCTAAGCAAATCAGCGGCAATATTGGCGTGGGCTTGCTGCTCAAAGCGTTCTGCGTATTTTTGCAAACGCTCAGCTGCCGCCAACATGGTTTCAGCCTCTTGCTTGGTCCATTCCTGAGTTTGTGCTTTTTGCCACACTTCCAAAATGATACGTGCTTCATTAATAACCCGAACAGCAAAATGCTGCTTAATACGCTCAGCGTTATCGGTTTGCACTTCAGTCATTATAGTGTCCTGCTCCTGCACGTTCCTTGCTCACAGGGCTCGTCTCACTGACGCCCTTGGCTTGATTGTGCTTAATTTATCTTGGCAGGAATGCTAGCACGTATTAACGCTGTATTCTGCTCAAACAATCTCATTTCACCCTCACTTAACACATGAGGGTGTTGTGTTATCAAGCACGAAAAATGAGGTTTTTCTCCCAGTCTTCTTCAGCCACATCCAGCTCGCTGAGCATATTATCAAGCTGGGAAATTCCAGCCGCATGCACGGCATTCACATCACCACATACTAAATGATGCCAAGCAGGCAAAGGCTTTTTTTCGTGTAATAAGCGGTAAGCACAGGTTTTGGGCAGCCACGTCAGCGCGGCAAGATTGTCAGGTGTTAAAGCAATACACTCAGGAACAATGTTCTGACGATTACTGTAGTCGCTACAGCGCGCTGTGCCTAAGTCTAATAATTTGCATGCAATTCGGGTGTAGTAAAGACTACCATCATCCTGATCTTCTAGCTTTTGCAAGCAGCACAGCCCACACCCATCGCAGAGGGAATCCCATTCTTCGGACGTCATTTGCGCCAGTGTTTTATATTGCCAGAAGGGTTTTACTATGGCAGCCATCTAGTTTCCTTGCTTAACAGCGCGGCAAGTAACTTGCACACGCATACGAATAATTTGATTACTGAAGCTGGCTGTCAGATTGACTCTTTCTTGAACAGCCACGCGCGCTTTACGCAGACGTGGCGCTTGTGGGCCACCCTTAAAGCGTACGCTGCATTGCGCCTCTTGTTCACCATAATTATACAGGCTCACGGCTGCTAAGTTATCACCCAAATCCATGGTTTCTATGGATATATGCAGGCCGTTAAGCTGTTCTTTCACTTCAAAAGGAAAAGCCATCACCACTGATGACAGTAAAGCAGCAACCAAAAATAATGTTATTTTACTTAAATAATGCACGCACTTAACTCACTGTAATAATACGATTACGGCCCTGCTCTTTCGCTTCATACATGCGCTGATCAGCCAGTTCTAGCAGATCCTGCACGGAAAACAGGTTATCGTGTTGACGCTCAGCAAGGCCAATGCTGGCGGTAAGTGGATTACCGTCCGGTCGCACACCAAAGCCTTTTTCTTGCAGGCGTTTGAGCATAACTTTGGCATCAGCCAAGCTGGTATCGGGCATCAATAATAAAAACTCTTCTCCACCCCAACGCAATAACACATCTGTAGCGCGTTTACTGTCTGCAATAAATTTCGCAAAGTTACGCAACACCTGATCGCCCGCCTCATGCCCATAGTTGTCGTTGATCTGCTTAAAGTGGTCCAAATCAAAAAACGCCATCGACAACGAGCAACCACGTCTACTGGAGCGACTCCAAAAGAAGCCTAACAGTTCTTCACCACTGCCGCGGGTAATGGCGCCCGTTAAGGGATCGCGCATAACCTGACGAACCAGAGCGATCATAAAGGCTAACTGACTAAGACTGGCTAACGCTACCACGGCAGATATTAAAATCAACAACCAAAAACCACCCATAAAAGATGGCCAATTGAGCGTGCTCCAATGCATCACACCCACCAAGCCTTGCGCACAAATAATCACCGCTGACACCAAGACATTTTCTTTAAGCGTTAAGGGGAATAAAGCCAGGCCTGCCATCAGCACGAAAGGTAAAAATGCATAGCCGGTTGCCAGTGAGGCGGAAATATTATCTAGCGATTGATCAGAGATGAGCAGGTGCGAGGCGATGTAAAACGCGGTGGGCACCGCAAACAAGAGCGCCATAGAGCGGTAAGCATCTAACAGCCGCCCCGGCGCTTGATAGGCAAAAAACAAACCAAAAAAAGCCACGCTGGCTAACACACGAATGATGGCTAGATAAATCCAGAGCGGTGAATCAAAAACGATAAAATCGATCACGCTCCACAGCGGCGTAAGCACTGCAAATAAGAACGCAAATAGACGCACACGATTAACGATCATTGTCGCGCGACGGCGGTTTAGCAACAGAGAGTGGTTACGCGAGCTTAATAGGTACCACAGCTCTCGCGATTCCAGCTCAGGCGGCAGTAACGAGGTTAACCTTTTAGACAGCTTAGCTAAAAATCTTGGCATTGTATGACTACTTTTAATTTAAATCGTATTCAGAACACAAGAGTGAATAAAAGAAGCGCTCAGCATTGAGATTTGTTGAGAACTTCCTTAACTGTAACAGTCTGCAGGAATATTAAGGAAACACTAAATAGTTACCTGTGTTGTCAGCGCGCTGTTCAGCGCTTCCTTAAATGCAAAAAAAATAATATACCCTGCATAGATACAGTTGCACATCATGTCATTGGGTTTGCAGTCTGCGCTTAACCCACTGCTGAATTCTTTATTTAGATCAATTAACTCGCAGTCACTAGCCGTCCTTGGCGACTAAAGTTCTACTCTACTGCACGGTATAAATCTGGTCGAACACACCGCCATCATTAAAATGCGTGCTTTGAATGTCTACCCAATTACCAAACGTATCCTCTACGCTAATAAAGTCTACTGGTGGAAAACGATCGGCATACTCAGCTAAGATTTCTTGGTTACGTGGTCTGAGAAAGTTTTTCGCGGCGATGCGCTGCGCTTCATCGGACCAAAGGTACTCAAGATAGGCCTGCGCCAACTCACGTGTGCCTTTGCGATCAACCACTTTATCTACCACGGTCACCGGTGGCTCAGCTTCGGCGCTCACACTTGGGTAAATCACCTCGAAACCACCGCGACCGAATTCACGCGCAATCATCTCGGCTTCGTTTTCAAAGGTAATCAACACATCACCGATTTGGTTTTGGATAAAAGTACTGGTCGCTGCGCGCCCGCCGGTGTTCATAATCGGCACTTGCTTAAATAACTTGGCTACAAAGTCTTTAGCGTCCTGCTCGCTACCGCCCTGCTGTAACACGTAAGCCCAAGCAGACAAGTAGGTATAGCGGCCATTACCCGAGGTTTTAGGGTTGGGCACAATCACCTCAACACCCTCTTTAACCAAATCCGACCAGTCGTGGATATTCTTCGGGTTGCCTTGGCGCACAATCAATACCGTGGCGGACGTAAAAGGCGCGCTATTGTTCGGTAAACGCTGCGCCCAGTCTTCGGGAATAAGTTTGCCGTGTTGGTAGAGTGCGCTGATGTCAGTGGCCATATTCATGGTAATCACATCGGCCAACAAACCATCAATCACGGAACGCGCCTGTTTGCTGGACGCCCCATGGGACATTTGAATTTGCACAGGTTTATTGCCCTGCGCCTGCCAATGTTTTTGGAAGGCGGGATTAAATTCTCTATAAAAATCACGCATTACATCATAAGAGACGTTCAACAGCGGGGCAGCACTGAGCGCGGTGCTCAAGCTGATAGCGAGCGTAAAAATAGCCAGTGAAATACGTTTCATGACTTGAACTCCAGATAGTAAGTGAAAACAACATAGCCAAGCTGAGTGGCAATCGAGCTTAAGCTGATTGCGTTAAAGTCTAGGCGCTCCGAGATAGACTGTAAAAGAATAAAAAGTGATTTTGATATAACCAATCAGCCCACCCATCTATGGGGGGGGGGTACTGACAACGCTGGTAATTATTCAGCGCTTTGTTATGTCGCCAAATAACGCATTGCCTGTTCAATCCCTTCGAGCGTCATGGGATACATCTGATTTTCCAGTTGCTGGCGGATAATCTGAGTGGACTGAGTGTACTGCCAGTGCAGCTTGGGATAAGGGTTAAGCCAGACAAGCTTGTCGAACTTATCAAGAAACCGCTGCATCCAGACATAGCCGGCTTCTTTATTCCAATGCTCAACACTGCCGCCAATATGGGTCACCTCATAAGGCGCCATGGCTGCATCACCGACAAAAATCACCTTGTAATCTTGTCCATAGGTATTGAGCACCTCATGGGTGGGCGTGCTTTCTTGATAGCGACGTGCATTGTTTTTCCATAACGATTCATACACATAATTATGAAAATAGTAGTATTCCAGATGCTTGAATTCGGCTTTACAGGCGGAAAACAACTCCTGGCAGACTTGAATATGGGCATCCATGGAACCGCCGATATCAAAGAGCACCAGCAACTTAACGGTGTTGCGCCGCTCAGGGCGCATTTGAATATTTAGCAGGCCGCCATCGCGTGCGGTTTGCTTGATGGTGCTGGGCAAGTCCAGCTCATCGGCGGCACCGGTGCGAGCAAACTGGCGTAAACGGCGCAGCGCCATTTTAATATTACGCGTGCCCAGCTCCACCTGATCATCCAGGTCTTTAAATTCGCGTTTATCCCACACTTTAACCGCACGGCCTTGGCGCTCACCGGCATCGCCCACGCGAATACCTTCCGGATTATAACCCCCTGAGCCAAACGGACTGGTGCCACCGGTACCGATCCATTTACTGCCGCCGCTGTGACGCTTTTGTTGTTCTTCTAAACGCTGCTTAAAGGCCTCGATGAGATTATCCAACCCACCTAAGCTTTTAATTTGCTCGCGCTCCTCGGCACTTAACGAGCGTAGGAACTCTTGGCGCAACCACTCTTCGGGAACCAGCGCTTCAATGTGTTCATTGAGGTTTTCCAGCCCTTCAAAATACGCAGCAAACGCGCGGTCGAACTTATCGTAGTGCCGTTCATCCTTGACCAAAATCGCGCGCGCCAAGTAATAAAACTCATCCATATCGGCAAAGACGATATTTTTTTCCAGCGCAGCAATCAGATCCAACAACTCGCGCAGCGAGACCGGTACACGCGCCGCGCGTAATTCACTAAACAAATTCAACAGCATAGCGATGCCCTTAGCGATTACCCTGCCGAGCCATAAAGGCCAAGCGCTCAAGCAGCATCACATCCTGCTCGTTTTTCACCAGCGCGCCCAGCAACGGCGCAATGGCTTTATTAGCATCACGCTCACGCAGTGTTTCGGCGCTGATACCATCAGCCATTAACAACTTTAACCAGTCCACCAGCTCGCTAGTCGAGGGCTTTTTCTTTAAACCGGGCGCTTGGCGAATGCCAAAGAACACTTCTAAGGCTTGACTCACCAACGCCTGACAAATCCCCGGGTAGTGCACATCTACGATTTGCTGCAGGGTTTCACGCTCAGGGAAGGCGATATAGTGAAAGAAACAACGGCGCAAAAAAGCATCCGGTAATTCTTTTTCGTTGTTAGAGGTAATGATAATAATCGGGCGGTGCTTCGCCTTGATGGTTTCGTCCGTCTCGTAGACGTAAAACTCCATCTTATCCAGCTCTTGCAGCAGGTCGTTAGGGAACTCGATATCAGCCTTGTCGATTTCATCAATCAGCAGAATCACCCGCTCCTCAGCTTCAAAAGCCTCCCAGAGCTTGCCCTTATTAATGTAGTTACGCACATCATGCACCCGCTCAGAATTAAGTTGCGAGTCGCGCAAACGGCTGACCGCATCGTACTCGTACAGGCCTTGCTGGGCTTTGGTGGTGGATTTAATGTGCCAGGTAATCAGTTTGGCGTTAAAGGCGTGGGCGACCTCTTCGGCAAGCAAAGTCTTGCCCGTGCCCGGTTCCCCTTTTACCAGCAGCGGGCGCTGCAAAGTCACGGCCGCATTGACGGCTATTTTTAAATCTTCAGTAGCAACGTAAGAATCTGTACCAGCAAACTTCATAAAAACACCTTATATGGTTATGCTTTTTTAGTCGCTGCAGGACCATAGTGCTTATAGCTATACTCTGCAGAAAACAGTAGTTTATAGAGAACTATGCGAATAGCAAAAACCGATAATCACCTGTCTTATTACAAACAAGCACCGGCTCAAGGAAGCAAGCGGCTAGACAGTCGACACATTTTAAAGAGGCTTACACCATGGGTAATATTTATTTGGATAACGCACAAAGCATCGGCAACACACCGCTGGTACGCATTAATCGTATGGGACCCAAGGGCGTCACCATTTTGGCAAAAATAGAATCACGCAACCCTGCCGGCTCAGTGAAATGCCGCATTGGCGCTGCGATGGTGCAGGCAGCCGAAGAAAGCGGTGCGCTTAAATCCGGCACCACCATGGTCGAACCTACTTCCGGCAATACGGGTATAGGTTTAGCCTTTGTTGCTGCGGCCAAAGGCTACAGCTTGATTTTAACTATGCCCTCATCGATGAGCCTTGAGCGCCGTAAAATACTTAAAGCCTTAGGCGCAGAAATTGTTCTGACAGAACCCGCCAAGGGCATGAAAGGCGCGATCGAGAAAGCACAGGAAATTGTCGACCAAAACCCGCAAACCCATATTTTACTGCAACAGTTTGAAAACCCAGCCAACCCTGATATCCACGAAAAAACCACCGGCCCTGAAATTTGGCGCGATACCGATGGTCGTATTGATGTGCTGGTCAGCGGTGTGGGTACGGGCGGCACCATTACTGGGGTATCGCGTTATATCAAAAACCAATGCGGCAAACCCATTATCTCCGTTGCGGTAGAACCTACTGGCTCACCCGTCATCAGTCAGGCCAAAGCAGGCGAAGCATTAACACCGGCACCGCATAAAATTCAGGGCTTAGGCGCAGGCTTTATTCCGGGCAACCTAGATTTAAGCTTGGTGGATCAGGTTGAAAAAATCGATGATGAAGAAGCCAAACAGGTTGCACTACGGCTGATGCGCGAAGAAGGTATCCTGTGCGGCATTTCCAGCGGTGCAGCTATGGCAGCCGCCCTACGCCTTGCCGAAAAACCACAAATGCAGGGTAAAACCATTGTCGTCATCATTCCCGACTCAGGCGAGCGTTACTTATCCAGCATGCTGTTTGATGGTTTGTTTACCGAGCAAGAGCTCACCCAGTAAACCTGCAGATATAAGTAATCTAAGGGTGAGACTCTGGCTTACCCCTAGATTGCTACTCTGTTTCCTTAGTTGTGCAAAAGATGTAATGTTGTATTCATTTATGCTAACGACTGAGGATTGAATGTATGACGGTCAAGTGTTCTGCAGTAGCCATCGCACGCCATATCTTGAATGGCTTTGATACCTACCGTGATGAATTTCGCAAGATTACCAACATGGGGCGCTATCACTTTGAGCAGGCCATGTGGCAGGAAATCCAGCACGCCTCAGCGCGCCGCATCCAAATCTATAAAGAACACATTCTCGACACCCGTAAAGACTTAGTTAACATTTATGGTGAGCAGACATTACTGGATATTGACTGCTGGCCAGAAATTAAAAAATCTTACATGGGCCAGATTGATCTGCGCCTTGATGACGAGCTATCAGAAACCTGGTTTAACTCGATTTTCAACAGTTTGTTTAGTCACGACAAAATCTGCAATGCCTGTATGTTTGTGCAAACAACGCGCAAAGAACGCGTCAGCAGCGAAACCCCTATGCAAATTCGCCAATATCGCCCCAATGGTGACCTGCGCGCCATGCTCAAACAGCTCATCGAAGACTACGCGTTTGACATCCCCTATGCCGATACCCAGGCTGATCTAGAGCGCCTGGAATATCAACTAAGGCAATCACTACCCGACTGGGTGTGCAAAGATCCAGATCTTACTTTTGAGCTCTACAGCTCGCGCCTGTATCGCAACAAAGGTGCCTATATCCTCGGACGTATTTTCACTCAAGATGAACAATGGCCGCTGGTATTTCCCTTGCTCAACATCGAAGGCGAAGGCGTGCGCTTTGATGCCGCAATCACCGATGAAGCCGAAGTGTCGATTATCTTCTCTTTTACGCGCTCTTACTTTATGGTACGCGTGGCTTATCCTGCTGAATTTATTAGCTTTTTACAGAAAATACTGCCGCGCAAACAACTGTGGGAACTGTACACCTCAATCGGTTTTTACAAACAAGGCAAAACCGAGTTTTACCGCTCACTAATGGAACATCTAGAAACCACTGGAGATCGCTTTATGATGGCTCCCGGCATTCGTGGCATGGTTATGACGGTGTTTACGCTACCCGGTTTTAATATTGTATTTAAAGCTATTAAGGATCGCTTTTCACCTTCAAAAACTGTTGACCGCGCTACAGTCATTGACCGCTATCGCTTGGTTAAATACGCAGACCGCGTCGGACGCATGGCGGATACGCAGGAATTTTCTGACTTACGCTTTCCAGTGAGTAAATTCGAGCCTGAGTGCTTGCAAGAGTTACTAGAGGTTGCTCCCGCCACCATCGAAGTGCAGGGTGACGAGGTTCTAGTGCGACACTGTTGGACCGAGCGACGCATGACGCCGCTTAATATTTATTTAGATAACGCTACAAGCGAGCAGCAAATTCATGATGCGCTAGAGGATTATGGCTGGGCGATAAAACAACTCGCTGCGGCCAATATTTTCCCCGGCGATATGCTGCTGAAAAACTTTGGCGTGACCCGTCATGGGCGAGTGGTATTTTATGATTATGATGAAATCAGCTATCTAACCGAAGTGAATTTCCGCACCATTCCAAAACCGCGCTATCCAGAAGATGAGATGTCAGCGGAGCCTTGGTATTCAGTCGCACCCAATGATGTATTTCCGGAAGAATTCCCGACCTTCTTGTTCACCGACCGCGAACACCGCAAGATTTTTACCGCAATCCACGGCGATCTATTTAAAGCCAGCTACTGGCAAAGCCTGCAAGACGCTATTCTTGAAGGTAAGGTCATAGACGTGTTTCCCTATAAGCGCAAACAAACACCGTCATACACCTACACAACCTAAAGAGTTATGTAGCATAAAGTTTACTAAAAATCGCGAAAAGTTGCGCTCTAACAAGAGCTGCGCCACTGCGCAAAAACGGCGGCGATGAAGACCTTTTTACTGTGGGAGCGCATCTTATACGCGGTACGAGCTCTAGAACCAAATCAAGCGCCGCCGGCAAGTAACATTCGCGCAAAAGGTGCGCTCAAGCAAGAGTACGTTATTTCTTGCGTACGTACAGCACCAAGCTATGATCAATCAGTTCGTAGCCCATTTCAGCAACAATTTCTTTTTGGCGCTTTTCTATTTTCTGATCAAAAAACTCAAACACTTCGCCGGAGTCAAGACAAACAATATGATCATGGTGCTCACCATCATCAAGCTCAAACACCGCGTGACCACCATCAAAATTATGCCGTATCACTAATCCAGCGCTTTCAAATTGCGTTAGCACACGATAAACCGTCGCCAAACCCACATCCTCACCAGCGTCCATTAGGGTTTTGTACACATCCTCTGCACTCATATGACGGGGGTCTGCAGCCTCTAAAATCTGCATAATTTTTACACGGGGCAAGGTTACTTTTAATCCAGCCTTACGTAGTTCAACATTTTCAGACATAATTCGAATTCTCACTCATGCTGTTTCTCATCAGTCTATAATACAGGTGTCTTATACACATCTCA
>LSQX01199994.1_pt2 | contig 14617 bp, 12 predicted proteins | sample 654561 | NCBI WGS metagenome assembly LSQX01 (sample SAMN04489861, study PRJNA283612) | anaerobic digester metagenome | isolation source: 4 biogas reactors fed with cattle manure at either 37C or 55C with and... | place: Denmark: Kongens Lyngby | collected 2014
TGGCTTACAACGAGTCGTTGTATATTGTAGAAGGTAATGAACGTGCCCTGTTGATAGATGCAGGCACACACATACCCGAACTGGATTCGATAGTGGCATCGATTACCTCAAAACCTGTCACTCTTATGGTTACACACTTACACGCCGATCATGCCGGACCAGCAGTTAATCTCTTTCCCGAGATTTACATCAATGCAGCCGATTTGGTACTGGTGCCAAAAGATATGCGTGATAATTACAAGGGTGAAATAAAATTCCTGACCGACGGTGAAGTAATTGACCTTGGCGGTCGCCAGATTGAAGTGATATTCACTCCCGGCCATAGTCCCGGTAGTACTTCGTTTTTCGACAAGGCGAACCGATACGGATTCAGCGGCGACGCTTTCGGATCCACCAACCTGCTTGTCTTCACCAATCTTTCAACCGTGATGTACACAGCCCAGAGAATCGAGCGCTACATGAAGCAGAATGAGATAAGATTTCTCTTCCCTGGCCATTACAGCGGCAACAATCTGGAGACTCTGCAGCGTGTTATTGACATAAAGGATATCTGCCGTGAACTTCTGGACGGCGAGCGTCAACCTGTTTCAAGCAGCGGAAACAACGGCGGTATGGACAAGATGGTTGATGACAAAGGCGTACGTATATACTTCAGCAGCCTCACAGGCTTCAAGTGATTCTTATCGGTTTTGATGCAATTAAGTCTGCTAACTCATTGAACAACTAATCTTTGTCTGTTTTTATGAATTTTTGCAGATTAAAATCACTATATTTGTATTACTTAAAATAGGGACAATTCAATTAACCTAATTACAACATAATGAAGAGAATTTTTACCATAGCGTCAATGGCGCTGCTGACCGTAATATCGGTTTCCGGCCAGACCATGCAGTCGAAGCTTACGGCCAACGACAGACGAATCAACAGGATCATTGCTCAGATGAGCCTTGAAGAGAAGGTGGAGATGCTTCACAGCAAGACCATCATGTCTTCCGAGGGAGTTCCCAGACTTGGTATCCAGGATATCAAATATGCCGATGGCCCGTTTGGAATAAGAGAAGAGATCGGTGACGGATTCCGTCCTCTAGGCTGGGTTACGGACTCGGCTACATATTTCCCTACCGGTTCGGCATTGGCAGCTACCTGGTCACCCGAACTGGCGTATCGTTACGGATACAGCATGGGCGTAGAAGGCAGGTTGCGTGGAAAGGATGTGATCCTCGGTCCTGCAATCAACATTCAGCGTCTGCCCGTAGGCGGCCGTACTTACGAATATCTCTCTGAAGATCCGGTGCTGGCCGCAGCTCTGGCGGTTGAATTCACCAAAGGTACTCAGACTGCCGGTACTGCCGTATGTCTCAAACATTTCGCGCTGAATAATCAGGAGACCAACCGCGGCAGTGTCAATGTGATAGCCGATGAGCGTACCATGCGTGAGCTCTACCTCAAACCGTTCGAGGCGGCAGTGAAGGAGGGCGGTGCAATGGTGGTGATGCCGGCATATAACAAGGTCAACGGCTACTACTGTTCCGAGAATGAGCATCTGCTCAATGAGATCCTGCGTAAGGAGTGGGGTTTCAAGGGGTTCACCGTATCGGATTGGGGCGGAACACACTCCACTATGGGGGCGGCTATGCACGGTTTGAATGTTCAGATGACCGGCAGCAACTATCTGGGTCAGCCTCTTATTGACTCGGTAAGGGCCGGCAAGGTGCCCGAGAGCATTGTGGACGATAAGGTACGTGAACTGCTGAGGGTACGTTTTGCCATAGAGCCAATCCCTAACGAAAAGGCCAATACAAGCAAAATCAGTCTGCCTGAACATCAGAAGACCGCTTACGATGTTGCGACCAAGTCGGTTGTGCTGCTGAAGAATGAGGGCGGCCTGCTTCCCATAGACAAAAATGTGAAGAAGATAGCCGTTATAGGACATAATGCCCAGGCTCTGACTGCCCGCGGAGGCGTAGGCGCCGGAGTAAAGGCTCCATATGAGATCACTCCGCTGCAAGGTATAAAGAACCGTGCAGGGGGTGTAGAGATTACATATTCCGAGGGTTACAGCATGCGGCAGGGCGGCCGCTTACAGGCAGCTCCGACAATTGATACCGACCTGCTTGTCGAAGCCTTGCGTGCGGCTCAGGATGCCGATTTGGTAATCTTTGTTTGCGGTACCAGCAAGACCATCGAGACCGAAGGCAGCGACCGTCAGGACATTAAACTGCCGCTTGGACAGGAGGAACTGGTTGCAGCGCTGTCGGCTGTCAATCCGAAAATTGTAAGCGTAATCATAAGCGGCGGCCCGTGCGATCTGCAGAAGCTGGATAAGTATTCCCCAACTATAGTACAGGGTTGGTGGAACGGTATGGAGGGAGGCAATGCGCTGGCTGACATACTCTTCGGAAACATAGCGCCTTCAGGCAAACTGCCGTTCACATTCCCCGTTAAACTTGAGGATTCGCCCGCATATGCTATGGGCAACTTCCCTCAGAGGACCGACAACAGCGGCGATCTGTTTACCAATATGTACCGTCAGGATCTTGGTGGCGACCGTGATGCAAGACGTACCAATGTTTCACCTGAAGCCCATTATACCGAGAAACTGCTGGTAGGTTACCGTTGGTTCGATACCAAGGAACAGCCTGTCATGTATGCTTTCGGACATGGACTCTCATACGTCGATTTCGGTTATTCCGACATAAAGACCGACAAAGAGAAGTACAGGGAAAAGGATGTGATCAAGGTTACATTCAAGCTGACTAATAACGGCGACATGGAGGCCGATGAGGTTGCCCAGCTCTACGTACACTATCTCGATTCTCAGATAGAGCGTCCTTACAAGGAGCTCAAGGCTTTCAGGAGGGTTACTCTGGGTGCAGGCGAGACAAAGACCGTGCAGCTTGAGATACCTGTATCTGAACTGCGCTATTGGAGGGAGGATGCCACAACCGACGGATGGACTCTTGAAAACGGTCAGATCGAACTTCAGCTTGGCGGAGCATCGGACGACATCCGTCTAAAAACAACAGTAACTATCTGATCTGTATAATTGCAAACCATTTGATTTGTTATTATTAATTGTTTCAATTTGTTACCTGTTTGATCTAAAGAAACCGTTAGATTCAAATTATTATAAACAGTTCTTCATGGTATCAGTAACCATTCAATCTATGTTATAATGAGTAAAAGAATTTTGTTTCGATTTATATCACTATTGTTTATAGTTGCAATATTGATAGTCGGGTGTAAACCTTCAAAACCGGTTCATGAACCTTCAATTCCGTATGACGCCGAAATAGAGAAGAAGATAGACAAGCTCCTGTCCGATATGTCATTGGAAGACAAGGTGGGACAGATGTTGCAGTTGAATCTGGACGTGTTCGGATCAACCGTAAGGCAGCCGGGAGACAGGAGTCCCGTTTGGGATTTCAATGAGACCACTCTGGATACCATCTTGTCAAAATACAGGGTAGGCTCCATACTCAACGTTCCCGGAGGCAGGGCTGCCACTGTTGAACGCTGGCAGTATCTGATAGGAAAAATCCAGCAAAAGTCAATGGAGCATATAGGTATTCCTTGCCTGTATGGACTTGACCAGAATCACGGTGTCTCTTATGTACAGGCAGGCACGCTGTTCCCGCAGCCGATAAACATTGCGGCATCATTCAACACCTCATTGGCTTATGACATGGGTCAGGTTACGGCTTATGAATCCCGTGCCGCAAACTGTCCGTGGGTCTTCAATCCCGTGCTTGATTTGGGACGCGATCCGCGCTGGCCGCGTATATGGGAGAGCTTCGGCGAGGATGCCCTGGTAAACGGCCGTATGGCCGAGGCTCAGGTAGCCGGATATCAGGGTGACGACCCCAACCATCTGGGAAAGTACAATGTGGCGGCATGTGTCAAGCACTATTTCGCTTATGGAGCGCCTTTTACAGGTAAGGATCGTACTCCGGCTTACATTTCACCTGACATGCTCCGTGAAAAGTACTTTGCTCCGTTCAAGGCGGCCATTGAGGCCGGTGCATTGAGCTTAATGGTAAACTCCGGCAGCATAAACGGGATTCCCGTACATGCCAGCTACAAGTATCTTACCGAATGGCTCAAGGAAGACCTGAACTGGGATGGAATGATTATCACCGATTGGGCCGACATAAACAATCTCTACACACGCGAAAAGGTTGCCGTGGATAAGAAAGATGCAATAAGAATTGCCATAAATGCAGGAATCGATATGAGCATGGACCCGTACAGCGTCGATTTCTGTGTTCTTCTGAAAGAACTTGTCGAGGAGGGCGAGGTAAGCATGGAGCGTATTGACGATGCCGTAAGACGTATCTTAAGGCTGAAATACAGGCTTGGACTCTTTGACAACCCCAATACCGGCGGTGCGGAATACGGCAAATTTGCCTCGCAGGAGCATGTCGAGAAAGCTCTCAATGCTGCCGAAGAGAGTCAGATACTGCTCAAGAACGCCGATGGTATATTGCCTCTCTCGAAGGACACCAGAATACTTCTGACCGGTCCGAATGCCAACCAGATGCGTTGTCTGAACGGCGGCTGGACCTATTCGTGGCAGGGTAGCGGCGTTGAGGATCTGGCCTCACAGTACAACACTATCTACGAGGCGTTCTGTAACAAGTTCGGAACCAAAAACGTCATTTTGGAGCAGGGCGTAACCTATAGGGAACACGGCCAGTATTACGAAGAGAACGAGCCTCAGATTGGAAGGGCTGTAGCGGCGGCAAGAAGGGCCGATGTCATTGTTGCCTGCATAGGTGAAAACAGCTACTGCGAAACTCCCGGTAACCTGACGGACCTTTGGCTCTCGGAGAACCAGCGTAACCTTGTCAAGGAACTGGCAAAGACCGGCAAACCTATAATTCTTGTTCTGAACGAAGGCCGTCCGCGTCTGATAACCGATATTGAACCGTTGGCAAAGGCAGTAATCAATATCCTGCTACCCGGCAATTACGGTGGCGATGCACTTGCCAATCTGATTACGGGCGATGCCTGTTTTTCGGCAAAGATGCCCTATACATATCCGCGTGAAATCAATTCGCTTGCAAATTATGACTATAAGGTCAGCGAAGAGGTGGGTACCATGACAGGGGCCTACAATTATGATGCGAAGGTCTCGCTCCTCTGGCCGTTTGGGTACGGTTTGAGCTATACCACATTCGAATATTCGGATCTGACGGTTGACAATATCGCCTTTACTCCCGATGACGTTTTGACTGTGTCGGTCAAAGTCACGAACACGGGTTCGGTCAAAGGCAAGGAGTCCGTACTTCTCTATTCCAGCGATCTGGTGGCATCGACTGTTCCCGATAACAAGCGACTGCGTGACTTCACGAAGATAGAGCTGAATCCCGGCGAAACCAAAACGGTGACCTTCACCCTTAAGGCAAAAGATCTGGCTTTTGTCGATCAGGATGAAAATTGGCGGCTTGAAGAGGGTGAATTCCGCTTGAAAGCAGGCAATCTTACCAAAATGATAACCTGCCTTAAAACGGCAGTTTGGAGTGCTCCGTAACTGTTTCGGAGCATTCCTTACAAGATTGCGGCAGGTAATGGGATTATATCCTGATGGCGAATTTTTTGAGGCCGGAGTCAATCATGTGTTGCGGAATCGATTTCTTGACGGCGTTTGCCACCTCATTCAGTATTCGCTCTCTGACAAAATCCCGTCTTATCACAATTGAAATCTCTCTGACAACATCGGGAGAGACAAGGGGTCGTACATTCTCTTTTTCGGCATCGGACAGGAAGGGCAGGTGCAGTTCGGGAATGACAGTGAAACCTCCGTTTGCGTTGACTATCCTGACAAGGGTATCTATGCTGCCCGCCTCATAATTTGCAGTATAACTTGATTTGCCGTGGCTGAAATAGAAGATCTGGTCACGCAGGCAGTTACTCTCTTTAAGCATCCATACTCTCTCAAGCGGAAGATCGCTGGAGTTGAGTTCGCTCTTGCCGTATAACGGGTCGAGCGGGGAGACATAAGCGTAGAACTTCTCGTAGTAAAGCGGAATTTCAAGAAGGCTGCTGTTCTTCGGGGGAGTTGCCATAATGGCAATGTCAAGCTCGGCCTTGTCAAGTTTTTCAAGGATGTCACATGTCATCATCTCGTATGCGTAGAGGTGGATATCCGGATTATCCTTGCGTATGTTTTTTATTATAAGCGGTATCACATCGGTCGCAACGGTGGGAATAATGGCAAGATGTACATCGCCGCTTGCCTGAACCCTTTCCGAGGTGGTAATCTCCTTAAGCTGTTCGGTGTGGAAGAGAATCACCTTAGCCTGAGAAATTATCTTCTCGCCAATCGCTGTCGGCCTGATAGGTTGTGTATCGCGGTCAAAAATGATTGTGTCCAGCTCCTCTTCCAGTTTCTTGACCATCATGCTGAGAGTGGACTGTGTAACTCCGCAGGCATCGGCTGCCTTTACAAACTGGCGGTGTTTATCCAGAGCCACCAAATATTCCATTTGTTGTATTGTCATCGTGTATCAATTATATCGATACAAAGATAGGATAATTCTATTTGATTTATACATTAACGGCTATTATCTTTGAAGCAGAAACAAATTAAAATAGAAAAATATGGCAGCAATTAACATTACAAATGAAGAGTTCCTGAAGAAAGTATGGAACTACAAAGAGTCTCCGCAAGAGTGGAAATTCAAGGGTGACAAACCTGCAATCGTGGACTTTTATGCATCATGGTGCGGACCCTGCAAGATGCTGGCTCCTGTTTTGGACCAACTGTCCGAGGAGTATGCGGGAAAGGTTGATATTTACAAGGTCGATACGGGAAAAGAAGAAGAGCTTTCCAGAGCCTTTAATATAGCAAGCATTCCAACGCTATTGTTCTGTCCTACAGCAGGAGATCCCCAGATGGCACAGGGAGCGCTCCCGAAATCTTCACTCAAAGAGATAATAGACAATCATCTTCTTAAATAGGAGAATCCAATTAAATAGGAGGATTCCAAGGACTATTTCGAAATTCATAAGGAGAATTTCTGATTAATGAACTAAGAGATAACTGTAAAATGAAGAGGTACAAGTGTTCAGTATGCGGGTACGTTTATGACCCAAAGAGTGGTGACCCTTCACAGGGTGTTGCTGAAGCCACCCCTTTTGAAGAACTTCCGGAAAGTTGGAAGTGTCCCATATGTAAGGCGCCGAAAACCATATTTAATCCGTTAGAGGAGTAATATTTTAACCGGTTTTTTAAAAAAAGACGCCGATGTCTTGCTCATATGAAAGAGTATATATAAATTTGCCACGTCAAAAACAAATTCAGAAAAAAGATATATGCGACTGCTAGGCCTATCTATAATTTCGATTATCATTCCGGATATCCGGTGTGAGGAAGCCTGACGCATATAATATAACTTGACATAAAACTTAAGTAATAAGTAAGATAAAAACGACAAGCCTTTCTCACGAAAAAGTGAGGAAGGTTTTTTTGTTGGAACAACTTTTAAAAAACATAAACTATGTCTGACAGACTTGTATTCTTTGACACTACACTCCGGGACGGCGAACAGGTTCCCGGATGTCAGTTGAACACCGTTGAGAAAATTCAGGTAGCACGCCAGCTTGAGCAGCTTGGTGTGGATGTTATTGAGGCGGGGTTCCCTGCCAGCAGTCCGGGTGATTTCAACTCGGTGGTAGAGATATCCAAAGCGGTAACATGGCCGGTGATATGTGCCTTGACCCGTGCAGTGGAGTCCGATATTGACTCTGCGGCCGAAGCGCTTAAGCATGCCAGGTACAAGCGTATCCATACCGGTATAGGTACCAGTGATGAACATATCCGTTATAAGTTCAACAGTACCCGCGAAGAGATTCTAGAGCGTGCTGTGGCGGCGGTAAAATATGCCGTTAAGCAAAAAGTGGATGATGTGGAATTTTATGCCGAGGATGCCGGCCGTACCGATAACGAATATCTTGCCCGCGTGGTTGAGGCTGTTATCCGCGCCGGCGCCACCGTAATAAATATACCAGATACTACGGGTTATTGTCTGCCGGATGAATACGGCGCCAAGATACGCTATTTGATGGAAAATATTGATGAGTTGAGCAGCGGTAAGGCTATTCTCTCTACACATTGTCACAATGATCTGGGAATGGCTACCGCCAATACAATGAGCGGAATACTCAATGGCGCCCGTCAGGTGGAGGTGGCAATAAACGGCGTGGGCGAGAGGGCCGGCAACACGGCGCTTGAAGAGATTGCCATGATTTTGAAGTGCCACAGGCAAACCATTCCTCTTGACTTTAATATAAAGACCGAGCGTATTGCTGCGGCAAGCCGTCTGGTGTCATCACTCATGAATATGCCGATCCAACCCAACAAGGCTATTGTCGGTCGCAACGCATTTGCACATTCCAGCGGTATTCATCAGGACGGAGTGCTTAAAAACACACAGACATACGAGATTATGAATCCCAAGGATATAGGTCTTAATGAAAACAATATAGTCATGACGGCCCGTTCTGGTCGCGCGGCGCTAAAATACAGGCTCTCCCTGTTGGGCGTGGAAGCCGATGGCGATGTCCTGGACCGAATCTATGAATCGTTTCTAAAGCTGGCCGATAAGAAGAAACAGTTGACCGATGATGATATACTCATGCTTGCCGGCTCCGATATCGCCGCTACCAAGCATATCAAACTGGACAGTCTGCAGGTTACTACCGGCAAGGGTGTAACACCGATAGCCGCCATACGTCTGAATGTAGCCAATGAGATATTCGAGGCCGCATCGACCGGAAACGGACCGCTGGATGCCTCGATCAAGGCCCTTAAACAGATTATACGCCGTGACATGATTCTAAGGGAGATGACCATACAGACCCTTTCCAAGGGTTCCGACGACGTAGGTAAGGTACATATGCAGGTCGAGAACGAAGGACAGCTATATTACGGATTCGGGTCCGATACCGATATTATCACGGCCGGTGTGGAGGCTTATATAGACTGCATAAACAAATTTAAGAATTAGTGATGGGAAAGACGCTTTTTGACAAGATATGGGATGCCCATGTGGTACAGTCGATTCCGGACGGACCTTCAATACTCTATATCGACCGTCTCTATTGCCACGAGGTTACTACGCCTCAGGCATTTGATACTCTGCGTGACCGCAAGTGCGGTGTGATGCATCCGGAAAAGGTATTTGCCATGCCTGACCACAATGTTCCATCGGACAGCGACAAAATAGATGATCCTGTGGGGCGCAGTCAGGTGGAGACTCTGGAACGCAACTGTCGTGAATTTGGGATAAAGTGTTTCAGCATGGGAACCGCTGACAACGGTATAATCCATGTGGTAGGCCCCGAAAAAGGGCTCTCACTGCCCGGCATGACTATAGTCTGCGGCGACTCGCATACCTCAACTCATGGTGCTGTGGGCGCCATCGCAATGGGTATAGGCACATCGCAGGTAGCCGAGGTGCTGGCATCGCAATGTCTGCTTCAGCACAAGCCCAAAACCATGCGCATTAACATAGAGGGTAAACTGCATAATATGGTCACTGCCAAGGATGTGGCATTATACATCATGTCGCGTATGACCACATCGGGCGCTACCGGTTATGCCGTAGAATATGCCGGTCAGGTTGTACGGGAGATGAGTATGGAGGGTCGTCTGACACTCTCCAACCTCTCTATCGAAATGGGCAGCCGTACCGGCCTGATAGCTCCCGATGCCACTACGTTTGAGTGGCTCAAAGGCTCCGAATATGCACCTAAAGGTCGCGAATGGGAGATAGCAGTTAAAAGATGGAGCGCACTTCGCAGCGATGATGACGCAGTGTTTGACAGTGAGGTCACCTTTTATGCCGATGACATTGTGCCCCGGATAACCTACGGCACCAATCCCGGTGCGGGAATTGCCGTGGACGGTACCGTGCCTCTGCTTGAGTCGCTCTTCGAAGCGGAACGCGTTCAGTTGGAATCCCAGCTTGAATATATGCAGTTCCGGCCAGGACAGAAATTGGAGGGAACCCCCGTGGATTACTGTTTTCTGGGTGCCTGCACCAATGGCCGTATAGAGGATTTCCGTGCTTTTGCCGATATCGTAAAGGGACACCATAAGGCGCCCGGAGTGACGGCATGGCTGGTTCCGGGCTCATGGAAGGTAAAACAACAGATTGTCGAGGAGGGGATAGACCGTATATTGACAGAGGCAGGTTTTGAGGTACGCATGCCATCCTGTTCGGTCTGTCTTGCCATGAACCCCGACAAAGTTCCGGCAGGAAAGCTCTGTATTTCAACATCTAACCGTAATTTTGTGGGCCGTCAGGGTCCCGGCTCAAGAACGGTGCTGGCATCGCCTCTTACCGTTGCCGCCAGCGCCGTGACAGGTGTCATTACCGACCCTCGTAAATTGAAAAGCTCTGATTCTCAACAATAACGGACTATGTTATTCTTTTGAGCAGATAAGATGTTTTAATAATAATAAGTTTTGTATATCAAACAAAAAACAGTTTCTTAAAAATGAGTATGAAACATAAATTCTCAGTTATAGAATCCACCTGTATCCCGATGCCGATAGATAATTGCAATACGGATCTGATCATTCCGGCACGTTATCTGGCATCTGTTACACGCGATCCGGAGTTTTTCGGCAAGGCATTTATGCATGATTTGCGTTATGATGCCGAGGGTAAGCCTGTGCCTGATTTTGTGCTGAACCGCCCCGGCTTCGGAGATGCGCCTCATGACGGATGCCGCCGTATCTTGGTGGCAGGCGACAACTGGGGCTCGGGATCAAGCCGCGAACATGCTGCATGGGCAATATCGGGTTACGGAATACGGGTTGTGATATCAAGCCGCATTGCCGACATACACCGCGGCAATCTGCTAAGCTGTTTTGTGCTGCCGGTGACAGTGACTCCCGAATTCAGGGATGAGCTGATGCAGAGCATAGAGGCCGATCCGGATATGACGGTGCGTGTGGACCTTGCTGAGCAGACAGTGACAAACACCAAGACGGGAAAGAGCGAACATTTTGAAATAGACCCATATAGAAAACATTGCCTTATGAACGGTTATGACGATCTGGACTATCTGCTGAGCCGCCGTGACGACATAGAGGATTTTGAAAGACGCAAGAATATGGAACAATATATAGAGATTCTGGATACAACGCTGCGGGACGGCGAACAGACATCAGGGGTAAGTTTTTCGGCTAAGGAGAAGCTGGCCATATTGCAGTCTCTTATTTCCGAATTGGAAGTAGATCGTGTTGAGGTGGCATCGGCTGTATCGGAAAATGAGAAGAACACTCTGCGCGGACTCTCGGAATGGGCTGTCAGGACCGGCAACATAGGCCGTCTTGAAGTCCTGGGCTTTGTGGACGGACATAAATCGGCAGACTGGATACTCCAGTCGGGCTGTAAGGTGATGAACCTGCTCTGTAAGGGCAGTCTTAAACATCTGACATCCCAGCTCAGGAAGACCCCTGAGCAGCATATCAACGATATCAGACGGACTGTGGAATATGCGGTCAAGCAGGGCCTTGAAGTAAACGTATATTTGGAGGATTGGAGCAACGGCATAAAGGATTCGCCCGAATGGGTCTATATGCTAACCGATGCGCTGGTCAACATGCCGGTACGCAGAGTGTTGCTGCCCGATACACTTGGAATACTCAACCCCGATACCACTTACGCATATTGTAAGATGATGGTGGAGCGTTATCCTTCGACTCATTTTGATTTCCATGCCCACAATGACTACGATCTGGCGGTAGCCAATGTCTATTCTGCTGTCAAGGCAGGAGTGAAGGGAGTTCATACCACCGTGAACGGACTGGGCGAAAGGGCGGGTAATGTTCCCATAGGCAGTGTGGTAGCTGTGTTGAAAGACCAGCTTGGAGTTAGCCTGGGGCTGAACGAGAGCAAGATATACAGGTTAAGCCGTCTGGTTGAGATGAACAGCGGCATCCATATCCCTCAGAACAAGCCGGTGGTGGGCGAGTTTGTCTTTACCCAGTGTGCCGGTGTCCATGCCGATGGGGACAGCAAGGACAATCTCTACTGCAGCGTACTCATGCCTGAGCGTTTCGGACGTGTCCGGGAATATGCGTTGGGTAAGAACAGCGGCAAGGCTAACATTCAGATGAATCTGGATGCCATAGGCGTGGAACTTGATGAGGAGTCTATGCGTAAGGTGACTGAGCGTATCCGTGAGTTGGGCAACAAAAAGGAGTTGGTGACTCAGGATGACCTTCCCTATATAATAAATGATGTTCTGCATAATGACCAGCGTGAGGATCAGAGCATACGCGTTTTGAACTATTCGCTCAGTCTGGCACAGGGACTCCGCCCGCAGGCTACGGTAAAGATAGAGATAGACGGTGAGGTATATCAGGATTCGGCAAGCGGAGACGGTCAGTATGATGCATTCATGCGTGCCCTGCGCAAGATATATGCAAGCCTGAACAAACCCTTCCCGCGACTGGCCAACTATACGGTCTCAATCCCGCCGGGCGGCCGTACCGATGCATTCGTACATACCATAATAACATGGAGCTTCAAGGGGAAAGAGTTTAAGACACGTGGTCTTGATGCCGACCAGATCGAGGCGGCTATAAAGGCTACCGTCAAGATGTTGAACAAAATAGAATTGCAAAAATGAGATTGAAGATAGCTGTTTTGGCCGGTGACGGCATAGGACCGGAGATAATGGAACAGGGTGTGGCTGTGACACGCGCTGTGGCACGCAGGTTCGGTCATGATGTGGAATTACGTGAGGCTGCGTGCGGAGCCCATGCCATTGACCTTACGGGCGATCCTTTCCCTGAAGAGACTTTTAAAATATGCATGGAGTCCGATGCCGTGCTGTTCGGAGCTGTGGGCGATCCCAAATATGACAATAATCCGGCGGCAAAGGTGCGTCCCGAACAGGGTCTGCTGGCTATGCGTAAGAAGCTGGGTCTGTTTGCCAACATCCGTCCCGTGCAGACATTTGACTGTCTGATACACAAATCGCCCCTTAAGGATGATATAGTGCGCGGGGCCGATTTCATCTGCATACGCGAACTTACCGGCGGCATGTATTTTGGACCCCAAAAAGAGGGGGACGATGAGGCATACGATACCAATCTTTATACCCGCATTGAGGTGGAGCGAATATTGCGCGTGGGCTACAGCTATGCCCAAGCCCGCAATAAGCATCTGACAGTGGTTGACAAGGCCAATATCCTGGCCAGCTCCCGTCTGTGGCGCAGAGTAGCTATGGAGATGATGAAAGAGTACCCCGATGTCACGACCGATTTTATGTATGTGGACAACGCCTCCATGCGCATAATTCAGGATCCCCGTTATTTTGATGTAATTGTGACCGAAAACACATTCGGCGACATACTGACCGATGAGAGTTCCTGTATAACCGGCTCTATGGGGTTGCTGCCGAGTGCATCGATAGGGGAACATACGCCCGTTTTCGAGCCTGTACACGGGTCATGGCCGCAAGGCAAGGGGCTGAATATAGCTAACCCGCTGGCTCAGATCCTGAGTGCGGCCATGATGTTTGAGCATTTGGGCCTCAAGGATGAGGGCGCTGTGATACGCAGCGCCGTGCAGGCGTCGCTCGATGCAAATGTGCACACTCCCGAAATCCGGGTGGAAGGGGCTCCACATTACGGCACCAAAGAGGTAGGCCGGTGGATAACCGACTATATTGAAAGAGAGACTACTTGACTTTCCAGACATCAAGGGTTATGCCGCCGCCTGCACCGAAACCGGGCTGGCAGAGGAACAAGCACTCGTTCATCCAGGCATATTTGCTGTCCTTGGGAGCTTCGAACTTGGGAGCACAGCGGAAATACATACCGCCCTGACCGCCCATTTTGATTATGCCATAGTTGCGGATATGTATGCTTACCCCGTCATCGGTGCGTATGCAATAGATAGCCTCTATCTCGCTGCGGTCGTCATATCGCATCTGGTAATCGGCACCGCCGGGCAGGACCTCGCCCTTCATGTCGGGACCTTCGAACGTGCCGCCGGTGATGGGGATTACTGTCCTCACTCCTTTGCCGGTATCGCCTACAGTGAATGCCTGACCCAGAGCAACATTGAGTCTCAGCACATATTCAAGCTCAGGAGCCTTGGGTTCAGCATTCTGCTGCTGTGCGGCACCGGCTCCGAACTGGGCATTAACATTCACATTTGACAACATTGTCATTACTGCGGCAACGAAAAAGATTCTCTTCATAGTTGTAAAAAATTGTTTATAGGTTATTGTTTGAAAACTCCTGCAAGATATGCATTATATTCGGGAAACGGAGTATCGGCAGACAAGTTTATTCCAACACAAACAACTCGGTTGACAGATATCTTTCACCTGTGTCGGGCAGAAGCGTGAACAGATACTTTCCGGCAAATTCAGGTCTTGATGCCACTATCGAGGCGGCGTAGGCGGCTGCTCCGCCGGATATGCCCACAAGAAGGCCCTCTTCTTTGGTAAGGGCGCGTGCGGTGGCAAAAGCATCCTCGTCACTGACGGGAATTATTTCGTCAACAATGCTCCGATCAAAGTTTACAGGCTCAAATCCGGCTCCGATTCCCTGAATGTTGTGCGGACCGCTGCTCTTACCGCT
>LSQX01220759.1_pt1 | contig 14617 bp, 14 predicted proteins | sample 654561 | NCBI WGS metagenome assembly LSQX01 (sample SAMN04489861, study PRJNA283612) | anaerobic digester metagenome | isolation source: 4 biogas reactors fed with cattle manure at either 37C or 55C with and... | place: Denmark: Kongens Lyngby | collected 2014
TACAGGTTACTTACCCACCTGGTTCAACTTTTAAACCTATAACAGGCATGGCAGCTTTGGAAAGCAATTCGGTTAATTCTCTTACAGATTATGTTACCTGTCAGGGTAATTATTGGATTGCTCCTTATATAAGGTGTTGGCAGGTGCATGGCAATGTAAACTACTATTCAGCAATGGCTGGTTCTTGCAATACCTATTTCCAAGAGATGGGAAGAAGGGCAGGAAAAGATGAAATAATCAAAGTAGCAAAACAATTTGGATTGGGTACTAAAACCGGCATTGATATTCCCCATGAAGTTTCAGGACTCTTACCAACTGAAGAGTGGAAAAAAGAAATCAATGGTTTGCTTATAGACAGGAAGTATAATGCTTTAAGGGAAAAATTGGAGGAAAAATACAAAGAACTGGAGAAAAATGCGGCGGATGAAAAAGAAAGAAGCAAATTAGAACAGCAGAAGAAGAACGAGAAAGCTATTCTGGAAGCGCAGTATAAGATAGATTACAATTTTGATACAAACTGGCAGGCCTTCGATACTTTTAATATGTCTATCGGTCAGGGAAACAATAACTACACGGTAATCCAGTTGGCTAATTATACGGCAACCATTGCCAATGGCGGTAATCTGATGAGACCGTATCTGGGCAGTAAAATTACCAGTGCTGATGGAGATATAATAAAAGAATTCGAACCACAGTTAATAAAAAAGGCTGATGTCTCAGGTTTAACAATTGCTGAAACCAAAAGGGCCATGTTAGCAGTTACTGAACCGGGAGGTACCGCCCATTACCTTTTCGCACATTTTCCTGAAAATATAAAAGTTTGTGCAAAAACCGGAACAGCTCAGACTGGCAGGGTGGGAGATAATGTGATGAGTGAATTTCATGGTACCTTTATCGCTTTCGCTCCTTATGATGACCCGGAAATAGCCTTTGCCGGTATAGTAGAATACGGACAAAGCGGCAGCGGTTCAGCAGGATATGTTGCCAGAGATGTATTTGAACATTATTTCCATATAAAAAACCATTTGGACGAGAACACGGTAAGTAATGTGTCGATTCGTTATGGCGAATAATGCCATAATTTTTTTAAAGTAAACGACCAAAATAGAGGGAAAAACTAAAAGTTCCCTCTATTTTTTTATTTTTCTTTAAAGGTAAAAAATGTAAACTATAGAATCATTTCCTAAGACGGTATTGACAGGGGGCTTAAAAATGCCGAATAAAGCTTTAAAAAAAAATACGGCGGACATGATACCTATTGACCTGAAAGGAATGAGGAACTTTTCAGAGATAAAAGCAGGATTGGAAGAAAAGATCAGAGTAATAGATGATTTTATGTTGGGTACTAGCGTTGTAATAAACATTGAAAAAATAAACCTAAAAGCCAAACAAATAAGGGAACTGGAGGATCTGCTGCTGGATTACGGATTTCATCTCAAAGACATAATCAAGACCGAAACAAAAGCAGCTGAAGACAAACATCAAGAAAACAAACTGGCGGATGACAGCAATGAAATGGCGAATATGCCTCTTTACGAAAATACTGCTCTTATATGCCGGCATTTAAGGTCTGGGCAAAAAATTTTCAGTGAAGGGAATATTGTTGTTTTAGGTGATATAAATCCTGGAGCAGAAGTTATAGCAGGGGGAAATATTCTTGTAATGGGTTCACTTCGAGGCTTGGCCCATGCCGGTGCTTTTGGCGATGATTCAGCCTTAATTGCTGCTTATCGATTAAACCCAACTCAGCTCCGTATCGCAAATCACATTACCCGTCCTCCGGACGGCGAGGTGGTTGATATGGAGACACCTGAACTGGCACGAATAAAAGCTGGAAAAGTAGTGATCGAGAAGTTAAAAATATGATGGGAGGCAAAGGAATGAAGAGTACAGTATTAGTTATAACTTCAGGGAAGGGTGGTGTTGGTAAGACTACGACTACAGCAAACCTGGGGACTGCTCTGGCTATGATGGATAAAAGAGTGGTAATGGTTGATACTGACATAGGACTTCGTAATCTGGATGTGGTACTGGGTCTGGAAAACCGCATTGTGTTCGATATTGTGGATGTAGTTAATGGAAACTGCAAATTGCGGCAAGCGCTGATAAAAGATAAAAGGTTTGAAGGCCTATTCCTGCTCCCGGCAGCGCAGACAAAAGATAAAAGCGCAGTGACTCCTCACCAGATGAAAAATCTGACTAACGAACTTAGAAAAGAATTTGACTTTATTTTAGTTGATTGCCCGGCAGGAATTGAGCAAGGGTTCCGGAATGCTATTGCTGGAGCTGACAATGCTATAGTAGTTGCCACTCCGGAAATATCCTCAGTCCGGGATGCTGATCGTATAGTAGGCCTCCTGGAAGCATCCGGATTGTTTAAGTCACGTCTGATTATTAATCGCTTGCGTAATAAAATGGTTAAAAACGGAGATATGATGGATGTTGATGATATTATCGATATCTTGTCAATCGATCTTTTAGGTGTGGTTCCAGAGGATGAGTCAATCGTTATATCAACAAATCGTGGTGAACCTGCTGTAATGGAGTCGGCATCAAGAGCAGGAGCGGCTTATAAAAGAATCGCCCGCCGCCTCACCGGTGAAGGAGTGCCCATGTACTCTGTTGAAGATGAAAAATTTTTAGACAAGTTCTGGAAACTTCTTAAAATTGCCAGGTAAAAGGGGGGGATGAGATTTGTTTGATATATTAACCAGGATTTTTGGCCGGGAGAATAACAGCAGCAAAAATATTGCCAAAGAAAGACTGAGATTGGTGCTTATTCATGATCGGGCTACCATAACTCCTGAAGTTATGATGATGCTTAAAGAAGATCTCATAAAAGTAATCCGTGAATACCTGGTAATTGATGAGGAGGCGTTGAGCGTGAGCCTGGAAGACGATACTGACGAAATCGCTTTGGTAGCTAATATACCAATCAAAGGATTAAGGAGGCTGGTAAATGCTTAAAATGGAGCCTGGTCAAGGTTTTTGGTTTTTTGCTTCAACATGATTATCGCTAATTCACAGGTCCCGACTAATATTGTATGAAGCAAGCACATATATTTTTTAAGAACATTGAAAAGAGGTGAAATCATTTGCTTGATGATTTGACCAGAGGATGTATAAATCTTCATGCAATTTTAAGAAATCTTGAAGATTTATGTGATTTGGACCCTGATGCCCGAGGGATCATTATGAATAAAAACCTTTCTATTTTATTTGCAGCAAAGAGTATTCCGCCAGCTCTGCTAGTCTTTGCCAAGGGGAAATGCAAAATGACCAGAGGTACAGGTCATCATGATATTAAGTTATTCTTTAAGTCTCCTCAACATTTTAATCGTATGATAGATGGTCTGGCCAGTCCCATCCCCCTGAAAGGATTTACCAAAATTAGCTTCCTCACTGGTGAATTCTCCAAACTTGCAGAGCGTCTTGCCTATTTTCTAAAACCAACCCCTCAATTACTGGAAGATGAGAGATACAGTGAAATTAATACGATCTTAACTGCCTATACAGCTTTTTATGCCTTGGCGGAAATAGGTAATAATGACCCCATTGGTAAGCTAAATGCAGCCCGCATAGCAGATGGGACAGTAGGTATCAGGGTATTAAATGGAGGGCCTGAAATCAGTCTGATTGCCAAAGGCGGCAAACTGGAGATAAAGAAAGGAATAGAGCCTGAAGCAAGAGCATTTATGACCTTTGATTCTCTTGATACTGCCAGCGGCATATTAAATGGCGGATTGGACAGTTATGCCTGCATTGGTAATGGGAGTCTTGAAATAAAAGGTTATATTCCTATGGTTGACAATATGAATAAATTGCTTGCACAGGTTGCGGCCTATTTGAAATAAGGGGGGAAATAAGTGGAAACATATAAATATACAAAAAGCCGGGAGTATTTCAACAGGGCACTAAAAGTCATACCGGCAGGAATATACGGACACCTGGGACCGGCAGAAGGGTGTTTTATTCCGGTAGCAGCATTCCCTTTTTTCTCTCAAAAAGCACAAGGTGCATACTTTTGGGATGTAGACGGTAATCGCTTTATAGATTACATGTGTGCATATGGACCAAATGTTCTCGGCTATAATGATGCCGATGTAGATGCTGCTGCCTTGAAACAACTGGAGATGGGGAATTGTGTTACTTCACCTTCACCCATAATGGTGGAACTTGCTGAACTCTTAGTAGATACAGTTGCCATGGCGGATTGGGTCTTTTTTGCCAAAAATGGCGGTGATGTGACTTCTCTTGCTCTAATGACAGCCAGAGCTGCAACAGGCCGTTCAAAAGTGATCCTGATTAAAGGGGGGTATCATGGTGTTGCACCCTGGACCCAGAAACTGGGCTATCCAGGAATCACGGAAGCGGATGTTATCAATAACATCTATGTGGAATGGAATAATTATAACCAATTAGAAGCAGCCGTAAAAGAGAATACTGGACAAATTGCTTGTCTTATGGCAACCCCTTATCATCACCCGGTTTTTGAAGATAATAAACTTCCTGACGTTGGATATTGGCAGAAAGTAAGAAAATTATGCACCGATCAGGGCATAGTTCTGGCAATTGATGATGTCCGCTGCGGTTTTCGTTTGGATGTGGCCGGTTCTGATAATTATTTTGGTTTTAAAGCCGATTTAATATGCTTTTGCAAAGCCTTGGCCAACGGTTGGAATCTATCTGCTCTTTGCGGTATCGATGCTTTAAAAGAAGCAGTTTCTTCGGTTATGTACACAGGAAGTTACTGGCTTTCAGCCATGCCATTTGCTGCTGCCATTGCTACTTTGTCTAAGCTAAAGAAGTTAAATGGCCCCCAGGTGATGCAGGCAACCGGCAAACAGCTCACGGCAGGGCTGCAAAAAATTGCCGCAAACTATGGGTTTGACCTTGCTATAAGCGGGGTTCCTTCTCTTTTCTATATGCGCATAGCCAATGACGATTCACTTTTGCTCCATCAGGAATGGGTAGCTGAATGTGTGAAAAGGGGAATATTTTTTACTAACCATCATAATCAATTTATTAATCTGGCTTTAACAAATGAAGATATAGAATTTACCCATCAAGTTGCTGATGAAGCCTTTCAGGCTGTTAAGAAAAGACATCCCGAAGTAGGATAGGAAGGAGGATCCTCATGCCTCTTGATCAACAGGAACTAAGATTTCTGGAAGATAAAGCGAACCAGTTACGCCATTTATGCGTAGATACAGTTGCTTGGGCCGGGGCCGGGCATATCGGCGGCAGCATGAGCGCTATGGACATTATGGTACTGCTATATTACAAGTATCTTCATATAGATCCGCAAAATCCCGGCTGGGAGGACCGGGACCGATTTGTTCTCAGTAAAGGCCATGCCGGGATAGGTTATGCACCGATTTTAGCAGATAAAGGCTTTATACAAAGGGAGCTGCTTACCGAATACAATCATACTGGTTCAAGTCTTGGCATACATCTTGATTCTCTAAGGGTGCCTGGAGTTGATGCTTCAACAGGTTCCTTGGGCCATGGGCTCTCTATTGCACTGGGTATGGCACTAGGGATAAGATTGCTGAAAAAATCCTGCAAGGTATATTGCTTGCTAGGAGACGGTGAATGTAATGAAGGCCAGGTATGGGAAGCAGCCATGGCTATATCCCATTTCAAGCCGTGCAATATCATTACCATCGTCGACCGCAATGGCTTAATGATTGACGGGGCAACAGAAGAAGTGATGAAATTGGAGCCCTTCAAACAAAAATGGGAAGCCTTTGGTTTTATAGTTAAAGAAGTTGATGGGCATAACTTCAAACAATTAGCTGAAGCAGTTGAATACTCCATAAGTGAGAATTCAGTACCGGTAGTGATCATTGCAGATACAATAAAAGGCTGCGGAATTGATTTTATTGAAAACGATTATCGCTGGCATTACGGAGGTCTTGATTCAGATAAAATTTCCGAAGCACATAAAAGTTTGACAGCATATTATGAAAAACGAATAAAAGGAGAGTAGTAAATGGCTGGATTAACCTATACGATACTTGATGCTACCAATCTTTCCACCGCTGAAATATATGGCAGAGTTTTGTGCGATATGGGTGAACGTTATCCGGAAATTGTGGCACTTTCTGCTGACCTTGCCAAATCAACAAAAATAGGAATGTTTGGTGAAAAATTTCCCCAGCGTTTTTTTAATGTTGGTATTGCTGAACAAAACTTATTTGGCATCGCTTCTGGAATGGCAAAAGTAGGCTTGGTGCCCTTTGTATCAACCTTTGCTATATTTACATCCATGCGCGGCCTTGATCAGGTACATACGGATATTTGTTACCAGAATTTAAATGTAAAAATCATTGCTACCCATGCAGGGCTATCCTTTGGGCAGGCGGGGACCACTCATCATTGTACCGAAGACTTGTCTATCATGCGTTCCATGGCAAATTGTAAAGTGATCGTACCTGCAGACGGGATCGAAACAGCCAATGCAGTTCAGGCAGCCTATGAGACCCTGGGCCCGATTTATATAAGGATAAACCGTGGATTTGACCAGATATTTTATGAAAATACTGACTATGGTTTTCGAATAGGCAAAGCTGTCCAGGTGGCTGAAGGGAATGATCTTACGATAATCGCATGTGGGTCCTGTGTTTACCAGGCTGCAGAAGCGGCTAAGATCCTTCGCTCAGTTGACCATATAAATGCCAGAGTACTTAATATGCATACGATAAAACCCGTCGATCGGGATGCAATTTTGGCAGCGGTGCAGGAAACCAGAAGGATAATTACCGTCGAAGACCATAATGTAGTGGGGGGACTTGGAAGTGCCACAGCAGAAGTTTTAGCTTTAAGTGGTAAAGCTTGTGCCTTTGAAATGCTTGGAATACCAGATACATTTTCAATTATAGGACTTCATGAAGATCTGATGAATTATTATAAGATTGATACAGATGGAATAGTTGAAGCAGCAAGAAAGCTCATTGGCAAAGAATTTGAGGATGATGAAAACTGGGACGACGAGGTGTAGCCAATGATATTACAAGAAGAATTGTATTCTAACCGGATATTCTTAAATGCGGTTCTGCCGCTTATCAAGGTAATCATCGACAACAATGAGAACTTAAAAAGGGGCTTTGCCGGCAAAAATGCTGTAATTCAGGTTAGTGCAAAAACCGAAGAGGAAAAAGTGGGTACGCACTTTGTCATTGAAGCAGGTGAGGTAACAGTGAAGACTGGTACTGCTGAAAAACCTGATGTGGAACTGCAGTTTAAGAGCATAAAAAGCTTGAACGATTTCTTTAAAGGTAAGAGTAAAATGCTGCCTGGAATAAGAGGCTTTAAGCACTTAAGACTTCTGCTGGCCTTTTTTAAAGCTTTGCTCAAGATGGCAGCTATGCTGGGAACAACCGACCCACCAGCAGATGAAAAGGATAAAAGACTGCTGGTAAAACTTTATTTTTATCTGCTTTCAGCAGGGATCAGTCAGTTAAATAAAGCCGGGCATCCGGATGTATCAAAATGGGCTCAAAAAAGCCCCGACAGGGTATATGCCTGGGGAGTTACCGATCAGCCTGATCTTTCGGCATTTTTAAGGGTAAAGGCAGGTAAGACCAAAGCAGCCAGGGGGATGTATACCCGCTCAAAACCTTTTTTCACCATGTGCTTTGACTCAGTTGACAGTGCTCTGGGAATTTTATTGCAAAAGGACGATATGATAGAATCAACTGTAAAGAAGAAGCTAATAATGGAAGGAGCACCTGAATATGGCGCACAATTAGGCGAATTTATGCTATTAGTAGGTTCATACGCTAAATAATTTTATACTTTTATACTTATTCATCTGAAATACTGTTAAAATAGGATAAGAAAACATACTCCCTTAAAGTACATCTACAGGGGAGTTTTTTTAGTTACCTGGCTGACTAAAGATAGGGCAGGAATATTTAGGTTTGGCCACTGGAGGTAAAACTTTTGATACTCAAAAGGCTTAAATATATAGATAAACCATTTCTTATTACCTTGTTTCTAATCATTGGATTTGGCCTTATTATTCTTTCCAGCGCCAGTAACTCCCTGGCCAGTGATCCGTATTATTATGTTAAAAAACAGGTAATTAATATTATAATCGGCATGGTTATGGCAGGAGCGGTTATATTTTTTGATTATACACAGTTTCGCCGTTACAGTAATTTTATTTATGTTATATCCCTGCTGTTGATGATCTCAGTACTGATTTTTGGAATTGAGGCCAAAGGCAGTGCCAGGGCAATAAGCATAGCAGGTTTGCCCAGCATACAACCGGCGGAGTTCGCTAAAATATTTATAATCGTTACTTTTGCAGATTTTTTAGTAAAAAGAAAGGATCAATTAAATACTTTAAAACAGATGCTGCCCTGTTTCGCCTATATGGGGCTGCCGGTTTTATTGATTTTGCTGCAGCCTGACCTGGGTACTTCTTTAGTATTTGTAGCCATTACTATAGTAATGATGTATATGGTTGGAGCAAATCCCAAAATTTTAATCCGGCTGATTTTGATTGGAGTAGCGGCTTTGTCCATACTTTTATTCTTGCATATTCAGTTTGGTATGTGGCTTCCGTTAGAAGATTACCAGATAAAACGCCTAACAGTTTTTGTGAATCCCTATGGAGACGGAGAAGGAGGAAGGGGTCTGGGCTGGAATACCATTCAGTCACTGGTGGCAATAGGTTCAGGAGGGTTAACTGGAAAAGGCTTGTATGCAGGTAGCCAGGTACAGCTTAATTTTTTACCGGAACACCATACTGATTTTATCTATGCAGTAATAGGAGAAGAATTAGGTTTTATAGGGGCCTCTTTGCTTATTTTGCTTTATGCAATTTTGTTAATAAGGGCTATATTTATTAGTTTTGCGGCAAAAGACCTTTACGGAGTATTAATTATTATGGGAATATCAGCAATGTGGTTATTCCATATATTCGAGAATATCGGTATGTCTATTGGTTTAATGCCGATAACCGGAATACCTCTGCCATTTATAAGCTATGGCGGCAGTTCCATGATGGCAAATATGATAGCAGCAGGTATTGTTTTAAGTATAAATATAAGGGGCAAAAAACTAGTCTTTTAAGTGTTATGAAAGTTGATAAGATTATTTAGCCGGAAAATCCAATTATAGACGTACTTATCGTACGATTCCTTTGGACCTTCCGGCTTTTCATTGCAATCAATTTCCCTGGTTTTAGCAGGTTCTTGGCTTTCTCTTCGTGATTTTACTTAAAAAGTGATAATTTCGCGTTAAATATTGTTTCGGCTTCATTTACCATTGATTGAATCAGTTCAGCACAAGTGGTTACTTCTTTGACTAACCCGATTGATTGGCCTACCATTAAAGCAGCAGCATCAACATCTCCTTCCACCCAGGCCTTTTTAGCTTTCTGCCCTGAAAGCATGGTTATGATTTGTCCTAAATCCCCGCCTTTTTCTTCAATTGCCAGGATATGTGAGGACAGTTTATTTTTTAAAGCACGGCCCTGCAGGCCAATAGATTTACAGATCAGGGTGGTATCATTTTCCTGACGATTTATCAACTCATGCCAAATGTTGGGGTGAACAGCACACTCTTTGGTGGCAATAAAACGGGTAGCCATCAGGACTCCCTCAGCGCCCAGTGCCAAGGCAGCAGCAAAACTTCTACCATCAGCAATACCGCCGGTGGAAATTACCGGTATTTTTACGCTTTCCGCAATACGGGGCAGTAAGACCATGGTAGTAACATCATCATTTAATGGGTGGCCGCCTTCCTCAATACCTGCTGCAATTACAGCATCATAACCATAACGCTCGATATTTTTTGCATGTCGTACGGCCCCTACCTTATGCATCACTTTTACGTTTGCCTTATGCAGCATATCCAGGTATTTGGTAGCAGGTTTACCTGAAACTTCGATTACTTCGACTTTTTCTTCAGCACATACTTTAAAGAAATCATCGAAGATGGACTCCGAAAAGCGCATGGAGGGAAGCAGGGTTATATTGATACCGATTGGTTTTTTGGTTAATTCACGGGCTTTGTGTATGGCAGCTCTTAAATCTTCACCGGAATTATAATTGCAGGCGGTAATATTACCCAGCCCTCCGGCATTGGAAATTGCTGCACATAACTCTGGTGTAGCAAGCCATAACATACCACCACATATTATTGGATATTCTATGCCGAAAAGCTCAGTAATTCTTGTTCTCATATGAAAACCTCCTGTAATTTATTTTACTAAATATATATTACATTATAAGAATTTCAAATACAAAACATTTGGCGGATATTATCAGGAAATATTTGTCTTTTTTATACATAAATACAGTGCATTTACTATATATTTTAATAATCAAGGTATGCATATGGGAGTTTAGTTTTAACAATTGAGGTGATGGACATGTTGGGCAGCTTCAGAGTCAGGATGCTTACCGTAATTATCATTGTTTTCTTAACAGGAATTTCTATGGAAAGCGGACATAACAGTAAACAATTTCTAGAACCAACGATTAAATTTATTTTAAAGGATTACGGATTCAATAGTAAAATCAGTATTTATATAGAAAATCTGAAACCAGCTAAAACAAATGAAACGGTTCCGGTGTCTAGTTCGTCAGTATTACAGGTTCCCTGTAAGTTTACAGCAGTGGAGCGGAATTATGGATGGTATTATAACCAGGACAGCAGGCAGCAGGAATTTCTGCCCGGGGTTTATCTCAAGGTTGAAAATAACACGATCGTAAAACCTATTCTTGCTGGTTATATTGAAGAGATCGGCCAGAATGAAAATGGCCGCACAATAATGATCAGGCATGAAAGTAATTTTTATTCTTTTTATGGAGGATTTAAAGAAGTACTGGTGGAAAGGGATGCACAGGTGGATAATAACACGGTATTAGGCAAGACCGGAGAGTTATTTTATCTGGAAATAAAAAACAATGATGGACCTGTAAACCCGCATAATTTAATTAATGCTGACTCATGAGAGTAGCTAGAATTGCCGGAATAGACTTGAAAGTCAACTTGTTTTTTCTGCTGTTGGCTATTATTTACGGTTATTTAGGTTTGCTATGGGAAGTAATTTTAATCGTATCTTCGGTTATTATACATGAGTTTGCCCATACAGTAGTTGGCTTGCTGTTAGGAATAAAGGTAGCGGAAATAGAAATGTTTCCTTTCGGCGGTCAGGCTAAAATCGAAAGTTTTCACGGACTGGACCCTGACAAAGAAATATTTGTGGCACTTGCCGGACCTTTAAGCTCGCTGTCAATTGCAGCACTTTTTTATTTTATGCCCCTTTCAATAAATACGCTGTATCTTCATTTACTAATCAATATTAACCTGGCTTTAGCCATATTTAACTTTATTCCGGTTCTCCCTCTGGATGGGGGCAGAGTTCTAAGAGCAATACTATCCAGTTCAATTGGCTTTAGGAAAGCCACCAAAATAGTTGCAACAATGGGGAAAATAGCAGGAGTCATTCTATTTTTAGGAGGAATCTATCTTTCCTGGTTTTATTTCAGCGGTGCCAATTTAGTTGTAATAGGTATTATGCTCTTTTGGGCAGCGAATCAGGAAGGTAAATTATTGATGTACTCTTTTATGCGTTTTCTGGTTAAAAAGAAAACTGAGCTGTCTGCTAAAGGTTTTTTACCATCCCGGCAACTGGTCAGTTCACCTGATGCCAGAGTCAAAGAGATTCTAAACGAGGCGAAGCCGGTTTATTACATGCTGGTGGTAGTGATTGACAAAAATCATGGCGTAATAGGTATATTAAGTGAAGCCGAACTCATTGAACAAATGCTGGAAAGAGGACCTTCAGTGATAATAAGGGACTGCCTGTCATCGTAATATTAGTTTAGCGGAAAAATTTTGTGGTAAGATATATAATACTTGAATTAAAGCTTGACTATTAGGGGAGGCCATATGAAAGACAAGTTATTTAAAGAAATACTGCCGCTGGTATCCAAACCAGTCAGATATACCGGCAATGAGCTTAATATTATAAAAAAACCCTGGCAGGATGCCAAAACCAAAATGGTCTTTGCCTTTCCCGATGTCTATGAAGTGGGAATGTCTCATGTGGGTGGCAAAATACTGTATGGCTTGATCAACGAAAACACTGATCATTTACTGGAGAGGAGCTTTGCCCCCTGGCCGGATATGGAAGAAATGCTGCGTCAAAGCAGGATGCCTCTTTATTCACTGGAAAGTTTTAAACCACTGGCTGATTTTGATGTAATAGGCTTTTCCCTGCAATATGAATTATCAATAACCAATTGCTTAAACATGCTTGATTTAGCCGAAATTCCTGCCTGGTCAAAAGACCGGAGCGAAAACCAACCATTGGTAATTGCCGGAGGACCGGTGGTTTTTAATCCCGAACCATTTGCTGATTTTTTTGATGCCTTTCTAATTGGAGACGGAGAGGAAGCGCTGCCGGAACTGCTGGATATATGCTTTGCCACACGAGAACTGCCCCGCCAGGAGCGCTTGCTGGCTATGGCTCAAGTGGAAGGTGTTTATATTCCTTCTTTTTATCAGCCTGAATATGAAGAAGGTGCATTCAAAAAGTTAGTCCCGCTGGCTGCAGAAGTTCCGGGAAGGATCAAAAAGCGGGTCGTTACTGATTTTGACCAGGCATATTTTCCAAAAAGCCCCATTGTGCCTTACATGAATATCGTCCACGATCGGGCAGTCCTGGAAGTAATGAGAGGGTGTCAACGGGGATGCAGGTTTTGCCATGCGGGAATAATTTACAGGCCTGCACGGGAAAAAAAGGTTGAAACCTTACGCAGACAGGCTGAGGAACAGATCAAAAGCAGCGGATATGAAGAAGTTTCTTTAACTTCCCTTAGTTCATTGGATTATTCCGGAATAGGCAGCCTGGTAAAAAACCTGGTCAAAGATTATGGCAGTTGCGGCATTGGGGTATCACTGCCCTCCCTCAGGGTTGATGCATTTTCCATTGACCTGGCCAATGAAGTGCAAAAGGTGCGTAAAACTACTTTAACTCTGGCGCCGGAAGCAGGTACCCAGCGAATGCGGGATATTATCAACAAGAATATTACTGAAGAACAGCTCTTTGCAGCAGTAGAGGGTGCATTTAAGTCAGGTTGGCAGGCGATAAAGCTTTACTTTATGTTTGGTCTTCCTTATGAAACAGAAGATGATTTGGATGGTATAATAAGCCTCCTTAGTCAGGTTAAGTCAATAGGAGACAGGTATTCCCGCCGTCCGGTTGAAATCAAGGCCAGTATTGCAAACTATGTACCCAAAGCACATACTCCTTTCCAGTGGTACCGGCAAAACAGTGTAGAGGAGTTTGAAAACAAAAGGCATTATATGTTAAAGAACAGGCGCAAAAGAATTAAACTGGATTTTCATGACAGTCAGACAAGTTATTTGGAGGGGGTCATTGCCCGTGGTGACAGGAGAATAGCACCAGCTATTTTCAAAGCCTGGGAATATGGCTGCAAATTCGATGGATGGACAGAATATTTCCAATTTGATAAGTGGATCAAGGCCTTTGATGACTGCCAGATTGATCCCGATTTCTATACTGGACGGATCCGTGAAAGACAAGAAGTTTTCCCCTGGGATTTTATTGACATTGGTGTTACAAAGGACTTTTTATATGAGGAATATGAAAAAGCTCTGGATGAAGCTGTAACCATCGATTGCCGTCATGAAGGATGCAACGATTGCGGTATCTGCAGCGGGTTTGGCATTAATATGGAAATTGAAGAGGGGGAAGATCTTGAAGATTAGATGCGAATACTCAGTTAGTCCGGAACTGAAATTTCTGTCAAACCTGGATATGATGCATATGATGGAAAGAGCCTTACGCAGAGCTGATATCCCTTATGCACTTACTGAAGGATTCAATCCCCATATCAAGCTTTCTATGGGAACGGTTCTGCCGGTTGGTTTATGGGGAGAACGGGAATACTTTGATCTGGAATTAACAAAAGAAGTGAGTATAGACTGGTTTATAAAACAAATGGATTCAGTTTTGCCGGAACATATAAATATTATGCGGGCAATTGAAAACAACAGCCAGGAGTCATTGATGAAAACCATCAATGCAGCCTGTTATAGTTATAAAATTATTGGTCTTTCTGAATCTGAGGTAAAGCAAATTATTAATAATATGATGAATAAGTCTGAATTAACCATAGCCAGCCGGGGCAAAAAAAAGAACGTGGAAAAGAATCTAAAGCCAGGGATTTATGAAATTGAAGTGAAAGAACAAAATGATTCTGTTATTATAGATTTAACCGTAGCGGTTGGCGAGCCAGTCAATATAAGATTTGATGAGCTAAAGGACGTGTTGCTGCAGGCAGGTATTAAAGAATCAAACCTGGCAGATATATACCGCAAATCCAATTTGATAAAAAAATCAGCAAATTATTATACTCCCCTGGAAAAGGTGGTTTAATTTGACAAGAGAATTAATTGCGGAAGTTTATCCCTGGGAAGCACGGGTAGCAATAGTTGAAGACGGAAGATTAGCAGAAGTATTCTGGGCAGATGACAAAGAAAACGTAGGTAACATTTATAAAGGTAAGGTCAAAGATATCTTGCCGGGCCTTTCCTGTGCTTTTATAGATATTGGGCTTAATAAAAA
>LSQX01126940.1_pt1 | contig 14616 bp, 10 predicted proteins | sample 654561 | NCBI WGS metagenome assembly LSQX01 (sample SAMN04489861, study PRJNA283612) | anaerobic digester metagenome | isolation source: 4 biogas reactors fed with cattle manure at either 37C or 55C with and... | place: Denmark: Kongens Lyngby | collected 2014
CTTCACCGTTCCAATCGCGTGCCGGCGTAAACTCAGGGAACTCGCCAAGCCGGATACGATGTGCATTATGGACGATGTCTCCACCCTCATCCTGGCGAAATATCTTCTGTAAACGTACTACCGGGGCTATTCTAGAGTCGACAAGGTCGCGAAAAAACGACCCCGGCCCCACACTAGGCAACTGGTCAGTGTCACCGATAAATACTATTTTAGTGCTTGGCCTGATCGCTGACACCAAATCGTTGGCCAGTAGGGCGTCCACCATGCTCGATTCGTCCACTATAACCAGATCAGTCTGCAGAGGCTCGTCAGCGTTGTGGGAAAAAGCGTGCGTGCGTGGGTCGTAAGCTAATAGCCGATGGATGGTGCTGGCCGGCTTTCCCGCCAGTTGTGACAGCCGTTTAGCGGCCCGACCTGTAGGGGAGCACAGAGCTACCTGCCATCCCTGCGCGTCACAAGCGTCAGAAATAGCACGTGTAACCGTCGTCTTGCCAGTGCCCGGGCCACCGGTGATAACCGATACAGGGCCCTCCAAAGCCATGTGGACAGCCTCCAACTGCTCGTCAGATAGCTCGGTTGCCCCCATGGTCACGCGCTGACCCAACCACTGCTTCATCTCGTTCAGAGGGGGCGGCACAGAAGTAGGCGCTGCACCCAGCTCTAACAGTCCCGCCGCCAGGTTCTTCTCAGTACTGAGCATTCCTGGCAAATAGTACGCATTGCAGCCGTCGTAATCTTCACGTATCAACTGGGACTCGCGCAGTGCTCTCTCCAGTTCTAACTCGACGATGGCTTCGTCCAGGTCCAACAGTCGCCGCGATGCTGAAAGCAGCACGTCTGCGGGTAGATAGAAGTGGCCATCATCGCTCGCACGGCGCAATACATGCTTCAGGCCAGCGACTATACGAGTAGGGTCGTCAGGAGTTATCCCGCCGACTTGCGCTATGCGATCCGCAGTTAGAAAACCGATACCGTATATCTCGTCAGCGAGCCGGTATGGCTGCCGCTCGATTATGGTCATCGAACGCGAACCGAAATGTTGATAGATGCGCGCAGCCAGTGTAGGTCCCAGGCCGTGCTGCTGGAGAAAAACCATCACCCTGTGCGCGTGTTCACTGGCCTTCCACGCGTTACGTAACGCGGCTGCTCTGGTGCGTCCGATACCTTCGACTTCTGTGAGCCGTTCGGGCTGTTGATCGAGTATCTCAAGAGTACGCTCACCAAACTTGTCGACCAGTCGCTTTGCCATGACCGGCCCAACGCCCTCAACCAACCCCGAACTCAAATAGGCGACAATCGCGTCGCGAGTGACCGGCCTGACGAGTTCGTAGTGTTCGAACTCGAACTGACGGCCATACTTGCGGCTATCAATCCACTGACCGTGCAGTCTCAGAGTCTCGCCATCCGCAAGACCCAGTGTGCTGCCGACCGCAGTGGCTTGACTGGCTCCTACCTGCAAGGCGATAACCGTGTAACCATTTGCCGGGTTGTGGTAGATGATCCGAGTGACCGTTCCCTCGAGCACTTCTCGTGCATCTGATGTCGATAGCGCATCTGATTTGTTGCCGTCAAACAAACGCATGATGCTTATACTGCTCCTGCGATAGTATTCCACATCTCATCCACAGTCCCGACTTCGAATGGTAGAAAAACGTTTCACATTGAGAGCATGGCTTAGCTGCTACTCCCTGAGTAACGCTGTCTGAGGGGCTCACCCCTGGCGCCATGCGCACAAATCATCCCCACCAGACAGTCTCAGTTTTCCACATTTGTTCCCGTTTGTCCACGTATAGATATAGACAACAGTGGCAAAATTGCTCACAAATGGCGCCTGTAGTTGTGCTGTCAATCGGTGCGAGACGCAGTACAAGCTCAGTGCACGCTGTCAGAAATTGACCTCAGTGTTCGCCGACGGTTATCGTCAGCACACTGCGAAAGATGCCGCCAGTCATCCCACACAAGACACTCGTATAGCCACTGTCTACCCAGCTCTTGGCCGCCCAGACGCATCAATTCGGCGTCCTGGAGCCCTAGCAGCAGCCTCTCGGCTTCGAGCGACATCTGTACTTTGTCGCCAACATAAAACAGAGTGCATGTCGCAAGCTTGTCCTGCACATTCGGTGTACCGCGTATCGTAGTGTCACCAAATGATGAGCTGACCAAAACACCGTCCAACCCCATATAGTGAGCAAGTGGCCCTACTGCGTAGGCGTGAGCAGCGGGCAGGCCACTGAGCACTCCAGGGCAGTCGTTCCGGCTGGTCAGGAAACCCCAGACGGCCTTGCCCTCACCCTGTAGTTCTTTTATGATTTCCGCGGGAGGATCTGCTGGATTGTGCAATGGCAATGCCACGCGGTCAACGTGTTCAGCCAATTTCAACGCGGTCTCAAAGTCATCAGTAGTTACACCGATGTGCCAATCGGCGGCATGCGCACGCAAAAGCTCTGCAGCTTTCACAAAAGCGGCGAGCTCTCTCGGTTTAGTCGGTCTGTCTTTCGGTCTCATGCAGGTGTGAAAACCAGGCTCCATCTGATGGGAGTGCCCACCCAGAGTTTCACAGAAACCTGCCCATGCCTCGTCGAAAGCTTCCTCTCCGGGTTCAGCCACGACCGTTTGAGATTGCTTCTCTACGTCTAGATAGTATATCTCTGTTGGTGTTGTCGTGCTATACATCCCAAGGTAGCTGGTCGGTCCGCAAATCCCGCAGTCATAACACATACGACGAAACCGATCCAGATGGGAGAAGTCGAACTGCCACTGTCCATCGGCGACTCGGCGCCAGTCACAGAAAGCACGCCCCACTTGTGCCCGTTGCACACCCAGGCCGGCAAGTGCCATCACGTAGGCTCTCGCCAAATCCCACCATGGCTCAGAAAAAGCAGGGAGGCCTTGTTGTTGCCCCAATTGCAGCCAAGGTTGCCAGACTTCTATCTCTAAGGCCCACTCTGCGGGGTCCGGCAGGAGAGTGTCGTGAATCCCAACGGTCAGGGGCAAGTATCCACATCGAGCGCCATCACAGTAAAACTCGATACGACCAGTATAGATGCCTGGCACTGCATCTGCGGGAACCATCAACCGAATCCACAGGAGGCTATCCCGTCGCTCATCGAGGAGTACACCTTCAGTGGAGAGTTGGCATAAGGCCAGGCCAATACTCTGCCCGTACGGGAAAGTCTCCAGTATAGGGCGGAGTTCAAAGATTTCGATGTCTCGCTCGGCCAATAGCCGTCCGTCCGAGCTAATGAGATCGTTGGGGACGACTGCTAACCGGCGCGAGGCCGTCCCGGAAAAGGGGAAATCACCAGCTGCATAGCCGTTTGGCTGTTGCGTGCGGCATCAAGGCGGGCCAAAGAAAAGGGACGATATCCACTAGGCGAAAGATCGATATCAGCCAAGGCAGACACCGGATACGCTTCCAAATCTGTGAGGCTGGTCTGTATATGGGCGTCGAGCTGCTCCCTGAGCTGCTTCACATCGGCAGTTACGTCCATCAGTTCGGTTTCTAACTCCGACAGTTCGTCGGTAGTCATCCTTCGTCGCTGAGTTTGATATTTACCGCTTAGTGAGCGCCACTGGCCTAACAGCTCGGCTATCTTGTCTCCCGCTTCTTGTTTGTAGTCCGAGTCATCCAGCACCGACCATACGCGCAGTGCCGCGGCCAGGGCCGTCTCCAACTCTCTCAGCGCCACTCCCACCGGTGGCAGTGCCAGCGGGTAAGGTGCGGTGCGGCTAACTGTCTTGCCTTCAGCATCAGTAAGCGAAAATTGTACTATATTCGCGCCATCTTGTGCGATTTTGTACGGGACTCTCACTGTGTTGGTTCTGCCCTGTTCAACGTTTATCTTTTCTACTCCATAGTAATCGCCATAACTGCTGGGAGCGGTCACCCGAACGTTGACTTTGCCAGCGAAAGTCTTCTCACTGAAATTGCTGACAACCAACACTGCAGTGTTGTCGCCCAGGCTACGCGAGCCTAGAGTTGCCATTTTCATGCTGGCTGCTTGCGGCAAGAACACTAGTTTGCCGAAATTATCAGGTTCATGAAAACCTGTTATCATTCTGGACGAAGCGCTCAGTTCATCTAAATGCGGGACAAAACGGGCAACCGCAAATCCCCAGACACTGCCTGGAGAGGGGGCGATCTCACCTTCGAAGGGCAGTATCAATTCTGCAGACCATCCTGACCCGGTCGTGGCAGTCTTAGCCTCCCAGCGATAATCGACAGTCTCGTCCTGCATAAGAGCATCATACCGCACGCCTGCAGAGTTTATGGCCAGGTGGATGTAAGTGTCTCCGTTGTCAGCAGGATCAAAAAACAGTTGCAGACAGTCGTCTTCGCACACTGCCCCGTCGCGTACCGTTGCGTCCGCCTTGATTTTGTCCGGTTGCGGATCGTGCATAATGGCTCCGATGTACAGTTGCCTGTTGTCGTAGCCGACCCATATTTCAGTCTGTGCACTGACATCACTCTGCCCGCCCAACGAGATAAAGGGGCTTATCGTCCCGGCCCCAGTCCATTCCTCGGCGTCGACAAGTCCATCGATGGTTGGAGTGGTAGTCAAGACTGGGGCTGTAACTAGAGGTGGAGTGAAGAATATTCTTTGTTCGGCGTCTGCTGGATGGAATGAAGCGATGACGGCAAGTGTTACAACGCTCAGTATGCTGTATCGCATATGTCGCACCTCCCTGTAGCGAACGGTTATCCTATATATACACTGCTCCTCATACTTCATGGCCAATACTTAGGGGCCCCACGCCCGGCATACAGACGATTATGCAGGCAATTATGTGTCCAGACTGCGGTGTAGCTATCCTCGATTTTGTGGGACTAAAGGGCTCATGGGATCAACACATCATGCACACCGTCAAGCGACTCCAGTTCCTGGCACATGGCATCTAGCAAGACTGGTTCAGGCAAGTGAATACGGATCGAAACGCGGCGCAATTGACCAGGCTTACATGGATCGAATTTGACACTGACGATGCTTGCGCTGTGTTTGCGTATGGTTTCCAGGATTTTCGGCAAGCCCTCCGGTTCATCTTTAGTGACTAGTTCCAGTTGTGCCGAGCCAGTGCGCGACATGACAACTTGTGCAAACCAGTCAACAACTACCAGGGTAAGTATACCGATGACAGTGGTAAAAATAGCGGGCCAATACCATCCCACCCCGCACGAGAGGCCGATAGCTGCTACCATCCACAAGGAGGCAGCGGTCGTAAGACCTCGCACTACATTGCCATAGCGCATGATGGTGCCGGCGCCAAGGAAGCCTATGCCAGATACCACGGAGGCAGCCACACGTGAAGGGTCACCTTCGCCGCTCGCCACTCCGAGCACTGCGGCCGCCGAGATTATTCCGAATAGTGAAGACGCCACACACACGAGGATGTGCGTGCGAAGCCCGGCAGGTCGATGGTGCCACTCGCGCTCAAGCCCCATCAGCCCCCCCAGCACAAATGCGACGGCTAGCCGCAGTATCAGCGTTCCATAGGCATCTGGGGCCAGATCCATAGTTCGGTTAGTCCTTTCATAATACCATCTATTTCTCCGCTTATTGCCTCTTACCTGCACTCAGTAACTGCATTGGTCCGACAAATTGGAACGGACAGGGGCAAATTGTTGTTCACTATTTTGGTCATAGCCGAGATTGAATGATACCAAATCACATTAGCGCTGAGTGCTGGGAGTAAGTGGAGGATGAAACATACGTGCTGTGGGAAAGAGTGATCTGATTGCCAAACTGCTTTGAACGAATTATCTTCGCCGAAGACGACAATCCGGTGACGGTGCTGTCTGGTGTTGGATCGATGGACCTGGCCGGTCGCCTACTGACTGAGTTGGGAGCGCAGCGAGCCATGCTCGTTTGCGGCGAGACGGTAGGCAATCTGGCGGTCATCAAGGCTTTAGCAGCCGAACCACCCGACGGTGTCGCGATCTCTATCTTCGATCAGGTCGAGCCCGATCCTTCTGATGTGACCTGCGCAGCAGGGGGCACCGCTGCTCGTGACATCGGTGCTGATGTCATCATCGGAATTGGTGGCGGCAGCAGTATGGATGCGGCCAAAGCTATTGCTGTTGAAGCCATCGAGGCAGGATGGACGCGCTCACAAGATCGTCCCGGTGAGCCGACAAACATCGACTGCGAACCGCTGCCTACAATCTTGATCCCCACTACCGCGGGAACCGCGTCTGAAGTCACGCCTTTCTCTGTTGTGACTTACAAAGAAACGCGACGAAAAATTGTACTCAGCCATCCCCAACTCTATGCTCGGTACGCCATTTTGGACCCTCTTCTACTAGGTACAGCCTCGTCACGAGTCCGTATGGCCGCAGGCATGGACGCGTTGACGCATGCTATCGAGTCGTTCGTCAGTAAACTGGCTACACCACAAACTCGTCGCAGAGCACTGGAAGCCATCTCCATGCTTGCCCCATGTCTCGCCCGTGCTGTTGACAACGCTGAAGACATTGCGGCTCAAGAGCAAGTGCAGAGGGCGGCCATGATCGCGGGGCTGGCCTTCTCAAAAAGCCGGCTTGGAATTGTGCACGCGATGGCCCTTCCGCTGTCAGCACTGTTCAATATTCCACACGGAGTAGCAAATGCACTTCTCTTGCCGTACGGGATGCGTTTCAATGCAGAAGCCGTTCCTGAAGGCTATGCCGATATAGCCCAAGCGTTTGGCCTAGACACCACTAACTTAGACGCCTGGCAGGCAGCAAACGCCGCAGTCGAGTGTGTCCAGCGGCTGGGCAATACAGTAGGTGCTCCCACACATATGGCCGAACTGGGCGTCGAAAAAGAGGCGATTGCGCAGATGGCCCGAGATGCTATGCCAAGCGCCCACATTGCCTGCAACCCTCGCTCAATCAGCATAGATGAGTTGATTTCGTTGTACGAATCCGCTTACTAGGACGGATCTGGCCGTTAGACAAGCACATGTGTGAGACACACGATACGAACTACTGAGATAGATACAGTAGTACGCACAGTCAGACAGGCATGCGGGCGGGATACACGGACCTAACCACAACTATAAGCGGTGGACTTTTCAATTGCCTGCAAAGAAACGACTTGTTGTCAAGATGCTGATACGCACTTTTCTCTCTTGCAACACACTTGTATGCAGGATACTAGTTATATAGCTTCTGTCATAATAGCGCTCCGGCTCTGTCATCACGATTTGCGTTCTGGGCAGTCCGCATGTTGTGGCCACCATACGGATCAATAGAGATTTATGGTCTACCAATGTGAAACACTATCAGGCTCATCAGAGAAACTAGTCTTAGGGCTATGCTACTACCATGATTATCGAACACTCTTCAGGCTAGCCTGTACTGCGCCATCAGGCGTTCATTATGTAGGCACAGACCATGCGAATGCCGCGTTGCCCACAAATGCCATCACCCAATAAATGGTCTAGTGCCAATTTGCGCAAAAAATCTTCGGTGTAGGTACAGCAACAAGATGTACTAACAGTCGTACATTTGAGTACACTTTACTGGCCGTTTAGCAGGAAATAGGCTCGCGGAAAGAGAATTAATACAATCTCAGTCGCGGATCCGTTCGAAACAGGCAAGGATGCCCATGCCGGCTGTGAGGACCACTACGACGGGGCTGGCGGAGGCATGACCTTGCCGATTGGCGCTTTCAGCCCTATGTGACAGGTCTGGAGCCCGCATGAGCGCGAGGTCGATTCTGACTGGAGGTTTGGCAGATCCGTTCGCAGGTAATAGCCGCTGTCGGCATATCCGTCACGTAGGACACTGATGAGCCATGAAAAAGAACACGCCTTCCAACATGAAAGAGAGTTCACTTTTCGTACTGAGTGGTGACTCGGCAATACTGAAGACCAGAGCACTAGAAAGCATCGTACAACAGCGCTTGCCTGACGGCGACCGCGAATACGGTCTCGTCCAACTGCAGGCGGCTGAGGCTAGCGTGTCAGAAATCACAAGTGCCCTGGGGTCAGGTTCGCTTTTCGCTACCCAGCAGGTGGTGGTGATCCGTGAGCTCGATAAAATGGCTCGTACCCAGCAACAGCAGTTGGTCGCTTCCTTGGAAAATATGGGGCCCGAACTCACTGTGGCAATTACCTGTTCTCCCTCGGCACGAGGGAAGAGTACTGAACCGAATCTCAGCGCTCCACTGGTGCGCTTGGCCAAGTCTTCAGGGCAGATCATCGACTGCCACAGCCCGATTTACACCGAATGGAAAGATGAGTTGACACCATGGGTGCGGGAAGAGGCCAACTACCGGGGCAAGAGTTTGGCCACCAATGCGGCGCAGTTGCTTATCGACACAGTGGGATCCGACTGTGACCGTTTAGCCAGCGAAATCTCGAAATTAGTTGTGTATGTTGGTGATAGCCCGGAGATCAACGGCGCCGATATACGTGCAGCAGCCTCGTCGGGCGAAGAGCAGGACATCTTTGGTTTGACCGATGCTATCGGCCAGCGCGACGTAGCAGCAGCCCTCACCCACATCCCAGCACTGCTACCGGCACATGCTCCACGAGGCTCGGGATTGCCCGTACTAGCCATGATTTCCCGTCACCTACGCCTGCTGTGGCAATCCAATTACCTGCAGGCCAATAGCGTCAATCTACTCTCCGCTCACGGCTGTCCTGAACACATCAAGCAACGCTTGCCAGTTCAGCACAACATTTTCGATGCAGTTCGTGGCAGACGACCGATCGCTCGTCGATTTTCCGAACAAGGACGCAACTTCACACAAAACCAACTGGCTCGCGGCTTAGTGGAGATCTATCAGACTGATATGGCACTGAAGGGCCATTCCAACCAAGTGCTCGATGATCGGGCTCAGTTGGAGTTGCTGGTGGTCAGCTTATGCACTCTATGAGCAGTGCACCACGAACATATTATGACGCCGGAATATGCGGATCTAGCCTATGACAGGGCTAGCTATGGCAATAGCGGTGGTTTTAGCTGCGCTACTTTTCGGAGCGCAGCTTCTAAGTTGGCTTCGGCTCGCGCCAGATGCCCCATGCGCCCATCTACTGGCCGGGTTCGGGCTTGGCATGGTGTTTTTGGCCTATGCAATACTAATTCTCGGGTTGTTGTCGCTCCTAACACTGCCCTGGTTGCTCGCCATAGTACTTCTGATGATCGGTTGTGGGATTGCCCAGTGGCGCCTGTTGCCATCTGCAATCCGCACAGGCGCGGCCTATCTGGCATTAGTGGGACGCAGCGTCGGTGCCAAAGTACTCATCGGATTCGCGGTACTGTGGGTGCTGCTCACCCTCGGTGCGAGTCTACTACCTCCTAATTCCGCGGACTGGGATGGGCTCAGCCAACACCTCGCACAGGCCTGGACCTATGCACATGAAGGCTGTGTTCGACCGCTGTGGCATGACCATCACTCTCAGTTCCCCTGTACCATGCAGATGCTATATACCACGGGCATGCTTGCGGATGGGTATGTCACAGCACGCTTGCTGCACTGGTTGATGGGCCTGTTTACTGTTGCGTGGGCAGTGCTCATTGCCCATCATTTTCTGGGCGATAAGCATAAACACAATGCAGTCGGCCTCTGGGCTGGCTTCGTGGTGATGTCGACCCCCGCTTTCACCTGGCTGACCGGTGTCTGCTATGTGGACTTAGGCCAGACATTTTTCACTCTGGCGTCACTATATTTCTTCTTGCGATGGGCAATGGAGTACGATGAGACAAGCTTGCTCCTCTGCGCCCTGATGCTCGCAGGCGGGATGACCGTCAAGATGCAAGGGTTGGCGCTGGCCGGAGTGTTCATGCTGGCTTCTGCCATCCTTACACTGCGCCAGAGACGCTCTATCCGCCCGTGGCTGGCAGCGACAGTCGTGTTGATAGTCCTGGGAGGACCATGGTACCTCAAAAGCTATCTGCTCACTGGCAATCCGGTTTATCCATTCGCTTACGAGCTGTTCGGTGGCAAGCTTTGGAGTCCGCAGCAGGCTGAATTCTACGAAGTTCACCAGTTGGCTTTCGGCTATGGAGAGATGCCGCCGTGGCAGCCCGATGCAACCTGGTGGCAGAAGCGTTTCGTAGGCCCACGAGAGCCGTATAAATGGCTTATCGGCCCACTGATGCTCACCATTCGGCCCTGGGATTTTGCCGTCAACCCCAAGCTGGTCTTCCAGTCTCTGTTGGTTGACTGGATTGGCCCACTGTACCTGCCGTTACTGCTAGTCTTGTTGCTTCTGAAACGGCCGCCGGTTGCAGGAGTGCTCCTGTGGATGCTGCTACCTTTGTGGCTGTGGTGGTTTTTCTCTATGCAGTACTCACGCTATCTACTGCCTTCCTTGCTACTCGTTGCACCACTGGCCGGCTACGTACTCAGTGTGCTTACATCACGCCAGGGAGCAGTGCGGGCGGCAACAATTACGTTGGTCTGTGTGTGGGCTGTCGCCTCGTTGGCCCAGCCCATGCTTGATCTGACCATGGCCGGGACGGCAATCAGCGGACAGATGTCGTGGGAGGGATATCTAAGAGCACAACTCGATGTATATGAGCCCAGCACGTATATATCCAGATACCTGCCGGAAGACGCTATTGTCGCCACCTATGGCGAGCCACGCAGCTACTACTTTCAGCGGTTGGCGATATGGGCTGACCCCGGCCATAGTCGTCTGTTCGAATATGAAAAGATGTGTGAGCCAGATGATCTGGTGTGCCGTTACCACGAATTGGGCGTAACGCATGTGTTGATTAACCGAATGCATGTCGACCCCTTTGCTGATGAAAGCGACTGGCTGCTGGAGCTACTGCGGCGCACCGTGGAGGAAGGCCTTCTAGAGCCGATCACGGCCTTCCCAGCATGCCCCTACTTTCTTTTGCTGAGGATAGCTGACACCATCTCGGATGCTGCCTGATCGTGTTACGGTACATCCGCTGTTGAGAAGTAGCGGCCTCATCGAGTATAATGAGCATCGTAGACAGCATATTTCTGGTGTGCCCGCTTGTTTGTGCCCCGCCGCAAACGGGCGATTGACATGAGGCAGGAGGAGACAGTGATTACGGCAATTCTGGTCGGCGGCAAGGGTACGCGATTGTTTGGCGACCAGACTGCCGTCCCCAAAGCGCTCTACGAAATCGGTAACCGCCCAATCCTGTGGCACATCATGAAGCTGTACGGATGGCACGGATTTCGCGATTTTTTGTTGCTTCTAGGATACCGTGGCGAACAGATAGTAGACTACGTACTTCGGCGAGCACCCTATGAAGACCGTGATCTGCGTGTGGAAATACCCACCACTGGGCGTCCGGAGATTATCGAGCAAGCGTCTGAAAATGATACATGGCGCATAACCATGTGCCATACTGGTGTAGAATCAGAGAAGGGAGAGCGACTTCGACGTGCCAGGTGCTATCTCGAACCGTATGAACACTTCATGGTCACTTACGGTGATGGCCTCGCCGACATAAACCTGCGGGATTTGGTCCGCTTCCATGTGACTCATGGCAAGGTAGCTACCCTCACGGCCGTGCGAACACGCTCGCAGTTCGGCCATGTTAGTCTTACCGGCAACGGCCGCATCACGAACATGGTGGAAAATCCCATGCTGCCCGAGTGGGTGAATGGTGGCTTCATGGTGTTCAGCCGGGCAATTTTTGACTGGCTTCCACCCGACGACCCACTGGAGGCCGGTGCATTGCGACGCCTTGCCGAAGCCGGCGAACTCATGGCCTACCGGCATGAAGGCTTCTGGGCCTGTATGGACACCTACAAAGACAATTTGCGGCTGAACGAACTCTGGACCGAAGGGCAGGCAGGGTGGAAAAAATGGTGAGCCCATGAGCGTCGTAGCGGCGCACGGACAGTTCTGGCGCGGACGTAGAGTGTTGGTGACCGGTGCATACGGTTTTCTCGCTGGGCACGTGATCGAGGCGCTTCTCGAAGCCGGTGCTGAAATTACAGGTATAGTACGCGATCGACCTGCTACGTCATACCTGCAGATCGCTGAGCTAGACGAGCGCATCACTCTCGCCCCCGGAGACATCACATGCCTTGGCGATTGTCTACGGGTGGTAAACGACCATGATTGCACCGTGGTGTTCCATCTGGCAGCCCAGGCCATTGTAGGGGCAGCCAATCGCTCTCCTCTGCCCACCTTCACGACCAACATCATGGGAACTTGCAACGTATTGGAGGCCTGCCGGCAGCTAAACGCATCTGACCGCAGTTGCCTCGTAGAGGGTGTGGTGGTGGCCAGCAGCGACAAGGCATATGGAGATCAGCCTGATCTGCCCTACGAGGAGACCGCCCCCCTGCTCGGTCTGCATCCGTACGATGCTTCCAAATCTTGCGCAGATCTGATTGCACGCAGCTACCACAAAACCTATGGCCTCTCCGTCTCTGTCACACGATGTGGCAACCTGTACGGTCCCGGCGACCTTAACATGTCGCGCATTGTGCCCGACACCATCGGAGCTTTACTGGATGAACGCCGCCCAATCATTCGCTCGGATGGCAGCCCAAAACGCGACTATCTGTACGTCAAAGATGCCGCCCAAGGCTATCTAATGCTAGCACAAAAGACTGTCGAAGGAAGTGCGGCTGGAAAAGCCTACAACCTCGGTACCGGACAACCTGTGACGGTGCTGGGCCTGGTCAACAGCATCATCGAAGCATCAGAGAAGGTACACCTGCAGCCCGAAATCCAGGCGACTTCCTGGGGCGAAATCATCCATCAGTATCTCGACTGTACCCGTGCCAACATCGAGCTGGGCTGGGCGTCAAAGTACGCTTTGTCTGAAGCGATTTCTGAGACCTATGAATGGTATCGCGACCATCTGACGTCCGAGCCAGACAGTCTGAGCGAACCATTGTAAACCGACCCAAGCTTTAATGGACTGACACGATATGGAACTTTCGGTAGTCATACCGGTCTATAACGAAGTTGCTACAATCGAGCAAGTAGTGCAGCGTGTGTTAGCTCTGCCTTTAAGCAAGGAGCTCATCATTGTTGACAACTGCTCCACTGACGGTACCCGCGAGCTAATCCAGCAGCTGGATAATCCTCAGATACGTGTGCTTCTCCAGGAGCACAACATGATGAAGGGCAACTCAGTGCGTCGTGGCATTGCTGCGGCCGTTGGGACCTACCTGGTCATCCAGGATGGAGATTTGGAGTACGACCCGAACGATCTCTTGCCGATGCTAGAAAAGTGTCGTCAGCCCAATGTCCTGGCCGTCTTTGGCTCACGTGTGACCGGCGCACGCCAGCGTGGACAAAAACTGCCTACTTCATCCTTTTCTGTGGGACGCGAGTTAATAAATCGAGTGTTTCGCCTACTGTACTCTAGTAGACTGACCGACGTAGCGACCTGTTACAAAATGGCCGCTACAGAGACCTTCCGTAGTCTGAACTTGCGATGTAACAGCTTCGATCTGGATTTCGAACTGGCAGCCAAACTAAGTCGTCTGGCCAAGAGACGTGGCATGAAGGTCGTGGAAGTACCAATAGCCTACTTCCCTCGAAGCGTTGAGGAAGGTAAGAAGATACGCTGGAGAGACGGCTTGCATGCCCTGTGGACCCTGTGGTGGTGCCGCTTTGCTGACCTGCTACCTCCAGCGCCACTAGAGACAGAAAAGCGCTCTGGTGCATCATGACCCAGCGCAGCCCCTGGGTCATTTACGGGGCCATCCTACTGTTTGTGGCGTCAGTCAGCACTGCAGTCTATTACCATACTGGATGGCGGGTTCAGTCAGATTCCGCAGAAACACCTCAGTTTCCTGTAGCACAGTCAGCAGCGGACAACATAGCCCCCACACCCAAAGGTGTGCGTGTTGAAGGGGGCGAAGTCGAACAGCGAGACGAAGAAGGCACACTGCTTTGGCGTGTGCGAACTTCGGGCGAGTTGCTTTATGACGATACCTCGCGACAGCTACGAGGCTCAGACGTAGAGTTTGATGTACTAGCTGAAGGCGAAACGACAGTAAGTCTTAATGCCCCTACACTACTAGCCGATTACGACGGTAAACGCGTGGAGTTCAGCAGCGGTGTCAGTGGCACAGCCGAAGATCACAATAGTTCGTTTGAGATGCAGCAGATGGAGTATCTGGCCGGGGCCGACATTCAGAAGCTGGTCGGTAGTGGAGAAGTCACGTTGAGACGGGGCGATTATCTGATTCGTGCAGATCAGTTAGTTATTGATGTCAAACATCGACAGATGCGTTTGCGGGGTAACGTTACGGTTACCAGGAGACGATAGTATTGACCAATGTAAAAAAAACTGAAAATCGTGCCAATTGCAACCGTTACCATTTGCGTGGATTGCTGTTGGCAGTGGTCTTGTTCGCTGCGGCAGGCTCAGCCACTCTGGCGCAACAGGTTCGGCGCACTCAGACAGCGGAAATCAAGGCGGCGGAGCTCATATACGATTGGGACAAGAGTGAGTGGGAATTTTCTGGCGACTGCAAAGTCAGCATAGCTGGCGGTCATGACGCACAGATGACAGCACCACGCATGAGCGTCAAACTAAGCCCCAAATTGGATGAGATTGTCCATCTCATCGCTTACGGCCCGGTCAAGTTCCACGTGTTGACTAGGCCTAACTCTGAGGGCATCCGCTACAGCATCAATGCCGTCTCTAATACCCATCTCCGAGCCCGCGAG
>LSQX01019695.1_pt1 | contig 14613 bp, 10 predicted proteins | sample 654561 | NCBI WGS metagenome assembly LSQX01 (sample SAMN04489861, study PRJNA283612) | anaerobic digester metagenome | isolation source: 4 biogas reactors fed with cattle manure at either 37C or 55C with and... | place: Denmark: Kongens Lyngby | collected 2014
TTACAGGACTATACAGACACAACCCTGAATGAACAGGCAGCGATGAAGGTGGAGAAGTCCGATGAAGAGGCGAAGGGGAGTGAGGAGTATCGGGCGCTCGTGGAGATGCTGAGGAAGGATTTGGGGATGTGTTGATTTATCCGGCAGTCACCTCAAACCACTGGTCACGTAAGCCCACGTTATATTGTGCGATAAACATGGCATCACCAACATCTATTACTCCATTTTTATGGACATCGCTCTGTTCAATAAGGAGAGGGTTACTTGGGTGAGGAATAATTCCTGTAATTATTTTCAGCAGGTTTAGAGTATCCGCCTGATTTACAACACCATCCCCGTTTGCGTCTCCGTAGATAATTGTTCTGATGGAACCATCATTTCGTATTTTAAATGGATATTGAACAGGAATACCCTCATCGTTCACTATTGTGTATGAACAATAAGGATCCATGAAGAGATTCCAATAACCATCTGTATGTGGTGCTGTTATGGACATATCCAGAACTGCACGTGGTTCAATGATGCTAACATTCTCGGTTGATGAAAAAGGATAGGCCCTATAGCTGGTTTCGCCTCCGCTTCCTCCAGAATGTCCGGTGTTTTTAAGTTCAGTAAAGCTCTGATTTACTTCAAAATCTGGATAAATACCTGCATTGTAGGTGCAACGGACATAAAGACGACAGATATTTTCAAGGTCTTCAATATAAATTGAGCCTTCCTCTGTATACCCTGGTTCAAGAACAAATTTTGGTGCAGTTATGGCACCACGGTACGGGAAGGGATCTCCTAATCCATTTGAGATTAATGTACCCTCACTGCATTGATCGAATCGAACGGGCTCCGTGGCCCCTATTTTCAAATAGTCTGAATATATTGTTCCATACGGGCTTTTCAATGTAAGTGGCATTTCTCCACTTGTGTTTGTGGGCCTAAAAATTACATCCAATATGGGGGTGGAATTTTGAATAGACACGCTATCGGGAAACTGTAGAGTGGCACGAACCGTTCCGGCATCCCACCCACCATTATTGATTTGTGTTTGAGAATCAACAAGCAGTTCAACATTAGAGATGACAGAGGAATTCGGTCTGATTGTTTCAACTACACCAATAGTAGGGTCATACTCCAAAGTAAAATAAATATTTTTTACATCAGTAAGATTGTTCGCTTCAACTATCCCAACAGAGGATTGATTGGACGAAAGAGTAACATTACCAATTTGTATTGTTGTGTCTGTTGATTTGGAAATAACAGTTACACTGCCATCATTGAGAGTTTTAAATGGATATTGTACAGGAATACCCTCGTCATTCCATATTGTGTATGAACAATAAGGATCCATGAAGAGATTCCAATATCCATCTGTATGTGGTGATGTTATTGACAGGTCTACAACTGCACGTGGTTCAATGATGCTGACATCCTCGGTTGATGAAAAAGGATAGGCCCTATAGCTGGTTTCGCCTCCACTTCCTCCAGAATGTCCGGTGTTTTTAAGTTCAGTAAAGCTCTGATTTACTTCAAAATATGGATAAATACCTGCATTGTAGGTGCAACGGACATAAAGACGACAGATATTTTCAAGGTCTTCAACATAAATTGAGCCTTCCTCTGTATACCCTGGTTCAAGAACAAATTTAGGTGCAGTTATGGCACCACGGTATGGGAAGGGATCTCCCAATCCATCAGAGATTAATGTACCCTCACTGCATTGATCGAATCGAACGGGCTCCGTGGCCCCTATTTTCAAATAGTCTGAATATATTGTTCCATACGGGCTTTTCAATGTAAGTGGCATTTCTCCACTTGTGTTTGTGGGCCTAAAAATTACATCCAATATGGGGGTGGAATTTTGAATAGACACGCTATCGGGAAACTGTAGAGTGGCACGAACCGTTCCGGCATCCCACCCACCGTTATAGATTTCTGTTTGAGAATCAACAAGCAGTTCAACATTAGAGATGACAGAGGAATTCGGTCTGATTGTTTCAACTACACCAATAGTAGGGTCATACTCCAAAGTAAAATAAATATTTTTTACATCAGTAAGATTGTTCACTTCAACTATACCAGCGACGGATTGGTTTGAAGAAAGTGTTATATCTTGAATTTGAATGGTTGTATCTGTTGATTTGGAAATAACCTGTACACCGCCATCATTGAGATTTTTAAATGGATATTGAACAGGAATACCCTCGTCATTCCATATTGTGTATGAACAATAAGGATCCATGAAGAGATTCCAATATCCATCTGTATGTGGTGATGTTATTGACAGGTCTACAACTGCACGTGGTTCAATGATGCTGACATCCTCGGTTGATTCAAAAGGATAGGCCCTATAGCTGGTTTCGCCTCCACTTCCTCCAGAATGTCCGGTGTTTTGAAGTTCAGTAAAGCTCTGATTTACTTCAAAATCTGGATATATACCTGCATTATAGGTGCAACGGACATAAAGACGACAGATATTTTCAAGGTCTTCAACATAAATTGAGCCTTCCTCTGTATACCCTGGTTCAAGAACAAATTTAGGTGCAGTTATGGCACCACGGTATGGGAAGGGATCTCCCAATCCATCAGAGATTAATGTACCCTCACTGCATTGATCGAATCGAACGGGCTCCGTGGCCCCTATTTTCAAATAGTCTGAATATATTGTTCCATACGGGCTTTTCAATGTAAGTGGCATTTCTCCACTTGTGTTTGTGGGCCTAAAAATTACATCCAATATGGGAGTGGAATTTTGAATAGACACGCCCTCTGAAAATAGTAGATTAGCATTGATCGTACCGGCATCCCACCCACCATTATAGATATTTGTTTGAGAATCAATTACCAATTCAACATTTGAGATGACAGAAGTATTTGGTTTGATTGTTTCAACAACACCAATAGTGGGGTCATACTTCAATGTAAGATAGATATTCTCGACATCGTTGAGATTTGAAACAGAAATTGAACCAATTGAATTTTCCCCATCACTCAAAAGAACCGTTGGGGCTGAAATTGTACTTGGAGATATTGTAGTCGGAGATTCTGCAATAGCTGGAGAAACTATAAAAATAATACAAAATAAGAGTGTAAGCACCCATTTCATATATGTGTCCCTTTCAAATTCCATAAGAATCACCCAATAATATACTTGCCACCTCACTTTGTAGAACAAGCGGCAGAGTTAAATTACACTTTATTTAGGCACAACAAAAGTATACCCATTTATCTCATCAAATAATATTTGGGTCACCGTTGCTCCATGTAGGTAGAATAAAACTCTTCTGCAACTCAGAAACATGAAACACAGTCCAATAATCAGAAAAATCAACATAAATAACATTAATTTTTATCCCCGATTACATAGATTACGCACACTTTTTCTTTATATCCCATACCATCAAATCCCATTCTGTGCACAGACCAGTGTACAGGAGCAAATCTCCATGAGAGAAATAGAACAGGAAGTTCTTAACCACATCCCTGACCCGATTTCGAAGCTCGTCTGGGAGAAATGGATCGCAGAAGGAAAGGCCCGGCTTATCCTGCCGAATGGGGAGGTGCAGATATGCAACCCACAGTGCAGATAGAAGAGGGCAGCCCCGTCACAATCCGTCGCATCACCAATGGAATGTCAGGAACTGCCGATGAACAATCGGTGTCAGGTAATATAAAAACCGCGGACGATGCAGGCAGGACCATTCACGCGGGCCCGGTCCCGATCTACCTTGTCCCGGCCACCATCTCTGCAGAGATCCACGAACACGGCGCAAACATCGTCGAGATTACCATCCGGCGGATCAAACATCACAACTTTGTGATCACCCTGACCCGGACCGGCTCGCAGGGAGAGACAGAAGAGACAGCAAAGACAGCAGAGACAGCAGAGACGGCAGGTGACGCAGATGCAGCCTGAACCCGGCACGCTTGCTCTCGCACGACAGGGCACCCTCACTCTCTTTGTGGCTGAAGAGACCTACCGGCTCACCCGTGACGACATCCACACCCTGCTCTTCTACGGCCAGAGTGTGCCCCTCAGCCGGACAGAGGAGACGGTCTGCCCTGGCGGAGCGATCCTTGTTGAAACGGTCATCGACGGCCACATCACGGTCCACACCTCCGGCCGGGCGGTCCTCGTCGTGACCCGGGCGGGCCACTTCACGATCCCCTTCGCGAGCTTCCAGCAGGTGGCACGGGGGGAGGCGGTCTCCGCACCGCTCTTCCCGGCCATGCCGGACTTCGCCGGGGGCTTCGCATGACCGCAGACACTGCAGAGATCCGGAAGGCCCTCTCCCTCCTCTTCTCCGACGGTGCCGTCGTCGAACTCCGGGCCCTCGGGGACGGCGGGGTGCACAGCGGCTACTTCACCGAGATGGACACCCTCGCCGAACGTGCAACAGGGATGGACACCTTCCAGGACATCCACGGCGTGTATGTCACCCTCAACGAGGTGAACCCGGCGCTCCTCTCCCGGCGGGCGAACCGGGTGAAGCAGCGACTCTCCCGGAAGGATGCCACCACGGCAGACGCGGACATCGTCCGCCGCCGGTGGCTCCCCATCGACCTCGACCCGGTCCGGCCCTCCGGTGTCTCCGCCTCAGAGGAAGAGCACACCGCCGCCTTCGACCGGGCCGAGGAGATCGCGGTCTGGCTCACCGAGAAGGGCTTCCCTGCCCCAGTCCTCGCGGACTCCGGGAACGGTGCCCACCTCCTCTACCGTATCGACCTCCCGAACGACGACGATGCCGCCCAGCTCGTGAAGGCATGCCTCGGCGTCCTCGACGCCTTCTTCTCGGACGGGACGGTCCACTGCGATACCGCGAACTTCAACGCGGCCCGCATCTGGAAACTCTACGGCACGACCGCCTGCAAGGGGGACAACACCGAGGCCCGCCCGCACCGGCAGGCCCGGATCATCACTGCTCCAGAGGAGCCCGCGGTCGTCACGGAGGAAACGCTCCGGGAGCTGGCGGCCCTCCTCCCCCGGCCCGTCACCGCAGCGTCTACCACGACCGGCAGCAGCGGGCCGAAGGGGGCAACACTCGACCTGCGGCAGTGGCTCGATGAACACGGTCTTGCGGTGAAGGACGAACGGCCCTGGCAGGGGGGCACGCTCTACACCCTCACGGCCTGCCCGTTCTCCTCAGCCCACACCGACGGCGCCTTTGCCATCCAGTTTGCGAACGGCGCCATCTTCGCCGGGTGCCATCATGATTCCTGCGGCGGCGGCAGTCAGCGGTGGCAGGAGCTCCGGGCCATGTATGAGCCGGAGCGGACCACCGTGAAGCCGGCCACACCGGCCACACCGGCCACACCAGCCACACCGCCCACCCCGGCCCGGAAGACCGCTCCGGAGAAGAACGCAGCGAAGCAGGAGGAAGGGGAGACACCTGCCTCCTCTGGCACCACCCCAACACCGAAACCCGCACCGGCCCGACAACCCGCCCTGCAGGAGCACCGGAAGCGGGCCCTGGAGATCCTCGAAACCGGCGACCCCCTCGCCTTCCTCCTGGATGTCTTCCACCGGGACCACGTCGGCGACCGGACCGTCGCCGAGTGTCTCGCGATGTCCGTTGCCTCACAGTCGGTGGCAAACACCCGCGGCCTGCACGTCGCCATCTCCGGGAACTCCGGCAAGGGGAAGACCCATGCCTGCAACGCGATGCTCCGGCTCCTCCCGGAGGCATACCGCCTGAAGGGGACCGTCTCGAACAAGGCCCTCTTCTACTACGACGAACTCCTGCCGGGGACGGTGATCCTCTTCGATGATGTCAGCCTCTCTGATGATATGCAAGAGCTCCTCAAGTCCGCGACCGCGAACTTCCAGGAACCCATCGAGCACCGGACGCTCACCCGCGACCGGCAGCTCAAGGTCTGCAGCATCCCGGAACGCTGCGTCTGGTGGCTTGCGAAGGTGGAGGCCGTCGGGGACGACCAGGTAATGAACCGGATGCTCTCGGTCTGGATTGATGACTCATCGGGCCAGGACGAGGCCGTGCTCAACCACCTGAAGAAGGTGGAGGCAGGCGTGGTCCCTGTGACAAGTGATGACCCGGACGTCCCGGTCTGCCGGGCGATATGGGAGATCCTCAAAGGTGCCGTCCGGCGGGTGCGTATCCCCTACGCCCGCCGCATCAACTTCTCAGCGGCACACAACCGGCGCAACCCGGCGATGCTCTTTGACCTCATCAAGTGTCACGCGGTGCTGCACTTTCTCCAGCGGGAGACGGACGACGACGGAGTGGTCATCGCCACCCGGGAGGACTTCGACTATGCACGTCGCCTCTACCTCGCCCTGAACGGTGACGTCGGCGGGCAGGAGACGAAGCTGACACGCAACGAGGCGGCGGCGCTCGCCACCATCGCCCGGATGGGGTGGGAGACGTTCACCGTCCGGATGCTGCAGCAGGCGACCGGGTTGTCGTATCACCAGGTCCGGCGGATCCTGCAGGGTTACACCGCGAGGGGCACGGTCTACTGCGGGCTCCTCGAGAAGTGCCCGGCGCTCGCCGTGGTGGACGCGACGGTCATCGATGAGTCCACCGGGACGACCGTCCGCCGGCACGAGTCCCACTTCCAGTTCGACGCCGAGCGTTACCGGGAGTGGGTGGCGGAGCTCGCGGTCTGGCTGGAGGATGATGAGGCGGGGGAGGATGGCTCCCCACCGCCTTCTGATGGGAGTTGCAACGCGGGGGATACGTGTTGCAAAGGGGAGTGCAAAGGGGGTTGCAAAGAGATCGCAGAGGGTGAAAACGAGCAGCAAGGGGAGGATGGGGGGAACGGGAGTGATCCGGCAGAGATGGATCAGGATAGCCAGAGGTCGTTTGCAACAAGTTCCGGATCACACGGTTCGCTGGATCCTGCTCCACGGGAAATACATCGTGAGCGTCTGCAAGATCGGAGCATACCGTGTGGTTCTCGAACTGTTGCAAACGAAGCGATCAAGAACGGTGATTCGCCGCCGAATCAAAAACATCTCTACGCAGTAACGAGTTCGAGCGCGAAGAGTGTTTGCAACACTGTTTGCACATCCCTTTGCAACACGGTTACAACTATTGCCAACGGTGTCCGGCCGCTCTCCGGAGTGCTTGACCCGAGATCGTTTGCCCGGGTGCGGGTCGAGATCGGCCGGTGCGATATCTGCGGGGGCGCAAAGGCGGTCTACCGCTCGCAAGAGGCGCAGACGAATGTCTGCGAGGGGTGCTATGCACGGCTGATCCGGGAGGGGAACGCGAGGGTGGGGGTGAGGTGAACGACGGGCCGAAGGGCCGAAGTTCGAGCACCACCAGGTGCGAGCAACGACTTCCCCAACGGGGAAGGAGTTCGAGGACCAACCGGTTCGAGGGCGACGTTCCGATAGGAACGGAGCTTGAGCACTGTACGTGCGAATGGCGACGGGCCGAAGGGCCGGAGTTCGAGCACCGCGAGGCTGCGGGGATCTTGTAGCATTTCAATCCTCAACGAGGGAACACGTTTAGTTAAAACTAGTTGAGTCTCCTTTCACCACGTTTTGCTTTTATCCTCGATGAGAAATCAATAGGTACAAGAGGGCAGAAATGTAATCGTAAAAAGAACGCCCCATGGTAGACCTCACGGTTGACAAAATCATCGAAGTCCAGATCCGCATCATCGAGGCTAGCGAGCAAGAGGAAGATAAGGGAACGGGGGGACTAATCCGTGATCGCGGGACGCTTGATTTTCTCGTCGACAAAGCAAATTACTGCAACGATTCATACCGGAAAGCCGCCCAGATACTGTATAGTATTGCTGCCCAGCACCCCTTTTATCAAGGGAACAAGAGGACGGCTCTCATCGTTGCAGAAATGATCCTGATACTTGAAGCTGGATCCTACATCACCGCCGATGACGAGGTGATCGACCTCTATGTTCGTGAGGTTGCAACCTATCGGCATGACCTCAAAGACGTAGAATGCTGGATTCTGGGAAACTGCCAAAAAAAAGTATGATTAGTGCTGAGCCAAGAGATCGAGCGCCCGACTGTGCCTCTGCATCGAGAGTTCGAGGGCCGCGCGCTCAACCGGGACGAGGCCTTTCTGCTCTTCTGCTACCGAGGAGCTCTGAAGTGGGTAGATTACGCCATAATCGATCGTGCCTATCGGTCCAAATGTACCGGACATTGGGGCCGCATAGGTTGAATTGTCGGACGAATAATGATGAAATGGCCCAAAAGCCTTCACCGTCCTGTTTTTGGCATCAGACTCGCTGATATTGGGATACACCTTCTCCTCCTCCTTATGCTGTGTCTATTGTTTTCCAACCTTGGGACATTGGTGCTACATTTACTTTAATGTTGAGATCGGGCATTCGTACCGCGGCGATCTTTAGCTGTGTTCTAAACTCGCTCCGTACTCTCGTGCTTTCAATGGTGGCCTGGAATAACTCGTACTCTATTGGTTTAATCTCAGTAACGGGGAGACCCTGTTGCAATATCTGCTGAGTTATCTGAGTTAATAGATCTGGCGGTGCATTGGGCGGGATCTGGATCTGGGGGATAGGAGCAGAAAGTTGAGGGCCCATTATAGGATCATTAAGTACTACATGGAGAGGATGGAAGGGATTGTTACATTGCATCTCTTTCTCGAGGTCTATCCAGACCTGCCACATCAATGCTTCAAGCTCCGGATCGGGGTTCCTGACCGGTAATCCAATTTTTTTTGCCTCTTGTCTTCCTACTGGGTAGCCATGATGATAAAATGACTTATTCAAAGATTCCGCAATGGCAACAACCTTGCTCTGATCGTTCATATGGAGGCTCAGCAGTTTCTTGCTGGAAGACAGGGAGAGGTTAGAACTTCTTTTCGCTATTCCGATGGGAATCGCCCCAACCTCGTTGCAGACCAATTCAAAGGCTCTTTCCTTCTGCTCCTGGTCTGTTATACCAACGTCACAGGTCACAAACTCAATAAAATGAGCCAGATCCTCGGCTCCAAAATGGATCTCTTCGTTCTGTTCTGGTTTTCCGGGAACTTTTTTCATGCCGTGAAGTTGTGGGTCCACCGGTCCGAGGTTGGAGTAGGGATGCATCTGGATTTCATCTGCGCCCAGAGCTAGCAATGTAGCTGAACTGTACGCATGGGCGGGGAGGAGAACCCCAACCTTTTTGAATCGTTCCCGTAGAAGGCTTATCACCTGCCAAGAAACGATAGGATCACCACCATGGCTCACAATCAATACATCGATCATTTGCTCGCTGGGGGGGATTTCATTGAGTTGTTTACAAAATTCGGGAATTACATCCGATCCCATTATGCCAGCAGCATTCTGGCGCGAGCTGGTGACATATGTAATCAACGGCCTTTTCCTGATCTCCTCAATCTTCTTATAGAGTTCTACCCGGTCGGCATATCCCATAAAATATCCTTTGCCTATCTCTATATGAAGGTGCTGAAGTGTTATTCATGCTGGCCAATAACTACGCAGGATCCGGAGGGATGGCCAGTACCAATGCAAAGTATTCTCGGTTTTGCTGGCGGGCCTGTCAGCCCCCCATCGCCAGCTTGCGGCCTTTTCGATAACTGGTGGGGACCATCAGTATGAATGAAATTCCGGCAGCTCAAGCAGGCGGGTCGGCTCAAATGAGTGGGGCCCCGAAAAGGCGGCCGCTGGGAGGTTGTTGGAGATGGGGATAAATAGTGCCGGAGGGGTGCGATGGCGCACTGGACGATAACCCTAGAGCGAAAGGGAGCCACGATCGTCGTCCCGGGCGAGGGCGACGACCCTCACGCCCCGACCGGATCGACTACAAGATCCGCGGCAGCCCCGGCCCGGTGTACCAGGCGTTGCTGGACCGGGTCGCGCTCGGCCCGTGGTCGTTCAGGCCGACCGGATGTACGGTGAGCGCGAACTCTACTGGATTGCCGACTGCGCCTATACGGAGGCTCTGCTACACCCCGAGTGATCGGTAGGGACTGATCTTCCCCCACTACCGGAGTTGGAGGGTCTCCCGGAGGGTGCGGTCCCGTGAGGAAGAAGGCAGCCGGTCGACCGCACCGATACGTTCACCTGGGTTGCCATTCGGTCACATCACGTTTGCCCGCGCCCAGCGGAGTTCGTCTAAAGTCAGGTAAAATGCCGTCTTTTTTTAAAATAGATGTACTAAAAACAGTATTCTACATCCATACGATTAAATCATCATAATTATTAATTGGATAACCGTATCATATCCTATGCCATCCAGACGTTCTCCGGTTCCTTATGAAAAAAAGGTCGGCCTGACGATTGTTTTAGGCCGACTAGGAAGCGGTAAGACGACATTGCTGAGAAAATGGGCAGATCGGCATGGTTACTCCTATCTCAATATCGGCTCTCTGGTGAGCCAGCGGACGCTCGAACATACACCTGCAGAACGGTTAAATGCCGTTCAACATGAGTTTCGGGATGCGGTCGAGAGCGCAGAGGGAGACGTAGTCCTGTGCGACAATATCGAACTCCTGTTTGCCTCTGAACTCTCTCTCGATCCCCTTCGTCTTCTCAAGCGGGCTGCCCGCAGGAAGGCGGTCGTTGCCGCGTGGAACGGATCCTACGACGGTTCAACCCTTTCGTATGCGGTGCCGGGCCACGACGAATACCGGGCATACTCATACACTGACGTCCAGGACGTCGTTCTTCTCCCCATAGACGAGGCGAATGCCCTATGAAATATGGTGAACTTGTCCAGTTTGATCCTATCGAAGACATTGTACAGTTGCGGGAAGCCGACGACAGGCTCGAAGCCGAGCGCCTTGTCCGGACGTACGTGATCTCGGATGGTATGGCCGAGAAGATCACCTCCGGCCTGATCCCGTATCTTGAACTCAATACTACCCTCGACAAGAAAGGGCTCCTGATCGTCGGTAACTATGGTACCGGTAAATCACACCTGATGTCAGTGATCAGCGCGATTGCCGAGCACGCCGACCTTGCCGCCGGGGTCGGGAACGATGCAATCCGGGAGTCTTCAAAGAGCATCGCCGGCCAATTCGTCGTTATCAGGACGGAGATCGGTGCGGTCAGGCAATCTCTTCGGGATATCGTCTGCGGTGAACTCCAGAGGAATCTTGCAGAGCTGGGCGTCTCGTATACCTTCCCCCCTGACGACCAGATCGTCAACCATAAGGATGCGTTCGTCGCGATGATGCAGGCGTTCGGGGAGAAGTACCCGGGTAAGGGGCTGCTCCTTGTCGTGGACGAACTTCTCGATTATCTCCGATCGCGCCAGGAGACCGACCTGGTGCTGGACCTCAACTTCATGCGGGAGATCGGGGAGTCGTGCCGTCTGAGCCGGTTTCGGTTTATGGCCGGAGTTCAGGAGGCCCTCTTCGATAACCCACGGTTCGAGTTTGTGGCCGATTCGATGCGGCGTGTCCAGAAACGGTTTGAGTCGGTCAGGATCTACGGTGAGGATATCGCCTACGTCGTCTCGGAGCGTCTCCTCCAGAAGACGCCTGAGCAGGAGGCGAAGATCCGTGTCCACCTGGAGCGGTTTGCACCTCTCTACGGGGATATGAACGAGCGTCTCGAGGAGTACGTGGCGCTCTTTCCGGTGCACCCCCGGTACCTGGAGACCTTCGAGAGGCTGTATATGGTGGAGAAGCGGGAGGTGCTCAAGACCGTCAGCCGCGACGTAAAACGCCTGATCGATATCGAGGTGCCAGCCGACCGTCCGGGTATTCTGTCCTACGACGGATACTGGGATACTCTCTCTGAGGATATGTCCGTCCGGACAAACCAGGATATCAGGGATATCCTTGAGAAAGGGCATATCCTTCAGAACATTCTGGAGCGCTCGTTCGAGAAGAAGCAGTATCTCGACGCTGCGGTCAGGATCATTCACGCCCTCTGCGTCCACCGCCTGACGACCGGGGATCTGAGTTCTCCGATCGGTCTGAAACCCGAGAGTCTCAGGGATGATCTCTGTCTCTATCTGGATCTCCCCGAACCTGATTCGGAGTTCCTGCTTACGACGATCGAGACGGTGCTCCGCGAGATCAGCAGGACGGTGAGCGGACAGTTCATCTCTCACAATTCTGATAACGACATGTACTATCTTGACGTCAGGAAGGACATCGATTACGACGCCAAGATCGAGGAGAAGGCGGCGACCTTAAACGAGTGGAAACTGGACCACTATTACTTCGATGCTCTGGCCCGGGTGATGAAGACCCCTGATACTACCCATATCAGCGGGTATCGGATCTGGCAGCACGAGGTCGTCTGGGCGGACAGGAAGGCGGGCCGGCCGGGGTACCTCTTCTTCGGCGCGCCGAACGAGCGGTCGACGGCCCAGCCGCCGCGAGACTTCTACATCTATTTCATCCAGCCGTTTGCTCCACCGGAGTACGACGATGAGCACCGGCCGGACGAGGTCTTCCTGAAACTGGAAAAATGGGACGACGACTTTTACACGGCACTGAAACGGTATGCGGGGGCGCGTGAGATGGCGAGCACCGCGTCGGCGACGAACCGGGGGGTGTACGAGAAGAAGGCGGATGAGCATCTGGCCGTCATGGTCCGGTGGATGCGGGAGAATGTGATGACGGCGTACCGCGTCTCCTACGCCGGCGTCGAGAAGAACCTGCTCGAATGGGCGAAGGAAGGGGCGGTCCCGACGGGCGGCGACGTGACGGTGACGATCAATGGTATCGCCGCGTACTGTCTTGCCCCGCATTTCGAGGATCTGGCGCCCGACTATCCACAGTTCTCCCAGACGATCCGGGACAGCGACCGCGACGATGCGGTGAAGGATGCGCTGACGTATCTCCGCGGTGGCCTGAAGACGCAACGGGGTGCAGCGGTGCTCGATGCGCTCGGGCTGCTGGAGGGGGAGCAGGTCAACCCGGAGGGGTCGGTGTATGCGCAGCACATTGTGACGCTTCTCCGGGAGAAGGTGGTTGGACAGGTGCTGAACCGGAGCGAGATCATCGTCGCGGAGCATAGTATCGAGTATGAGCGCCGGTTCAGGCTTGAGCCTGAGTATGTCGGGGTTCTGCTCGCAGCGCTGGTCTATCACGGCGATGTGGTGGTGGCCTACCCGGGCATGAAGATCACGGCAGCAAACCTCGATGAGATGGCGAAGAAGAGCGGATCGGATCTGGCCGGGTTCAAGCACGTGGAACTGCCGAAGGATCCCCCCATCGAGGTGCTTGCCGAGCTCTTCACGACGCTCGGCCTTACCCCGGGTCTGGTGAGGAATCCGGCAACTCACCGTGAGGCGGTTAGGCAGCTCCAGGAACGTCTGCATGCGCTTATCCCGGAGGTGGTGGAGGCGCAGCAGCGGCTGGACGGGTCGCTCCTGCTCTGGGGGCGCGACCTCTACGACGAGCAGACGAAGGAGCAGAAGAAGCGCGATCTTGGCAACCTGAAGATGTTTTTGGAGTCGCTGCAGCGGTTCAACACCGAGGGGAGGTTGAAGAACTACAGCGGGACGAAGGCCGACGTGCGGGGGCACGCGAAGGAACTGGCGCTGATGAAAGAGATCGACGATCTCGCCCGGTTCTGCTCGGACCTTGCGCCGTTGACGGGGTATCTGTCGCAGGCCGAGATGGCGCTCCCCGATGAGAACGAGTGTAAGGAGGCGCTTTCCGAGGCGAAACGCTCGATCTTTGTGCAGCTTGAGGCCGGGGAGGAGATCACGCGCTCCTTCCAGAGCGATCTCAGGCGGGAGCTTGAGAGGATGAAGAAGCGCTACATCACAGAATATTTCCGTCTCCACCGGCAGGCCCGCCTGAGCCGTGAGGAGGACGAGCGGAAGAAGAAGTTGAAAGCTGATCCGCGGCTTGTCGCCCTCCGTGCGCTCTCAAGCATCGAGATCATGCCGAAACAGTCCCTGACCACGTTTGATACGGCCCTGATGAAGTTGCAGCCGTGCTTTACGCTCACCGAGAAGGACCTGGAGAGGGATCCTGTCTGTCCGCACTGCTCGTTCAGGCCGAAGGATAAGGAGGGGATACCCTCGCCCGGCACGATGCTTGAACAACTGGAGGATCTTCTTGATACTATCTACACGGCCTGGACCGGCATGCTGGTCGAGAACCTGGACGATCCAACGGTGCGGGTGAACCTTGAACTGCTGAAACCGAAGGACCGGGCGCTTGTGGCGGAGTTCCGCGAGCGGGGGACGCTCCCGGAGCCAGTCCCGGCGCAGTTGGTGCGGGCGCTCCAGGAGGCGCTTTCGGGGCTGGTGAAGGTGACGATTCAGGTCGAGGATCTGCGGTGTGCCCTGATGGCGAGTGGGTCCGCGTGCTCCGTGGAGGAGATCGAGAAGCGGTTTGAGGATTACGTTGCGAGTCTGGTGAAGGACAAAGACGAGAGAAAGGTGCGCCTGGTGGTGGAGTAATATGACTGACTATAAACTGACAGAGGAGCGGCTCGACGCCGTTCGCAAGGTCGAGGGGTTCCCCCGCGGGAAGGATAAGGACATCATTGCGCTCTCTGATCCGCCGTATTACACGGCCTGCCCGAACCCCTGGATCGGGGAGTTCATCGAGAAGCACGGCCGGCCGTTCGATCCCGAAGAGAAGTACGACTGCGAGCCGTTTGCGGCGGACGTGAGCGAGGGGAAGAACGATCCGATCTACAACGCTCATTCTTACCACACGAAGGTGCCGCACAAGGCGATCATGC
>LSQX01050415.1_pt1 | contig 14612 bp, 9 predicted proteins | sample 654561 | NCBI WGS metagenome assembly LSQX01 (sample SAMN04489861, study PRJNA283612) | anaerobic digester metagenome | isolation source: 4 biogas reactors fed with cattle manure at either 37C or 55C with and... | place: Denmark: Kongens Lyngby | collected 2014
TGTCTGGATCTTCAGTGATTCCGGCAGGACGCCCCTGGATGAACTTGATACCAGCTTCGCGCGCACGGTCATAAAATTCTTCGTAACCCTTGGACGGGGTGCGGATATCGATGTAATAGATTGAGATATCCATTTCAGGGATCATTTGCTTGAGCAACAGGGCATTCTTGATTGCGTACATGCAGCAAAAATTCGAACAAGAGCTGTTATACCGCTTGTCACGCGAACCGACACAATTGATGATCGCCAGCCTTCGCAGGCTTTTGCTGTCGCTTGGGCGCATCAGGGAACCACGGGTCGGACCGGCTGAATTGTTCAGACGCTCCATTTCCATCGCTGTGATCACATTTGGGAAACGTCCATAGCCATATTCGGTCATCGGGGTAGGGTCAAAATGACCGAAGCCGGTTGCGACCACGATCGCGCCGATCTCTTCTTCGACCATTTTGTCTTCCATGCTGAAATCAATTGCTTCGAGCGCGCCGCAGGCTTCCACGCATTTGTAGCAATGGATACATGCATCCATATCGATGTTGTAAATCAGGGGAACTGACTGGCTCATCGGAATATAAGCCGCTTTGCGGGGGGCAAGGTTCATTTCAAAATAGTTTGGCACTTCCACCGGGCATGCTTTCGCGCAGGCGGCACAGCCGTTACAGCGGTCCGCACGCACATATTTGGCTTTTTCCCGCAGGGTGACTTTGAAATTGCCGACAAAGCCTTCCACTCTCTCAACCTCAGTGTAAGCTTTGACTTCAATCAGGGGCTGACGCGCCGCGTCAACCATTTTTGGCGCGAGAATTCATATGGAGCAGTCCATGGTTGGAAAGGTCTTGTTCAGTTGCGCCATGACCCCTCCGATCGTTGGTTCTTTCTCCACCAGTATTACCGGTATTTTTTGTTCTGCCAGGTCGAGCGCGGCATTGATTCCAGCCACGCCGCCACCAATAACAAGGGCTTTTTTGCTTACCGGCACCTCGATCATGTCCAATGGCGTCAAAAAAGCGGCTTTGGCGACGGCTGCTGCTGTCAGGTCTTTCGCTTTCTCAAGCGCGCCTTCGCGGTCATGCCCGTGAGCCCAGGTGCACTGCTCGCGGATGTTTGCCATTTCCATCAGGAAAGGGTTCATTCCGGCTTCAGCCACGCAGGCTCGGAAGGTGGGCTCGTGCATTCTGACGGAACAGGCTGAAACCACAACCCGGTTGAGACCGTGCCTGGTAATGTCTTCTTTGATCAGGCGCTGTCCGCTGTCGGCGCAGGCATACATCGTTTCAGCGGCATGGACCACACCGGGCAAATTGGCAGCGAAATCGACCACCTGGTCACAGGGGATCACGCCAGCGATGTTGCTGCCACAATGGCAAACGTAAACGCCAATGCGCGGGTTATCACCGGGCATCGCTCCGGCATAGTTTGGTGTTTTGATCTCTTCACTCATTTAGGTTCCGTTGCTTTGCTGGGGATATCCAGCGTCCCGACGACCAGCTTTCTGCGCGTTCGCTGGGCAGACTGGTCAGGAGTGGTCTTTTTAAGAGCTTCCTTGGGGCACCATTTGACGCATTGGGGACCGTCCGGTTCGTCTTTACACAGGTCACAGATTTCAGCCAGGGTGGTGGCAGGATTAATCGAGATAGCTCCAAAATCGCAGGCTTCGATGCACCAGGCACAACCGTCACACTTGGTGGCGTTGATGTCGATGATCCCGGTGAGAGGATCCTGGGTGAGGGCATCGCGGGGGCAGACGATCACGCAGGGGGCATTTTCACAGGTGCGGCAGGCGATCGCGGTAATGAGCACCTCGTCAACCCTCACGGTGCGGATACGGCTGCGGTAGCTGTTGTATTCACCATTTTTGGTGTAGGAACACAAATATTCACAGAGTTGACAGCCAACACATAAATTGGGGTCACATTCAATATAAGCGTATTTTGAAGTACTGGTAGTTGCCATATTTTTCCTCGTTAAACTCCAATTTCTTCGGCTACATCGGGCATGCCCAGATTGATCAGATGTTCTTTTGGAATCAGCCCTTCTTCAGTCCAGTTTTTGGCTTTGTAATAGAGCTGTTTCATATATTCAAGTTCTTCATCAGTGACGACAACCCCTGCGCCTGGTCCTTTTGTCATTGGGTCGTGCTTCCAGCGCCATGGAAGTTCGTCGTCCTCTTGTTTCCAACCTTCGCGGATATTGAACGCTTTCTTAATATTGGTGGCGCGAATACCGATCAAGTCTACATCGTCGTAGTCGAAATCCCATCCGGTGGTCGCGTTGATCAGCCTGGCGATCGCAGGCCAGGCGCCAGCCCGGTCAGCTTTTCCGGTGAAGCTGCGCCGAATGAATTTGCACAGTGGAAGTGAGTCGTACACTGCCGCGTATTCTTCAGAATCTGCCGCAACCTTGCCGCGGGTTTCATCAACCACCAGTCGATTTGTCTCTCCTTTGAGGTCAGGATCATAAGCTGCTGAACGATTATGACAGCCTCCACGTGTGCCTGTGGCAAGCCCAACCGAAAAAGTTTTTAGAGAACGCGCATCATAACCAGCTGGTTCCAGCCCTTTCACGTGCATTGCCCATTTCCAGCTTTCGCTGCCGCGTTCTTCGTCAATCCTTGCGCTGGCGATTCGCACACCTTCTGCCATAAGGTCGCCGATCCCTTCACGATCGCGGATCATCTCAGCCAGTTTGACGGCTGAATCTCCGTCGCCGAAATTGAGGGTGAAACCTTCAGGGTGGGATTCGCAGACAAAATCTTTGTCGGTCAAAACCCCTCTCTCGTAGCATTCCATGGCATAGCCAATGGTTACGCCCATACTGACAGTGTCCATACCATCCTGGTCGGCAATGGTGATCAGTTTGATGGCGGCGCGCATATCATTAACCCCCAGATTGGAACTGTTGGCAAAGAGACTTTCATATTCAATTCCGGTCATTGCCCCGGCAAACGGACCGGTTTTTACGATGGACATCTGTTCGCAGGCAATCGGGCACTGGGCACAGGCAACAACTTTGACTTTATGGTGTTTATCAAGGTATTCACCACTGACCATCTCCGCGTCTTCATAGACGCCCTCCTGGAAGTTGCGCGTAGGCAATACACCAGATTTATTTTGGGCGAGCAAACCGGTTGCTGTGCCGTAAACCCTGTATTTTTCAGTATCTTTCCCCTGTGCTGACTTTGAGATGTCAAATGAGAGTTGGTTGAGGGTGTCGGGGTCATACACTCTGACTCCCTTCGTGCCGCGCACAGAGACAGCCTTGAGCTTTTTGGTTCCCCAAAGCATCCCGTGACCGGTGCGTCCGAGCTGGCGACCGTCATTGGTGACATTGGAATAGCGCACCAGATTCTCGCCTGCCGGACCGATTGTGCAGGAGCGGATCTGGTCATCACCGAGCTTTTCGCGGATAGCTTCTTCAGTATCAAACGTGCCTTTGCCAAGCAGGTAAGTGGCATCGTTGAACTGAACGCGATCATCGTCGATGAATAATTGTGTCCATTTGTCACAACTATTATGCAAGACTACGCCGTCCCAGCCAGCGCGTTTGAGCGCGATGGAGAACCAGCTGCCGGAGAGGCTGTCGCCTATCACCCCTGTGAGGGGAGACTTGGATGCCAATCCAAATTTACCGCCCACAGGCACGGGCGTGCCGGTGAAGATGCCGTTGGCAAAACAAATCGGGTTGCCGTCGTCGAGCGGGTTACACCCGGGAACGATGTTTTCCCAGAGCAGGCGTGATGCCATTGAGACCCCGCCGATGTAAATTTTGTACCATTGTTCAGGTTTGTTCTCGATCCAGTTTTTTTTGGATTTGAGATCAATATGTAAAATTTTTCCACTGTATCCGTACATTATCTACTCCTGTCTGGATATGGAATTTGTCGTGCGAAAAATAACGAAGAATAATTTGCCATCGACCGGTTGAATTCACAATAAAAAACATAGTTATTTGATAGAAAAAGTATAACCGAAGATGAAAAACTGAAAATGGAGAATCGGTTCATAATTTGTGCATTTGCGATGAAAATCAGAAAAAGCTCGGGAATATTGATACTCATTTATTGAATAACGCAGCTGCATCTTTGATCAGTAACCTGGCTTCTTTACAGAACTGTGCTGTAGTTGGGACAATCTCTCCCAGGAGAGGGGTCTTTGCCTTGCTCCCGGTAAAGTAAACAATGAACCCTATTTAATTCAATCTGAGAAATCAGGGTGTGAAATATGATTTGGCATGTATACTTATCTTAAATTCGCTGACCCATGAAAAGAGATAGTCAACAACCTTTGAAATCGATCCTCTGCTTTTTATGTTTTTTGTTTATTTGCAGTTCGTGCGCTCCTTCGCCAGTGGACCTCAACGACAATCCGGAGATGAATTCTTCGGTAAGTGAGCAAATAACTCAGGCGGTTACCGACAGCGCTGGATCCCCCCTGAACAAAAACTCAAATCGCGAAGAAACTGAGACCAGCGTGACACCTGGTCCAACAGTGCCAGAGGTCACAAGAGATCCTGCCGCCCGGCACAGGGCGATTATCGCAGCCAAAATCCTTGAGAATCAGACCCAACCCATCCCGATTGCATGCCCAAATGGATGCAAGGCGCAAATGGAAGGCTGCGAGATTAAGGGGAATATCTCCCACACTTCAAAAGAAAAGATCTTTCATGTTCCCGGTCAGAATTATTACGACCAGACAATAATCACACCGATGTTTGGTGAACGGTGGTTTTGCACAGAGGAAGAAGCAATCGCCAATGGCTGGCGCAAGGCATATCGATAACTATTTTGACTGTGAATGCTTGTAGAGACAAAGCATTCGATCACCTCGACATGCTCAGTTTCAGCATCTCACCCTTCTGATCAAAAGTCACCCGTGCAATGTGGTTGTGTTTTTTCGACTTATACGCATACTGCTTCTTCAAGGTAACGACGTAACGTTGACTGGCTTTGAGCAGGTCATACTGATCGCGATGTTCTTCAACCTTGTCCGGGTCGAGGGTGAAATTCGAGAGCTGCGGGTTGATCGCGACAACGGCATCATCCAGTCCGGGCAGATAATTCTTGATCACAGCTTTGATCTGTCCCAAAATTTCGCTGGGCATCTCGTCGGCAGCCACAACCATTTCTTCTGGCGAGTCGCTGATCGTTTTTAACTCGGGGCTGAGCGTTGGACGGATAGCTGGTTTGGTAACCTCCCTGACACTCCTGGCGGTCGCGAGTGGGTCACCGTAGAGCACAAAAGAAAGTATGGTTTTTTGGTCTTCCCCATCCAGATAGCCCTGGTTCGTGGTCATGTTTTTCGCCAGTGCCAGCTTGGCTTGCATCAACGCGTAACCGGCAGACTGACCGTCCACGATGAATTTCCAAAAATGCCAGGCGAGCAAATCGGCGGCGATCAGGGGTTTGCTGACAGAACCGTAAGCCGTACAGGTGGAACCGACGAACGCGCGGCTGCCGCTGGCGAGGAAATTTAGCGCAATGGATTCACTGACTTTTTTATCCAGGATGTTGGCACCAAAACATGCCTCGCTTAAAACCAGCATCGGCGCTGAACTCTTAGTCGAGAAATTTTCAGGCAGCATCGCCACCGGATATTCCGGACCCTGCTGACGCCTGGTCAGATCTTTTTGTCCATACCACTCAGGGGCATCTTCGAGCCCATGCAAGTTGAAATAGGCATATTTCGGGTTGCTGGATTGCCCTTGAAGAAGGTTCGTGGATGTCGTTGGTGGTGAGGTCTTGATGCGCTCAGCCCGGTCGATCACTGAGAAAACAAAAGAAGACGGTGATTTCCACACTTCTGCTGTGCAGGATATGTTTTTAGGTCTTTCGAACCGGGTTGAAAACTGGCTGAATGAGCGGGTAAGATTGTCCAACAAGCGGGCAAAGGGATTGTTATCCAGCGATTTTTTGGATTTGACTTTGAGATCATATTCGTTATTCAAAAATCGCAGCTGTTCAAGCAGGTAGCCGGCATCGCTGCCTTTCTCATCAGGCAGACGACCAACAGGCCATTTTTGAATAAAATAGTTTTCATCGATGGTGGCATATGGGTTATCGGAGGGTACATTCAGGTCACTGTCATCAGTCGGATTGGGCAGTAGGTGGAAGGGCACAATCTCATCCCCACCCACGATCAGCAGTGCACCGATCATCTCGCCGCGAGCTGCGAGAACCTGGTCCAGGTCGGTCAATGCCAGCTTAAGCTTCCAGGCATCCGCCTTGCTGATTGGATTCAGGTTGAATTCCTGTGTGCTTTGGGGGTCATCGGGCACAAAAACACAACTGTTCCATCCTGGTAAACTTACAATCTTTAACGCCAGGTCTCGCATTGTCTCAATCACCACCGAAGCGGTGTTCTCTCCGTATTTCTGTTCCAAATTCTGACGCGAAGTCATAATCACATAGTTGGGGAAGCGTCCATCAGTATGGATTAACTCTGACTTTTTAATTTTGGAGGCGATAGTAGCAAAATCGTGCTGGATTTCCTCAATCGCCTTAAGAGCAGCGGCAGTTTTGGGGTCGTGTTCCATGGGCAAGGCTTTGTTGCCAGGCAGGTTTTCCGGTTCTTTGCTCACACCATTATCAGAATTGGGTATTGGTGTGGCGATATCCTGCAGAAAGAAAGAACTCGTGGGTACTTCAGAATAATCAACCTGAACCGGTCCTGAAACCTCAGATTCTTCCTCAAACATGAACGCATTAATCTGGTTGGCAAGCGTCGGTTCATCATCAAGCAGATCTCCGGCATCTTTGCCAGTGCTGCCAATTTCTGGAGGAGCAGCAGCGACTGCTTCTGTTTGAGAAAGCACATTCCAACCCAGTTCAGCAGCAATGGTTGCAGGCACGGGGAGATCCATGTAGACCTTCAGATCTTCGGGCCAGAGCGGCTTGAAGTTATGGTTGGGACCCAGCGAGCGGTTGACCACCTGCCCGCTGGCATCGTGGGCAGCGCTCCAATGCAATTTTTCCACTCCCTGTGCGTCATCTCCGTGTTGAAGATCGGCAATCGCAGACAGCACCTTCACCTGGACACAATTGGACCAACGGGTAGCATAAATTCCGCTGAGGGTATGAAGGAGGGTGTAATTGCGGTTCTGGTTGACGATCTGCATGTGAAAAATTGCCGGCAGGGCAATTTTCGGATTGTGAGCCAGCGACTCCATCACCGATTTCTCTGCCGCGTTCAGATCCCCTGCTTCGTAAGCATTGCGCGCCGCAACCAATGCGGGCAGCCACCCCGCGCGAATCGATGCGGACGAACTGCCTCGCTGAAGGTAAGCCTTGCTGGCGGCGATATCGCTGTTGGTATGGCTGAGCAAATGATCCAACAGGTTGGTTGCTTCCACAAATTCCGGATCAAAGCTTAAAATTTTCTCCAGGTTGGTAACAGCCATTTCCGTGTCACCCAACTCTGCCAAAACCTGCGCGTAGATGAAGTTGACCAATAAATCCCCGGGATAGCTGGCTAACCAGATTAAGGCAGCCTGGCGGGCGAACTGGTATTCCCGGTTTGTCAAGGCGGTTTGAAGCAGGGTGAGGAATTTACCCCTGCGGACGATCAATGTTTCTTCACTTTTTTGGGCGGAATATGGTCTCATCTTCGTTTTGGTGCCTCCTGGAGGTTGTTGACCAGGTTCAACGCGACAATCGCGGCTAACTGGCGGCGGATACTTTGGTCGGATGGTGATAACTGGGCTGCCTGTCGCAGCATATATTCGGCATTGCGATAATCCCGACTTTCTTTGTATGCTGCGGCTGCCTGGACGTACGGGCGCGGGTCTTTTTCAATCATATCGATTGCTTTGTGATAAATCTCAATTGCATTGGCTACTTCGCGGCGGTCCTGGTAGGTCTGACCCATCTCAAGGTAAGCTTCAATCTGGCTCGGGTCGAGCTGGATTGCCTGGCTAAGCCTGGCAATTGCCTGGTCGAGATGTCCCTGGAGCCTTGCGATTTTGCCGAGTAAAATCAAGGTTTCAGCGTTGTCTTCCTCGACTGCCAGGCTGTTGATCAGATTAACCTGGGCTTTATCCAACAAATTGGCTTCGATTTGGTAATTTGCCAGCTTATTCAGCACAACGGCGCTGACAGGGTGAGTTTCCGCCAGGGTTTGGGTTGCTTTTATGGCATAGCCTGGTTTGTTCCGGGCTTCAATTTCGATGCCGAGAAGGTCAAAGGGGATTGTATCCGGGACAATTTTCTTCGCATATTGAATGGTTTGGATTGCCTGCGCGTGTTTGTCAGACTGCATTTGTGCCTTTGCGATGATCAGAAGCGCATCAGGATGACCAGGAGTTGAGAACAAGACCTGGTCGGCGGTCTCAATTGCCTGTTCAAATTCTTTGCGTGCCAGCTGTGATTCCGCGATGGAAGTTTTGTAGACTGGGTTTTGCGGGTCAACCTGGTGGGCTTTTTGCCAGCATTGGATTGCTACCTGGTGTTCTCCCAGTTTTTGGTTGATCTTAGCCAGCGAATCGAGGGCTTCGGGATTGGTGGGGAACAAGTCTGAAGCTTTTCCGAAATAATCTTTGGCGGCGTGATAATCTTTTTCGAGCAATTTAACATCGCCAAGCAGCTGCCAATAATGAGCAGTTTTCGGTGAAATTCGAAGGGCATCTTCAAGGTGCGCGGCTGCTTTTGGATAATCTCCGGCATCTTGGTACATGTTCGAAGCGAAAGCATGCCACTCCGGCTCATCGTTCCATATTGCCAGTGCCGCTTCCATTGCCTGGGCAGCTTTTTCGGGTTCTTCCCGCAGCGCAAATGCCAGCAGGGCATGGAGCGTCGGATCATCAGGATGGGAGCGCAACAATTCTTCAGCGGTTTTTGCAGTGGAAGCAGGGTCTGCATGCAAACCCGCGATTGCCTTTTGTTTGCGCACCTCAGAATCCGAACCGAATGCTTTCATGACCTCTTCTTTACGAACAGGATCCACTAATACGGAGATAACCGAAGCTGCCTGGCGGGGGTTGAGGATCAATTGAGCCATATCTTCTTCGTCGTCCCAACGACCGGAGAAGACGGCTTGTCCCTGCTTGAGGTCCGGCAGCAGGCTTGATGGTTTCAGGAAACGTCCAGCCAAAGCAACCTGATCTTCCAGTAAACTGAGTGGGTCATCTTTTGCGTACAGCTCCGGGATGTGCCTGGTGATGTGCAATAACATGGCGTTGTTATACTGGCGCTGATTATCAGCCAGGTAAGCTGCCAAAAGCTGGTTGGCGATCGGGTTCACCCGCACAACGTTCAGGCTTTGGCGCATACTTGTGTTCGCCAATGTCCAATCCCGGGCTTCCCATGCGGCGAGAAAGGTCATTAGTCCAGCCCAAATCTGGTCAAAATGCTGCTCAATATTGAAAACTTGCCCGTTCTCCATTTTTGGCGCAGGTTTTGCGGTTTTCAATTTTTGAATAGCGTTTTCAGGTGCTTTTTGTCTTAGAGCGAGCAGCGCGGCTGTCGCATCCTGGAAGAGAGACGGCTGGTCTTTCGAGATGAAGTACTCCCAGAGCATGCTCAGCTTCTGGTCATCATTTTGTATTGCCGCGTCGAAGGCAAGAACACGCGCGATCGCCTGCATAGCCTGGTCCTGGGTTCGGTCCGGGTTCAGCAAATCGAAAGCTTGTTCCAGTTTTTTGCTGTTTCGCAGGCTCAGAGCTAAACCCGCTTGCAGAACGATGACCCCGGTCATTTCCGGGTCTTCTTTCTGAGCGAGGTCGGCATGTTTCTGTGCAGCTAAAAGGTCTCCGGTGACTCGTTCCAACTGTGCCATGCGATGATAAAGCCCAGCCATATTGTAGGGGGGGAAATCCACACCCGACCTGCCAAATCTCTGGCTGTTAAAGCAGGTTTTGTCTTCGGCAAATTCTATCCGCTGGTGCAACTCCCTTAGGTTTTCCAGCGCGGCGATGAACTGATGGTTGGCGACCTGGATATCGCTGAGTAAAAGCAGATAGCAGGGATGGGTGCCCAAAGAGTCTTCCAAATCGTCAACCAGGTGCAAGGCAGCGGATGCATCCCCCAGGCGTAAAACCGAATAAACGAGGTCCCTTGAAAGGTCAAAATCAGGGCTGGGGTTATCCGAGATTGCTTTCATGATTACTGCTGAAGCTTCCTCGGTTTCGTTAAGATTGAGATAGAGATTTGCGACATCAATATAAACTTTGGTTGTGATTGAATCCAGTTCAAGCATCCTGTTGAGCGTGGCTTTCGTCTCGGGGAGGTCGTCCATACGAGCTTGAGTGCGAGCCAGGGTGAGATAGAGGCTTTGGTTGTCCGGTCGCAGGTGAAGGGCGTCTTTCAAAACCTGGACGGATTCTTTTTCATTACCCCGCGCGTTCATAAAATCGCTGAACCAGAGAATATTTTCAACATCCGATGGGGCGATCTGCAAGGCAGCCCGTGCGGTATTGAGAGCTTCTTCATCCAGCCCGGAATCAAGATAGGCTTTAGCCAAAATATGACGGGTATTCAAATGATCCGGGTTTATTAGCATCGCTTCCTGCAAAGAGGCAAGCGCGATATCTTGCAGCCCGAGCTTGCTGGCAGTCTTGCCGATCTGCAGCTGCAGGTGGTGATATGCCCGGGGAGCTTTTGCCTGGGGATCGTCCAGCAAGCCCAGGTAATCGCTGTAAGCTTCTTCGAACATCCCGTTGGCTGCCTTTAGGTCGCTGGTCAGCATCAGCAGGTCAAAATTCGCATAGGCTGCGGGCTGCCTGGATTGCATTGCTTCCAACAGCTGGTTTAACTCAAATTGGTTGCTGCCAGGATGTTTTTCATCCAGCTTCAGCAATGAACTTGTATAAGCCTCGAGTGCATCATCACGCTTGAGCGATTGCCAGGCAAACTTGAGCATGGTTTGGGCAGTGTCTTCTTCTTCATTTGCCAGGGCGACTTTCCCGAGGATTAATGCCAGTTCGGGGTCGCTGGCGTAATCGTCTTCAAGCGGAGCGATCAGATCCCAGGCTTCGTTGAGATAGCCTTGTTTCAACCACGCTTCAGCCAATAATTTGATCGTGGTTCGATTTTCCGGGTCAGATTGATGGGCTTGCCTCAAAACAGAGATGGCATCCGTTGTTTCTTCGTTCTCGAGATACAACTTGCCCAGCGCGGTCAGGATCCGCGGCTCCCCGGGAAGGGCTGCTTTCGCTTTTCGCAGAGCCAGTTTTGCCTGGTCCTGGTCGCCAAGGTCAATCCACATGCGGGCGAGCGAGATCCAGCTGGTCGGTTTCTCGGGTGCGACCGCGGAGGCACGTTCGAGCAAATCCACAGCCTTTTGTTTTTGATTCGCAGAGATCAGTGCGCGGCTGAGCAAGACCAAGGCTTCACCATCGAGGCGATCTTTATTGAGATAACTTTCCGCGACAGGGATCGCCAGTTCGGGTTTGCCGGCTTTGATGGCAATTTCTGAATAGGTCAAAAAATCTTCGCGCTCGACCAGGTTTTTGTTTGCGATGATGTTTTCATAAACTTCAAGCGCTCGTCCGTCCTGCTGAGTCTGCATATAGAGGCGGGCGAGTTCTTTGTTGTTTTCTTTATTTTCAGGTTCAAAGGTTGCCAATAAAGCAGTAGACTCAATCGCGGCGTCCAGATTGGCGAGCCTTTGGTCGACCCTGGCTGCCAGCCGGATGCTTTCGATATCGTTTGGTTTTTCTTTTAAGGCTTTATGAATGAAATCTGATGCGACGTTATATTTTTTTCGGGCAAATGCATATTCAGCGGCTTTGAAATTGTCACTTTCGCTTTCAAAGCGGGAGTGATAGTCGGGGAGGTTCTTTCTGCTGAGCGCATTATCGAGGGTCTCGATAACCTCATCGGTGTGCTCACGCAGTTCGGGGTAACGTAAAGCCAGCAGCGCGGTGGTCGCTTCGTCCGGATGTTGATTAATCAGGTCCAGTGCAAAATCAGGTTCGTTTTGTTTTACTAAAAATTCTGCATATTCCCGGCTGTGGCTGGGGTTGTCTGGTTCGAGCTGGAGAATTTGCTCCCAAAGTTTTCGGGCTTCTTCCGGATTGATGGTTTCAAATTCGAGCGCCAGGCGGCGTAACTGCCCCGCCTGGCTGCGTTTTATCACAGCGACTGCCTGGTCTAGTTCCTGCCGGGCTTTGGCAGGTTTTCCGGAAAATTGGCTGAGCATGGCAAGGTTTTGGTAATTTTCGAACAGATCCTGCGGGTCGTTAAAATCAGTTTCCGACTTTTTGTCTGTTTGCTGGACTAAAAAGCTGTTAGCCAGCAATTCGAGCAGCGAATCACTAAAATGCCCCTGCAGCTTGCTCAATACAGCAACCTGCAAGCCAGGCGCTGCCCTTTCGAGCGTCTTTGTAAGGAAACTAAATTGTTCTTTTTCGCTATATGGCATCGATTTGATCAGATCGACGATTAATTCCGCAATTTCATCTTCGGTCAGAGAAGATTCTTCCATTGTGATCGCTTCCAAGGCTGCATCGCTGTCCGGGCAGAGCCAGGGCAGTGCCAGCAGGGCAGTTTTCCAGGAAGACAGGGTGCTTTTTCCATCAAGGAGATACGCGGTGAGCCCCTGCCAGGATTGATTCTCCGTCCTGTACTGGCGCAGGGTGAAAGCCAGGCTGGCAGCATCACGCAGATTCGCCGGTTCAAGTCCGGTCATGCGGACAGTTTCGAGCACTAATACAGCCCGATCATTCATTTCGGCTGGAATTGGCAGGTTTAAATTCTGAAATTCACCAGGAAATAAAGCGGAATCAATATAGGCAAGCGACAACAATCCCGGGTTCCAGCGATCAGTTTGTGAACCGGCAAACCCGACCCAACCGGCAGGCAGGTCGTGAGCGGACAATTCTTTCCATAATAGCGGATTATTACGGAAAGCAGCCACAATCCTACGGACGGAATCATTGTCAAAAAGATTTCCCAGCTCTTCAAGCAATTTTTGATAGGTCATGATGCCTCCACTAAATCCGGCTTATGGCAAGATGGCGAGGAAAGGCTTTATGAAGTAATAAGCTGCCGCAAAAATTACCACACTGAGAAACACCATAACAATACCGATGCCGGTATTAGTTTTGGCAAGGTCGTTCAGAGAACTGATCAACAGCGAGGCGTTCCCGACCAAACCGGACACGCCGTCTGTAATCCCTTTATCCGCAAGTTTCGTGGTGGAATCGGCAATTGTCTGCAAATTCCGGCTCATTGCCTGCTTTGCGAGGATGATGATGCTCAGAATCAGGCAAACCACACCAAGGACGAATAAGGCAATCGCCACATATAGAACAATTTGATTTCCGCTATCAAACATAAAAAACCTCCAATAGGATCCTATTGGAGGTTATGTTGCAACTACTATGCCAGCGGCAGTTTGCCTTGACTGGGAAGCATGGTTGGGGAGGTGATGTCCCGTGGGAGGTGACCAACATCGATGGCTGGGTCATCGCAGAGCAGCATGGCACGTTCGATGGCGTTGCGCAGCTCGCGGATGTTACCGGGCCAGTCATAGTTGATCAAGGCTTCCATTGCCTTGGGGGTCACGTCAAGGATATTTGCCCCCATTCTCATATTGAAATGTTGTAAAAAGTAACCAACCAGGTCCGGTATATCGATTTTGCGTTCAGACAATGAAGGCAGGTCGAGGTCAACAACTTTAAGTCGGTAATACAGGTCTTCCCGGAATTCATGGTTCGCGATCATCTCTTTCAAATTGCGATTCGAGGCTGCCACAACCTGAACATCCACTTTTATCAGCGCAGTCCCGCCAACCCGTCGAAAAGATCTTTCTTCAAGGGCGCGCAAAAACTTTGCCTGTAAGTCCATCGGCATGGATGAGATTTCATCCAGGAACAATACGCCATCGTCCGCGATTTCCATCAGCCCGTTTCTGCGATGGGTCGCGCCGGTGAAAGCGCCGGATTCGTGACCGAAAAGTTCTGATTCAAACATTGTAGGCTGGATGGCAGGGCAGTTGACGTCGATGAAAGGTTTATTTGCGCGCGGTCCGCTTTCGTGGATGTAGCGTGCGAGTACCTCTTTGCCAGTGCCGGTGGGACCGGTAATCAGCACCGAAACAGACGCTTCGGCTGCCCGGCGTGCCAACTCGATGATATCCTGCATGCGCTGGGTCTTGCCTACGATGAATTTGTCGAGGCTGGCTTTTCCGCGCAGATGGTTCAGCTCCCTGCGCATAGCCACTACTTCAGATGCACGTTTGACCGATTTCTCCAGCTCCAGCAGGTCAAGCGGTTTTTCCATAAAATCCTGCGCCCCATTTTTCATCGCTTCGACCGCCATACTGACCTCGCCGTGCGCAGTGACGATAATCACCTGGGGGCGTCTGGGCAGGTGAGCGGTCTCAGCCAGAAGATGAGGACCGTAACCGTCTGGCAAGCGCACATCCAGGATGATGATATCGGTGCTGTCCTGGTTGATGATTTTTCGCGCCTCAGCCAGCGTGCCGGCTTCCATTACTTCATATCCCTTGGATTGTAAAAATTCTGCCACCACCATGCGGGCGGTTTCTTCATCATCAACTACTAACACCGATGCTGCCATTTACACCTCATTGAACCAGCGGAAGCAGAACACGGAACATACTGCCTCCAGGATAACTTTCTATAAAAATATTGCCCTCGTGGGCTGTCACGATTCGTTT
>LSQX01070492.1_pt1 | contig 14612 bp, 11 predicted proteins | sample 654561 | NCBI WGS metagenome assembly LSQX01 (sample SAMN04489861, study PRJNA283612) | anaerobic digester metagenome | isolation source: 4 biogas reactors fed with cattle manure at either 37C or 55C with and... | place: Denmark: Kongens Lyngby | collected 2014
GAAGAAGTGAAATAAATGAAAGTCAGTATAGTGGATGAAAAATGTAGAGGTTGCAGATTTTGTATGAAGGCCTGTCCTTTTGGCGCAATAAAAATGGTTGGGGGGAAGGCAGTAATAAATTATGATAAATGTACTTTTTGCGGTGTTTGTGAGTTAGCATGTAAATTTGAAGCGGTTCTTTTTGACAGAAATGATGCTACAAATACACAACAATATACATGAAAATTTTTTAATTAACAAACCATTAGTCTTGTAACTCAGCAATCGCATCAAATACAATAATCTGCTATTATGGATTATAGTATGAACAGTAACAATTTTTCACAAAAAAATATAAAAAAGGAGGTAAAATTTATTGGCTTTTAAAAATCTTTTATTAACCAAAGATGGAAACGTTGCGATACTAACAATTAATCGTCCCAGGGCTTTAAATGCATTAAATATGGAGACATTAAAAGAGTTGGATTCGGCAATCAAAGATTTGGAGAAAGATGAGGATATTTTTGTTATTATCATTACGGGTGAAGGAAAGGCATTTGTAGCCGGTGCTGATATAGGCGAGATGAAGGTAATGTCAGTTGAAGAGGCAAGGGAATTTGCAATATTCGGTTCAAATATTTTTAGAAGAATAGAGCTCATGGATAAGGCAGTTATAGCAGCAGTTAATGGATTTGCACTTGGAGGCGGTTGTGAACTGGCTATGTGTTGCGATATAATTCTGGCGAGCGAAAAGGCAAAATTCGGGCAGCCGGAAACAGGCCTTGGAATTACACCGGGATTCGCAGGAACTCAGAGGTTAAGTAAAATAGTAGGTATAAAGAAAGCAAAAGAATTGATATTTACTGCGGGAATTATCGGTGCCGACGTAGCTGATAAAATAGGATTGGTGAATCATGTGGTGCAACAGGATGAGCTAATGCCTAAAGCTCTTGAAATGGCGAAAACCATTGCATCAAAGGGGCAGATAGCTGTTAAATATGCCAAGGTTGCGATAAACCGAGGTATAGAAATAAACATGGACTCAGGTGATGCAATGGAATCAGAGCTGTTTGCTTTATGTTTTGCAAATGAAGACCAGAAAGAGGGCATGTCCGCATTTTTGGAAAAACGAAAAGCTGATTTTAAAAATAAATAGGATTATAAAATAAGCTTTGTTTTATATTGTTTTATACAATTCAAAATTTATAATCAAGAAAAAAGGTGGTTTTGTCAAATAAAATAATCTAATGTTATGGATAAGCTATAGTGAGAAATGTAAGCCGTTAGGTTTTGCAAATAGGTTTAAAAATTTAAAAGATAAAAATGAATGGAGGTATAAATATGAAAATATTTGTATTGGGTTCCGGAACTATGGGAACCGGTATAGTGCAAACCTTTGCCCAGGCAGGTATAGAGGTCACTATGAGAGAAAGAACACCAGGTAAAGGCATGAAAATCATAGAAAAAGGTTTGGACAGACAAGTATCAAGAGGCAAAATGAACGAGGAAGAAAAGGCGCGTATTTTGGGTAACATTAAGTCTGCACAGGAATTGGAAGCTGCAAAAGATGCAGACATTATTATTGAGGCTGCTGTGGAGGAAATGAATCTAAAGAAAGAATTGTTTGCAGAACTTGACAAGATTTGCAAAGATGGCGCAATATTAGCGACAAACACTTCTTCACTATCCATCACTGAGGTGGCAAGCGTGACTTCAAGGCCTGAGAATGTTATAGGTATGCATTTCTTTAATCCGGTGCCTGTGATGAAATTGGTGGAGGTTATTAAAGGTATTGCAACTTCACAAGAGACAAGAGACAAAGTGTTTGAAATAGCCAAGATGTTGGGTAAAACGCCTGTAGAGGTAGAAGAAGCCCCGGGTTTTGTAGTAAACAGGATTCTTGTACCTATGATAAATGAGGCTGTGGGAATTTTGGCAGATGGTGTGGCAACAGCGGAAGATATTGACGAGGCGATGAAATTAGGCGCGAATCATCCTATCGGTCCTTTGGCTTTAGGCGATTTGGTAGGCAATGATGTTTGCCTGGCTATTATGGATGTTTTGTATGATGAGTTTGGTGATTCTAAATACAGGGCTCATCCGCTTCTTAGGAAGATGGTGAGGGGGAACCTTCTTGGACGCAAAACCGGTAAAGGATTTTATGATTACAGTAGAAAATAATTATAACAGGGCTGTTTCTATGAGGAGACAGCCTTATTTTTTTGATTAAACTTAAAAACACTAAACTGCCATAGTAACAAAATTGGATGGGGTAAAGTTCAAATACAATAACCTGTATTAAAGAAAAGTTATAGTGAGGATAGTGACATTGACTTCGTAATCTGCCTGCCACTTTTATCCCTCAACCTATTGAAAACCCCCGGCAGAACTGATAGAATGTTTATTATGGGAATACTCGTGTGTGCAAAGGACGTACACAACATGATAAAAGATAACAACTAAATACAATGGGGGTTATAAAAATGACAAAGGATAAAATAAAAATAGGTATAATGGGTTTTGGAACTGTCGGTACAGGAGCATATGAAATATTGAGAAAAAATGAAGATGCTTTAAAAAAACAAATAGGTGCAGCTATAATTGTTGAAAAAATACTTGTTAAAGATTTAAACAAAAAAAGAGCGGTCTTTGTACCTGATGAATTGTTGACAACAAATGCGGATGATATATTGGAAAATACGGAAATAGATATTGTTGTTGAATTAATGGGAGGTGTTGAACCGGCTTATTCATATATTATAAAAGCATTAGACAATTGTAAACACATAGTTACTGCAAATAAAGAATTACTTGCTAAAAAAGGTAATGCAGTTTTTGAAATTGCTGACAAAAAAGGTCTTGCAGTTGAATTCGAGGCCAGTGTTTGCGGCGGAGTGCCTGTTATCAAAGCCTTTAGGAGAACATTGAATACAGATAGAATAAATAGGATTATGGGAATAGTCAACGGTACCACTAATTATATTTTAACCAAAATGGCTGAGGAAGGCAGTGATTATGAAGAGGTATTGGAGGAGGCTAAAGCAAAAGGTTATGCGGAAACAGATCCTACTGCAGATGTCGAAGGTTATGACGCCGCTTATAAAATGGCAATCTTGGCTTCCATCGGATTTCACATGAATGTTGATATAAATAAGGTCAGCCGTGAAGGAATATCAAACATAAGTAAGAGGGATATAGAATATGGAAAGGATTTAGGATGGACTATTAAGCTAATAGGTATGGCTCAGGAAATAGATGGCAAGGTTGAGGTTGGAGTAAGCCCGATGATGTTGCCTGCGGCACATCCTATGGCGACTGTAGGCGGTGTTAATAATGCAGTATTCGTAAACTCTGAATCTGTCGGAGAATTAATGTTTTACGGCCCCGGGGCTGGGCAAATGCCTACAGGGAATTCCGTTGCATCGGATATTGTTGAAATAGCCAAACAAATTGCCTTAGGCAATAAACAGCTGCTTGACTGTGATTGTAATGAAAACAAGGAATTTATGGATGAAGTGCATTCTTGTTATTATATCAGAATGGATGTAGAGAATAGACCCGGTGTTTTTGCAAAAATTGCCGGTGTTTTCTGCAACTTTGAAGTCAGCCTGGAATCGGTTTTGCAGAAAAAAACAAAAGGTGAAAGTGCGGAAATTGTGTTAATTACATCAAAGGTTAATGAGAAGAGCCTTAAAAAAGCGGTAGATTCCATTAAGGCCTTGGATGTTGTTAACCAAGTATTTAATGTGATAAGGGTTGAGGGGAATGGAATGAATTAGGCAGTATGTATATTGTTTAATATTAGCCTCTTTGCTATAATATTGCTTGTGCATTAAATCGATGGGGGCTGGGTGGTATTGGAATTAGAGAAAAACGCCTTGGAACTCAAGAAAGCAAAGGCTTATCTTGAAATTTTAGGTACTGCTTTTGCATGGGGGCTAAGTGCGGTACTGCTTAAAATGAATATAGAAAATGTGGCGCCTTACCATTTGTTAATGGGCAGGTTTTCAGTAGCCGCTATTTTTATTTTTGCCATGAGGCCAAAGTCAGTTAAGCAGATTAATAAAGAAGTTTTAAAAGCGGGTGTTCCTTTAGGAGTAATGGTTTTCATTGCTTATTCATTTGGGGTTGTATGTTTAAAATATACATCTGCCTCAAAGTCTTCTTTTTTGGTCTCACTTTCGGTATTGTTTGTTCCACTTTTAGAAATAATCATCAAACGTAAAATAATATCGAAATGGACTTTTGTCAGTATATTTTTATCAGTGATTGGATTAAGGCTTATTTCCGGTATGGATGGGGCTGGTTTTAATATTGGCGATACATTTGCTATTTTAAGCGCCTTATTTTATTCAATTTATATTATTATGATGGATAGAATGGGCAAAGATTTTGATGAAATAGTCCTTACATTTATACAACTTTTTGTTGTAAGCGTATGCAGTACAATTGCCTTATTTATATTTGAAGACTTCAATTTTGAATCATTAATGAATATATGGCCTACTATATTTTTAATTGGGATCTTGTGTACAGGCATGTCAACTTTATTTCAAACAAGAGCGCAAAAAGTCGCGAGTACTGAAAGTGTGGGAATTTTACTTTTGGGTGAGCCTTTATTTACATCTATATTGGCGTTTTTCATTCTAAAAGAAACCATTTTGGCAAGCGGTCTTTTAGGAGGCGCATTGATTATCTTTTCGTTAGTAATCGCCATAATTAAAAAAATTTAAAGTAAAGTCAGATACCAAACTTATGGTGAACTGTAACCTAAACCTTTTTACAGGTATGTAATCGGGTGTATTTTTATTGAATAAAAGACATGTTTATTATAATATAAAGGGAGCGGAAGAAAGAATATATTGGAGGACATGATGGAGAAATTTTTGGACAGTCTTAATAATGAACAAAAAGAAGCGGTTTTAAGTACGGAAGGTCCTGTCTTGATTTTTGCCGGTGCCGGTTCGGGCAAAACGAGGGTTTTGACATATAGAATAGCGTATTTGATTGAAGAAAAAGGGGTTCACCCTTCTAACATATTGGCAATAACCTTCACAAATAAGGCTGCCAATGAGATGAAAGAGCGGGCTATGGGTCTTTTAAAAAAACCACATGATATGTGGATTTCCACCTTTCACTCTGCTTGTGCAAGGATACTTCGAATTGAGACGGGTTTTTTACCGGGATATAAAAAGAATTTTGTGATTTATGACAGCTATGATCAGGAAAAAATAATAAAAGAATGCCTTAAAGAGTTGAATTATAATGAAAAGAACTATCCGCCGAAAGACATGCTCTCAAAGATCTCAAATGCCAAGGATCAATTACTGAATCCTGTCAGATTTGCAGACAAGTACGGTAATGATTTTAGGTTAAACAAAATATGCAATATATACACCTTATATCAAAAGAAATTGAAATCCGATAATGCAATGGATTTTGATGATATTTTGTTTAATACAGTTGCCCTGTTTGACAGTAATGAAAACATACTGAGGAAATATCAGCAAAGGTTTAAATATATAATGGTGGACGAATATCAAGATACAAATAATTGTCAGTATAAATTAGTGAATTTATTGGCAAGGGATCATGGTAATCTTTGTGTTGTCGGTGATGACGACCAATCCATTTATGAATGGAGAGGCGCAGATATACGAAATATACTTAATTTCGAAAAAGATTTTCCCAATGCAAAGGTAATAAAAATGGAGAAAAATTACCGTTCAACACAGAACATTTTGGATGCAGCCAATAGCGTCATTGTTAACAATTATGGAAGAAAGAAAAAGCATTTGTGGACTGATAGGCTTGAAGGGTCTCCGGTTATATATTATCAAGGTTATAATGAAAGAGAAGAGGCATCTTTTATTTTAGAACAGATAAGCAAGTCCTTTGATAGCTTGAATAATTTTGCTGTGTTATACAGGACCAATGCACAATCCAGAATATTTGAAGAATTATGTATTGCAAACGGGATACCATATAAAATTGTAGGTGCGCATCGATTTTATGATAGAAAAGAAATAAAAGATGTTATAGCCTATCTGAGAATTTTACAAAATCCCGAAGGTGATGTAAGCCTAAAAAGAATTATAAACATACCCAAAAGGGGTATAGGCAAAGCTACTTTAGAAGCATTGGACAGGTATGCAAGAGATAATAACGATTCACTGTATGGGGCGCTGATTTCTGTTGATAAGGTTGAAGGATTGGGGAAAAAAGTTAAAGGTAAAATAAGGGAACTTGTCAGGCTTATTGTTGAACTTATGACAATAGCTGAACAAGAGGATATATCTGTGATTATAGAAAAGGTGATAGTTGAAAGCGGATATTTAAAAGAACTTGAAAGCGGAAATGATGAAGATAAGGGAAGGGCGGAGAATATTAAAGAGTTAGTAACCGCTGCTATAGAATTTGAAGATAAAAATGAAGATAAATCACTTACAAGCTTTTTGGAAAGCATGGCACTTATGTCTGATATAGATGGTTTGGATGAATCAAAAGAGGGAATAACTCTAATGACATTGCATAGTGCAAAAGGCTTGGAATTTCCTGTTGTTTTTATAAGCGGCATGGAGGAAGGGCTTTTTCCCGGTATAAGATCTATTTTGGAAGGTAACCGTATAGAGGAGGAACGCAGGCTCATGTATGTAGGTATTACAAGGGCAAAGCAAAAGCTTTATTTGACTTCTGCATTACAAAGAACATTATATGGGAATACTTCATATACCATGGAATCAAGGTTTTTAAATGAAATACCGGAGGAGCTTTTATTGAGGGTGTAGATATATGATGGTTTCTAACTTCAAACCTCCAACTTCCAACTTCTAAAAATACGAGGTGGTTTTATGGATAGTCAAAAAAGAATAAAAGAATTGGTAGCTCTTATTAACTACCATAACTATCAATATTATGTTCTTGATGATCCAAAAATAAGTGATTATGAGTATGATCTTTTATTGAACGAATTAATAGGTTTAGAGGAATCCAATCCGGAGTACAAATATCCCGACTCGCCCACGCAAAAAGTCGGCGGTGCCGTATTGGCAGGTTTTAATGAGGTATTGCACAGCAATCCCAAGCTTAGTTTAGGCAATGTTTTTGATGAAGGGGATTTAAAGAATTTTGACAGCAGGATTAAAAGAATTTTGGGTAATGATCTTGTAGAATATATTGTAGAGTTAAAAATAGACGGTCTAACCGTTGTTTTAAATTATGAAAATGGTTTATTTGTAAGGGGCGCAACAAGGGGAGACGGTATTAAAGGAGAAGACATCACTTCTAATTTGAAAACAGTCAGGTCAATCCCATTAAGACTCAGTGAACCGGTGGATGTTGAGGTCAGGGGAGAAGTATTCATATCAAAAGAAAATTTTGAAAAATTAAATGCCCAAAGGGAAGAAACGGAAGAGTCGATATTTGCAAATCCAAGGAATGCCGCAGCCGGTTCCTTAAGGCAATTGGATTCAAGTATCACATCCAAAAGACCTTTGGATATTTTTGTTTTTAGCATGGAAAATATGGAAGACAGTAAATTCTTGACTCATGTGGAATCCATGGAATTTTTAAAAAAAGCCGGATTCAAAATTAGCCCATACCTTATATCATGCAAAAGTTGGCAGGAGGTTTGGGAGCAATGCAAGATTTGGGCAGACAAAAGAGGAGAGCTGCCTTTTGAGATAGATGGATTGGTTATAAAGGTAAACAGTCTTCATCAGCGTGAAGTGTTAGGGAACACTGTAAAAGCCCCAAGATGGTCTGTGGCATACAAATTTCCGCCACAAAAAAAAGAAACCATAGTTAATGATATTATAGTTCAAGTGGGAAGAACCGGTGTTCTTACTCCCACAGCAATACTTGAACCTGTCAGGATTGCCGGTTCTGTAGTAGGAAGGGCAACATTACATAATGAGGATAATATAAATCAAAAAGATATAAGAATTGGAGATACGGTTATTTTGCAAAAAGCCGGTGATGTGATACCGGAAATAGTCAGCGTTGTTTTTGGAAAAAGAAACGGTACGGAGAGGCTTTTTATAATGCCGCAGCAGTGTCCCGTATGTGGGGCAGATGCCGTTAGGTTAAAAGGGGAGGCAGCAGTAAGATGTACAAATAATTCGTGCCCTGCTCAGCTCAGGCGTGCACTTTTTCATTTCGTTTCGAGGGATGCTATGAATATAGATGGATTGGGGCCACAGATAATCTCTATGCTTTTAGATAACCGGTTCATTAACGATGCAGGGGATTTGTATCTTTTAAAGGACAAAAAAGAAGAATTGGAAAAAGTAGAAAGAATGGGAGAAAAGTCTGTAGACAATTTGATTAGGGCTATTGAAAATTCTAAAGAAAACTCTCTTGACAGGCTTATATTTGCTTTGGGAATAAGAATGATCGGGCAAAGAGCATCGAAACTTTTGGCAAGTGCTTTTGGCAATATGGATAGAATCATAGAAGCTACATATGATGATTTGGTAAAGGTAGAAGAAATAGGAGACAAAATGTCATTGAGTATTGTATCTTTTTTTAAAGAAGAACGGAATATTACGCTTATTGAAAAATTAAAAAAATTAGATATAAACATGGAAGCGGAAAGAAAAGAAATAATTGAAAAGGAACAGTTTTTGGGTAAAACTTTTGTACTGACGGGGACTTTGTCTGAATTTAAACGTGATGATGCAAAAGAAATAATAGAAAGTTATGGAGGGAAAGTATCCGGCAGCGTCAGCAAAAAAACAGATTATGTTTTGGCCGGAGCGGAAGCAGGGTCAAAACTTCAAAAAGCAAATGATTTAGGAATAGAAGTGATAGGTGAGGATACCTTTAAAGAATGGATTGGAAGGTGGTGAAGAGATGGATAAAACCTATGTAGATTATCTGTGTTCGTTATCAAAGCTTGAATTTGATGAAGAAGAATATGATGGGTTAATAGCAAAGCTTAAACTGTTCAGTAAATATGCCGAAAAATTGGCGAGTATTGAAACGGAAAATATTGAGCCTTTGGTTAATGTTAACGGGACAATTAATGTAATGAGACAAGATATTGTAAAACCCTCTCTTGATAGGGATATAATTTTAGGCAATGCGCCCGAAAAAATGTACGGTTGCATAAAAGTTAACAAAATAATTGAATAATGCAAAGGAAGGTGGGCTATGTGAATTTATATGACTTAACCCTGCATGAAGCACATGAGAAAATTTCAAAAAAGGAAATAAGTTCTAAGGAATTGTTAGACGTTACATTTCGCAGAATTGATGATATTGAAAATAAAGTGAACTCATATATAACATTATCTAAAGATAAAGCATACAGAGATGCAGAAGTAATAGATGCAAAGATAGCAAAAGGTGAAAAAATAAGTGATCTGGCGGGAATACCCATGGCAGTTAAAGATAACATATGTACAAAGGATGTAAGGACGACTTGCGGTTCAAAAATGCTGGAAAGCTTTGTGCCCCCTTATAACGGGGAAGCTTACGAAAGGCTGCTTAAGGAAGGGGCTGTTATGATAGGTAAGACCAACATGGATGAGTTCGCCATGGGAAGCACAACAGAAAACTCCTATTATAAATTAACAAAAAACCCATGGAATCTAAAAATGGTTCCGGGAGGTTCCAGCGGTGGTTCAGCAGCAGCAGTTGCATCAGGGGAGGCCTTTTATGCTCTGGGTTCGGACACCGGCGGTTCGATAAGGCAACCTGCAACTTTTTGTGGCGTTGTGGGCTTCAAACCTACTTACGGGGCGGTTTCGCGTTATGGCACTGTTGCTTATGCACCTTCACTTGAACAAGTAGGGGTACTTACAAAAGATGTTTCAGATTGTGCAATCATTTTAAACCATTTATATGGGTACGATGAAAAAGATTCTACTACCTTGAATGTTAAACATGATAATTTTAAAAATGTATTGAAAGAAGACATAAAGGATTTAAGAATAGGTCTGCCAAAAGAACTCTATAGTGATGGAATCGACAGTGAAGTAAAGGATTCTATAAAAAGGGCTTTAAAAGTTTTAGAAAGTATGGGTGCTTATATAGAGGAGACAAATTTACCACATTCCGAATACGCTTTGCCCGTATATTATATAGTTGCATTATCGGAAGCAAGTTCGAGCTTAGCCAGATTTGATGGTATAAGATATGGATTCAAAGCTGACGAGTATAAGGATATAGATGATATGTACATAAAAAGCAGAAGCGGGGGCTTTGGGAAGGAAGCCAAACAAAGGATTATTTTTGGCACCCATGCTTTGATAGATAGTAATTATGCATCTTATTATGATAAAGCTCTTAGGGTAAGGAGATTGATTAAGGAAGATTATGATAGGGCTTTTAAAAAATATGATTTACTGATAACACCTACATATCCGACGGCAGCATTTAAAATAGGTGAAGAAAGTAATGAGTTAGCATTATATATGGCTGATCTCTGTACTGTACCTGTTAATGTTGCAGGTGTTCCCGCAATGTCCGTACCGTGCGGATTTACCGATGCGGGCATGCCTATGGGAATGCAGATAATCGGTAAACATTTAGGCGAGGCTAAAATAATCAGAGCGGCTTATGCATACGAAAAAGGTACAAATCATTCAAAAAAAAGGCCAAGTTTATAAATCTTTATAGGTGGTGAAAAAAGTGAATTACGAAACAGTTATAGGTCTTGAAGTTCATGTTGAACTAAGCACACAAAGCAAAGCTTTTTGTGGTTGCAAAAATGAATTTGGTGCTGAAGTGAATACAAATTGCTGCCCCGTGTGTTTGGGGTATCCCGGGGCTTTGCCGGTTTTAAATGAAAAAGTAGTAGAGTATGCCATAAAAGCAGGACTTGCATTAAATTGTGAAATATCTTTATATAGTAAAACCGATCGGAAGAACTATTTTTATCCGGATCTTCCCAAGGCTTATCAGATATCGCAATATGATATTCCCATTTGTAAAAATGGTTTTATTGAAATAAATGTAGATGGGAAAATAAGAAATATAGGTATCACAAGAATACACATTGAGGAAGATGCAGGTAAACTTATTCACGGCACCGGTGAAGAGGATTATTCTTTGATAGATTTTAATAGGGCAGGAGTACCTTTAATTGAAATAGTGTCTGAACCGGATATAAAAAGTCCAAAAGAGGCACGCTTATACCTGGAAAAAATAAAAAATCTTCTTGAATTTATAGGCGTATCAGATTGTAAAATGCAAGAAGGTTCCTTAAGATGTGATGCCAATATTTCTGTAAAGCTTATAGATGATATAAAATTCGGTGTTAAATCTGAAATAAAAAATATGAATTCTATGAAAGCTTTAGAGAAGGCTTTGGAATATGAGGAAATCAGACATAAGGGTATTTTGTATAAGGGTGAGAAAATTATCCCCGAGACCAGAAGATGGGATGATGATGAATCCGTTACAATATCCATGAGAGCTAAAGATAAAACTTATGATTACAGGTGTTTTCCGGAATCGGACTTAGTGCCTATTGTATTGAATAAAGAAATGATTTTAGAAATAAAAAAAAGCTTACCGGAGTTGCCGGATAAAAAGAAGATAAGATTTATGAAGGAATACGGGCTTCCAGAGTATGATGCATCAGTATTGACTCTGACTAAAGATATTTCGGTTTTTTTTGAAAAATGTGCAAAAGGGCATAGGAATCCAAAAGCCATAAGTAATTGGGTCATGGGTGAGGTTCTTAGGGTGCTTAAGGAAAACGAAATGGAAATCAGCGAAATAAGTTTTCCTCCGGAATATCTGAGTGAACTGGTAAATCTTATTGATGACGGACGGCTTAGCAGCAGCGGAGCAAAGGAAGTTTTTGAGGAAATGTATAAGACGGGCAAAGAACCAAAAGTTTTATTAAAAGAGCTGGGTTTACAACAAATAAGTGATAAGGATGCAATGGAAGAATTGGTGGTAAAAATATATGAACAAAATCAAAAGTCCGTAGAAGATTACAGAAACGGAAAAACCAACGCCTTGGCATATCTGGTAGGCCAGGCAATGAAAGCCTCAAAAGGAAAAGCAAATCCCCAGATAATAAGCGCTATGCTTAAGGAAAAATTGGAAGCATAAAGAATTAATAATAACAAATATTGAAACCTTCAAGACTTTAATATGTTTTGTGGGTTTTTTTATATGCAAGTTAAACAGAATTATCAAATAAATCTTGATTTCGCCTGTTGCAGTGGAGGGGCTCCGCTTCTCCAGAGACCAATAACCTTGTAACTCGGCAATCGCATCAAATACAATAATCTGTTATTACAGATAACTATGGTGTGAATTGTAACCAGATTATGTGGATATTAAAACATGTTGATATTTCAAAGGAAATAGTTTAATATTTGGGAAGAGGATAAACTATAAAAATTTATGGCACAATTTGTGCTAAAGAGAGGGAGATGAATTTATGAAAAAAATCTTCACCGTGTTGCTGGTATTAGTACTTGCACTTAGCTTGGCTATTACAGGCTGTGCACCAAAAGCGCCCGCACCCGAGAAAGAGGGAGAACCCGCACCTACGGAAGCAAAGATTTTAAGAACCAATAACTCGAGTGAGCCGGGATCCTTAGACCCGCCATTGGCACAAGGAACTCACGAATCGTGGATACTTGATCACACATTTGAGGGACTTATGAAAATTGATCCCAGTTTTAAGGTTGTTCACGGTATGGCAAAAGACCATAAGATATCTGACGATAACCTAACATATACTTTTACTTTGAGGGATGATATAAAATGGTCAAATGGAGACCCCGTTACTGCATACGACTTTGAATATGCTTGGAAGAGAGCCTTGGATCCTGATATGGCATCGGATTATGCTCATCAACTATACTATCTAAAAGGCGGAGAGGCTTATAACAGCGGAGAAGGAAGTGTGGATGATGTTCAGGTTAAAGCTCTTGATGATAAGACTTTAGAATGCACATTAGAAGCTCCTACTGCTTATTTCTTAGAGCTTACTGCATTTTTTACTTTATATCCTGTTAATAAAAAAGTTGCCGAAGCAAATCCTGACTGGGCTAAAAATGCCGCAACTCACGTATCAAACGGACCTTTTGAATTAACTGAATGGGAACATAACGCAACTATAAAAATCAGAAAGAACGAGAATTACTATGACAAAGACAGCATCAATCTTGATGGCATTAATTATGATATAATCGATGATGAAAACACTGCATGGCAAAAATACGAAGGTGGAGACTATGACTTCTTATTCCCAATGCCTCAAGCAGTTGTAGCACAAATGAAAGCGGCTAATAATCCTGAGCTTGTTATAGGTAAGGAAGTTGCTGTTTACTACTACAATTTATACTCCAAAACCAAACCTTTTAACAATCAAAAAGTAAGAAAAGGCTTAGCACTTACATTGGATCGTCAAACTATAGTTGATAAAATCGCTCAAGGCGGCCAAATACCGGCAGAGGCCATTGTACCTTATGGATTGAAGGATGAGACCGGAAAGGACTTCCGTGACGGAGTTGGAAAACTTTTTGAGTATAATGTTGAAGAAGGCAAAAAACTATTTGAAGAAGGCCTAAAAGAAGAAGGCTTTAAAGTAGAAGAATTTAAAAAATTTGCTTTACTATATAACACCAGCGAAGCTCACAAGAAAATTGCTCAAGCTGCTCAAGAAATGTGGAGAGTTAATTTAGGGATTGAGATTCAACTTGAAAATGTTGATTTCCAAGTTAAATTAGACAGAGAAAAAGCAGGAGATTATGATATCTCACGTGCCGGTTGGATTGGAGACTATATGGATCCCATTACATTTATTGAATTATGGGAAACAAACTCATCCTTTAACGATGCTAAGTTCAGCAACAAAAGATATGATCAATTAGTAAAAATAGCAAAGACCAGTGGAGACCCTAAAGAACGTTTTGACGCTATGAGAGAAGCAGAAAAAATCCTTGGGGAGTATGTTCCCGTAGTACCCGTGTATTTCTATACTTTACCATATGCACAAAAACCATATGTTACAGGGGTCTATAAGCCCGCAATTAACTATCCGAAATTAATTTATGCAGATATGAATAAATAAGAAATTGGGCGAGCTTGGCTCGCCCAAACTGTATGCAATATAATAACTGCCCTACTTTTACAACGAAGGAGAGAAAAGATGAAAAAGTATCTTTTAAAACGGCTTGTTATGTCTATTATTACTTTATGGGTAATAATAACCGTTACTTTTTTCCTGATGCATTCCATTCCCGGAAATCCTTTCAGGAAAGAAGGTAAGATGCCAGCAGCAGTTTATGCAAATCTTTTGAAGAAATATGGATTAGATAAACCACTGCCGGAGCAGTATTTAATATATTTGAAAAATCTTCTTAAAGGAGATTTTGGGGACTCAATGAAATCAAAAGTAGAAACGGTAAACGACATGATTAAAAGAGGGTTCCCTATTTCAGCCTATTTAGGTTTGGAAGCTCTTTTTATTGCATTGATTTTCGGCCCTGCATTAGGTGCTTTAGCAGCATTATATCAAAATAAGATTCCAGATTATATATCAATGATTATAGCAATAGTCGGAATTTCCGTGCCAAGCTTTATAATGGGCACGGTGCTGATACAGTTTGTTGCAAAAAAGGTTGCCTGGCTGCCTATTGGGGGTTGGGGTGAGTTTAGAC
>LSQX01110476.1_pt1 | contig 14611 bp, 12 predicted proteins | sample 654561 | NCBI WGS metagenome assembly LSQX01 (sample SAMN04489861, study PRJNA283612) | anaerobic digester metagenome | isolation source: 4 biogas reactors fed with cattle manure at either 37C or 55C with and... | place: Denmark: Kongens Lyngby | collected 2014
TTCGGCACCGCGCGCGATGCTCCTGCCGTGAAGGTTTCCAGAGATTGAAGCGGGAATAGCAGCCTCGCTGCACCTCGGCGCACAGCCGAACTCCCCCGGAAGGACTGAACGACCGTAGCCAGTGAGCCTGTCGCGACATCGGGACGCGAGGACGCTATCTCGACCGCCGAAGGCACCGGCCTTACCACGCGTGCGATAGTGATTGCGCTGGTGCTGGTGGTCGGCTTCACCGTTGCAGGCTGCTTCTCGGTGCTGCTGCGCTACGAAATCATCGGCACCGGCTATCTGCCGCGAGGGGGCGTGGCGCTGCTGCTGGCGCTTATCGCCGTGAATGCCGCCATCCGCGCTGCGACGCGGCTGCGGCTGAGGCCGCTGTCTTCGCAGGAGCTACTGCTGATCTTCCTGCTGCTGATGATGGTCGGGGCCATCGCGGGACAGGAGTTCGCGCAGCATTTCTACCTCAACCTGATCGGGATCGTCTACTACGCTACACCCGATATCGCGCCGCCGGAGCTTTATCTGCACGACCTCAACCCGATGCTGCTGCCCGCCAATGAGCCGATGGACCCGGTGGTGCGCTGGGCACAGGAGGGACTGCCGCCCGGGCGCTCGATGCCATGGGAGGCATGGCTGGCGCCGCTGGCTGTCTGGACACCGTTCTTCCTGGCCGTCTACTTCATGGTGCTGTGCTTTGCGGCGACGCTGGCGCACAGGTGGGAGGACGAGGAGCGGCTGCTCTACCCGCTGGTCGAGGTGCCGATGGAGGCGGTGAAGGGGGAGCCCGCTTCGCTGGCGCCGGTACTGCGCTCGCCGATGATGTGGGTCGCCTTCTCGATCCCGTGCATCCTCTACACGCTCAACGGCCTACACGGGTACTGGCCCGCGATGCCCTTCCTCGATCTCGAACCGCGGCTGCAGACCCGCTTCTCCGGCCCCTGGTCGGCCTTCAACGGCATCCTGCTCTTCATCCGCTTCGACATGATAGGCATCGCCTACCTGCTCTCGGGCGAGGTCGGCTTCTCGCTGTGGTTCTTCTACTTCCTGCGCCGCATCCAACAGTTCATCCGCATCTCCATCGGCGTCAATCGCAATCACTACAACTTCTTCGAGTACCAGTCGATCGGCGGCTACATCCTCCTCGCGCTCGCGCTGCTGTACTCGGCCCGCACACACCTGCGGCGGGTGTTCGCTGTCGCCTTCGGTTCGCTCAAGCGCGACCCGGACGCCTCGGATGCCCACGAGCCCTACGGCCTCGCAGTCTTCGGCTTCATCGCGGCCTTCGCGTTCATCGTGGTCTGGTGCAGCTACTTCGGCATGGACGCCATCTGGGCGGTTGTGCAATACGCGTTCTTCCCGCTGGCGGGGATGGTAGTGGCGCGCGTCATCTGCGAGGCCGGTATGCTCATCTACAGCATGCCCTTCCGCGTCAATGATGCGATCTTCGAGATCGCAGGCAGCGAGCGGGTGGGCCCGCAGAACATTACGCTGATGACCATGACGAGTTGGGCACAGATCCGCTCCAGCGCGACGCAGAACATGGCCGCGGTCTTTATGGGCTATCGGATCGGCTCCCACATGGGCGCACCGAGGCGCAACATCATCCTGCTGGCGATGGTCGCCGTGGCGCTCGCGATCCTCGCGTGTCACGTCACTGTGCCGTGGATAATCTACAACTGGGGCATTCCGAAGCTGGCCTCGTGGCCGATGGCATCGGGCCTCAACACCACCAACGCTCTCGCGCGTGCGATCCGAATTCCCGCGGCCGCTCAGGGCGAGGAGTGGATCGCGATGGCGCTGGGCGCGGCAACCACCTGGGCGCTCTTCACGCTGCGGCGAAGATTCGTCTGGTGGCCGCTGCATCCGCTGGGCTTCGTTACATGGCTCGGGTGGCCGATAGATCGCTACTGGCTGTCCATCTTCATCGGGTGGCTGCTGAAGGCGACCGTCACGAGGCTGACCGGCTTCCGGGGCTTCCACCGCCTGCGCCCGATCGCCATCGGGCTGGTGCTGGGGATGAACGTGATCTTCACGATCTGGCTGATCGTGCACCTGATCTGGGCGAATCCGGTGCCAATCATGATCGACTGAGGCCGTCCGGCGTTAGTTGTCGTCGCCACCATCTTCACTGCGTTCGCCGCCGCTGTCGCGTTTGCGACGGCCGTCATCCTGCTGGGCGCGCAGCGCGTCCTCATGCTCTTCCATCTTCTCGACCGCCTGCTTGAACTGCACCTCGCAGAGCATTTCGTAGATGCCCCCGGCGGTCGCAAGCTCCGCATGCGTCCCGCGCTCAACGATCTTCCCGTAGTCGAGCACGATGATCTCATCGGCGTTCATGACGGTCGAGAGCCGATGCGCGATCGTGAAGGTGGTGCGCCCCTGCATCAGGTGCTCCAGCGCGTCCTGGATCGCTGCCTCGGATTCTGAGTCGAGCGCCGATGTCGCCTCGTCGAGGATCAGTATGCGCGGGTTGCGCAGGATGGCGCGGGCGATAGAGATGCGCTGGCGCTGCCCTCCAGAGAGCCGGGTGCCTCGCTCGCCGACGCGCGACTCGTAGCCGTCCGTAAACTCAGTAACGAAATCATGCGCATTCGCCGCGATGGCCGCCTGTACGACCTCAGCGTCAGTGGCGTCGGGGCGGCCATACTTGATGTTGTCACGCAGCGTCCCGGCGAAGAGGAACGAGTCCTGCATGACCATGCCGATCTGCTTGCGCAGGTTCGTGATCTGCAGATCGCGCAGATCCACACCGTCAAGGAGTACACGACCGCGCGTGGGGTCGTAGAAGCGTGGTATGAGGTTGATGAGCGTGGATTTGCCGCTGCCCGAGCGGCCGACGAGTGCGGTGACAGTCCCCGGTTGGGAAGTGAGGCAGATGTCCTGCAGCACGTCCTCATTGGGGTCGTAGGAGAAGTAGACGTGGTCGAACTCCACCTCGCCGACGCAGCGGTGCAGAATCACGGGCACACGCCGCTCCTGGATATCGGGTGCGGTATCAAAGAGCTCGAAGATGCGCTCGATGGCGGCCATCGCCACCTGTATCTGCTCGTTGATCGTGACAAGCTGGATGATTGGTGAGTAGAGCATCGTCAGGTAGGCGTTGAACTGGATAAGCTCCCCGTAGGACATGCGGCCGGCGAAGAGGATCTCTCGGCCGCCGACGTAGATGACGATGACAGAGGCGACGCCGGTGACAAATGTCGAGATGACCGAGAGCCACGTCCGCGCCCTGCCGGCCTTGACGTTGAGTTCGATTATCTCGCGCACCTCATGGACGAAGCGGCGGGCCTCGCTGCGTTCGCGCGTGAACGCCTTGATGACGCGAATGCCGGAGATGGCGTCGTTGAGGCGCCCCGAGATCTCGGAGAACTGCTCGCGGGCCTCTGTCGAGGCAGTGCGGATCACAGGCCGCCACGCGAGGAAGTTGAAGACGTAGAGCGGGAGGATGCCGATGGCGATCAGCCCGAGGCGCCAGTTGATCCAGAAGATCAGGACGATGACGAAGACGACGGTAGCGCTGTTGGTGATGATGTCAACGAGGTTGCCCGTGAGCGTCTGCTGGATGGCCTGGACGTCGTAGAGGATGCGCGTCATGATGCGGCCGGTCGAGCGCGTTTCGAAGTAGCGCATCGAGAGCCGCTGCAGGTGCCGGTAGAGCTGCTGTCGAATGTCGAAGACCACGCGGTTGCCGATGACTACCATGATCATCGAGCGGACGTAGCTGACGATGGCGATGGCGAGGCGCAGGCCCATCAGGCCGCCGCAGACGGCCAGCACCAGGGCCCACAGCTCGGTCTGCAGGGACTGCTGGGCGGCGGGTTCGAGGGCGTGGTAGTTGGAGAGCTGGCTGTCTACCAGCAAGCGGGTGAAGTAAGGCGGCACCATCCCCAGGCCTGTAGTGACGAAGACGAGGAAGATGGCGAAGATAAGCCCCGCGCGGTAGCGGGCGGCAAACTGGAGCAGCCTGAGGAAAAGGTCCATGAATGCGACGCTGCCTCTGCCGGTGAGCTGAGCGCCTCGACGAGCAATTTACCCCGCTACGCCGCCGTTGTCAAACTGCAGCAGTTGATGGGGTGCTCCGCCGTCCGTCCCTGACGCGATAATGAACGGCCGCACATACGACCATAGCTGGGCGTTTATCCGCTTCTGCTGCTGTGCATGCCGGCAGCATATGCGATGCACATTCGCAATCTCGCCCAGGCAAACGATGTGAGCGAGGAAGTTATGGTGGGGATGGAGAAGCACGTCTCTCCGGCGCCGACGGGAATGCCTGGCGTCAACAGGCATAGCGTCTTCCGGTGCAGACCTGCGCAGCGGCGACTGGGAGTCCGACATCGGCCCGGGTCCTGATCCGTTTGAACGTTTCATCTTCACAGCGCGCAGTTCGCTCTAACGACGGCAGGAGGGCGCAACGATGCCAGGGCACCGATCCTTCGACAGGTCTCTTGAACTCTACGCTCGCGCGTACGAACTGATCCCCGGCGGCTCTCAGACCAACAGCAAGCGCCCCACCGCCTACGCATACGGCGCCTTCCCGATCTACGCGCAGGACGCTGAGGGAGCGCGCATCCAGGACGTGGACGGGAACTGGTACGTGGATTACATCCTCGGGCTGGGCCCCATCACCCTCGGCTACTGCTATCCGGAAGTTGACGACGCAATCCGCGAGCAACTCGGCCGCGGGATCATCTACGGCCTGCTCAGCCCGCTGGAGGTCGAGGTGGCCGAACGGGTCTGCGAGATGGTCCCCTGCGCGGAGATGGTGCGCTTCCTCAAGGGCGGGGCGGAGGTCACCGGCGCGGCCGCTCGCATCGCCCGCGCATGCACCGGCCGCGAGGTGATCCTCAACAACGGTTACCGGGGCTGGGTGGACGGCTGGGGGGCGCAGTATTCAGGGCCGGAGAAGGGCGTGCCCGGATGCCTCGCGGGCGTCATAGATGGCTGGGATCGCTACGACCTCGGCAGCCTCGAGGCGAAGCTGCAGGAGCACGAGGGGCAGGTTGCGATGGTCAGTATTGACCCCGCCAGCGGCGGCTCCACGGTTCCGGAGGGATTCCATCAGGGCGTCCGCGAACTATGTGACAGATACGGCGCGCTGCTGATGTACGACGAGATCGTCACCGGCTTCCGCATGGCCGCGGGCGGCGGGCAGGAGTACTTCGGCGTCACGCCTGATCTGGCATGTTTCGCCAAGGGTGCTGCCAACGGGATGCCGCTGGGGATCGTCTGCGGGCGCGCGGAGATCATGCGCAAAGCGATAGATGATGTGACGATCAGCGTGACCTACGGCGGCGAGGCGCTGTCTCTGGCGGCGGGTAAGGCCGCGATGGACGTCTATCGCGCCGAACCGGTCTTCGACACCATCTGGGCGACCGGCGAGCGCCTGATGCAGGGCTTCGAGGAGCTTGGTGAGAAGCACGGCGTGCCGCTGCACTGCCACGGCTACGCACCGATGAGCAGCCAGACGATTGACTACGAGGACAAGGAACTCGCGCGCGATGTCTGGACGCTGCTTCTGCAGGAGATGGCGCAGCGGGGCGTGCTGCTGCGGCGCGGCGGGCTGCTGTTCATCACCTACTCCCACGGTGAGGCCGAGGTGGAGGAGACGCTGCACGCGCTTGATGCAAGTCTCGCGGTCATCGCCGAGGCGGTTGATGATGGAACCGTGAAGAAGCGGCTGCGCGTTACCGACGTACAGGAGAGCTTCCGCAGCTTCACCTGAGACGCAGGTTGCGTTCCGGTTCGACGGCAAGTCCAAGTGACGCGGAGGGAGCTACACAGATGCATCTGCTGATAACAGGTGGCGCGGGGTTCATCGGCTGCAACTTCGTTCGGCACGTCCTCGCCGAGCGCGAGGACTGGCGCGTGCGGGTGTTGGACAAGCTGACCTACGCCGGAAGCCTCGACAACCTCGCCGACGTCATGGACGACCCTCGGTTCGAGTTCATGCATGGCGACATCTGCGATCGGGAGATGGCCGAGGCCGCGATGGATGGCGTGGACGCGGTGGTGCACCTTGCCGCCGAGAGTCACGTGGATCGCTCGATCATCTCCGCCGAGGCTGCAGTGCAAACCAACTTCGTCGGGAGCTTTCGTATCTTCGAAGCGGCACGAGCGGCGGGGACAGGTCGTGTGTTGCATGTGTCCACAGACGAAGTCTACGGCGCCTGCTTTGGCGACCCGTTCGAAGAGGATGACCCGCTGACGCCGCGCAACCCCTACTCGGCCACCAAGGCCGGCGCAGATCGGCTCGCGCACTCCTACTACATCACCTACGACATGCCCGTGGTGATCGCGCGCCCGTCGAACAACTACGGGCCGTGGCAGTATCCGGAGAAGCTGATCCCGTTCTTCACCTGGCGCGCGCTTAATGACGAGCATCTGCCGGTCTACGGCGACGGGATGCAGATCCGCGACTGGCTGCACGTGGAGGACCACTGCCGGGCGCTGCTGCTTCTGCTCGAGGAGGGTGAGGCGGGCGAAGCGTACAACGTGCATGGCGACAATGAGCGCCCGAACATGGAGACGATCCGCCTGATCCTCGACGAACTTGGCAAGCCCGAGAGCTTGATCCGCCACGTGGAGGACCGGCCCGGGCATGATGTGCGTTATGCGATGGACGCCACGAAGATCCGGGCGCTGGGCTGGGAGCCGCAGATCGAGTGGGAGCAGGGCATCCGCAAGAGCGTGCGGTGGTTCGCCGAGCATGTTGACTGGATGCGAAGCTCAGTCGCGCGCGGCAAGGCCTACTTCGACGAGTGGTATGCGGGGCGCTGAGGGGGCAGGCGGCGCGTGCGCTTGTCGTTCCGTGGCACGCACACTCCTGTGCGTGCGTCGTAAGCCGTTGTCGTATGCCGTTGTGTCCCTCGCGCCCGGGCGTGGTTCGGCCCTGCGCTTCGTACGGTACGACCCACGGCGAGGGCGCCCGTGGCACATGTCTGCCCGGAGCTGTCGTAAGCCGTTACTAACAACTACCAGCTAACAACTGCCCCCGGGGTCACCGGCCGATCGACCACCAGCACTCCTGGTCCGAGCACGGAACGGCGCTCGGGACAAGCCGCTTCACGTGGCCGTCGAGGAAGAGGTAGTTGCAGCCGTCGTTGTGGCGCGTTGCGGCGGCATCGCTGCGCACGAAGCCGTGCTGCTGCGTGCCAAGGTAGCTCAGCGAATAGTCGCCGGTGTAATCCGTGAGCAGGATGACCGTGGATGGGTGCTGGATGTCGCGCATCGAGTGCCCCGGCGGCGGTTCGGCGTCGGTTCCGAGGTCGTTGTCCCAGTGGACGTGGTTGATCGCGTAGCCGGCGTCCTGGTCGTAGTCCGGCCACGTGGCGTCGAAGCTGTCAAGCCGCGCGGCGGTGGGGCAGACGTAGACCTGCACGTTGTTGACATACGGGTAGACCATCAGCCGCCACGTCCACGTTGGAGCCGTGCCCTCAGGCGCGCCGCCCAGTGTCAGGTCATCCCATGGCAGGCGGTGGTGGGATTCGGAGTACATGGCGATGGCCATGCCAAGCTGCCGCATGTTGGACATGCAGGCGACCTCGCGCGCCTTCTCACGAGCGCGCGCGAAGGTCGGGAACATCATCGCCGCGAGGATCGCGATGATCGCGATGACAACGAGCAGTTCGATGAGGCTGAAGCCGCCGCGGGACATGAGAGACCTCTTCAGTCGAAGATTGCTGTGCATGGTGCGCGTCCTTCGGGAGTAAGAGATAATGTGCGGGTCCTGCCGCCCCCTCGTATCTGAGTTCGCCATGACGCCGCGTGATACCTTTGACGAGCACAGGACCCCGGTACGCCTGCGGCGAATCAGGCACTAACGCTGTAGATCGATGGAGGTCGGAGATGCGACTGCATATTCGAACACCGCTTATTGTGGCGTCAATGGTGCTGTTGACGTTCGCCTGCGCGAGCGCCGTGGAGATCACCGTCAGCACTGACCCGCCGTATGAGGCAGCGAACCTGGCGCAGAATCCTGGGGTCGAGGAGGGGGCGGATGGCGATCCTGCCATCTGGAATCTGAGCACCGCGGTGCCGGCGAACTTCACGGTCGGCAGGGCCGAAGAGGGCGAGGGGCGCAACGGCACTCGCGCGCTTCACATGATCGCGCACGACGACGTCATGTCCGGCTACTGGTATCAGTCGGTGCCCGTGGAGCCAGGTGATTACGTCTTCCGCGGCTGGTATCGCACCACCGGCGGGAGGATGCTGATGTATGCGCACGGTCGCAACACGGAGATCGTGCCTCCGGTGGGCGTGGATGCTCGGGCCTTCCATGGCAGTTCCATCGCCAGCTTTCTTGTGCCCGTGTTCATCCCCCATGAGGCGCTGACGGGGCCCGATCCGGACACCTACTACCCGTTTTCAGTCCTCGCCACGGTGCCTGAGGGGCTGGAGCAGATAACGCTCAGCATGGGGATGTACTTCACGCCGGGCGAGGCATGGTTCGACGACATCTGGTTCGGGCCAGCGGAGCTTGACCTGACGGTGCGCGTCACTGGTGAGGGGCAGCAGATCGCGTCCCTGACGGTACTGCGGGAGGGCGTTGAGGCGCCGGTGTATCGCTCTGCCGACGATCCCGCCTGCCCCGCCGGACAGCCGTTGCCCGATCCGTTCGAGGTGACCATCGAGGGCGTGGACATGCGAGGGACTTACACGATCGTTGCAGAGACTACCGCGGGAGAAGAACATCGTGTCCTCTTCCCCGGGGAGGCGCAATAGCATGAAGAGGCTACTGATCATTGTCGCACTCCTCGCACTCTCCGTGCCGGGTGTGCTGGCACAGCAGTTGCAGGCCGGCAACATCGCCCTGCATTGGGACGCGGCGAGCGAGACGCTGCAGGCGACTTCGGCGTATGATCCGCAGCTTTTGAGCGGACTTGCGCTACAGTTCACGGACGGCCGCACTCAGCAGCCGCTGCCGCTTGAGGTCGAGAGCGTCGCGCCTGAGGGCGAGGCGCTGGCGATCCGCTACGCTACTGAGCGGCCGCTTCAGGTCAGCGCGACCTGCAGCATGCTCCGCGAGGGGCTGATAGTGCAGGCGACAGTGCAGAACGACGGCGCGCAGCAGGAGTGGATCGCGGTCGCTCTGAGCGCCACGATCAGCAGCAGCGACGGCCTGAGCGTCTTCGACGGCCGCAACGTGGCGGTTGAGCCGCAGGAGCGGTTCGGCGAGGACGAGTTCATGGGCCGCCTGCAGATCAGCTCGGCATGGAACGCCGACGCGAGCATCGGCCTGGGGTTGGCTTCGACGGAGCTTCGCTCGTGGTTCGATCACTACTATCTGCCGCCGGAGGGCGATGCTCCCGCCACGCTGACGACGACCACGCAGCTTGTGCTGGAGCCGGGGCAGAGCGACAGCGTGAGCTTTTGGGCGGCATCACGCCCCGGCGAGTGGGGCTTCTACGAGTCGCTGGACGCCTGCTACGCCACGTGGCCGGAGCTTTACCGCCGCGGCGCGAATGTTGACCCACGCGTGGACTACGGCGGCGCGCAGTATCGCGTCTGGCCGAACGCAACTGAGTGGTCGGCTGAGATATGCCGGCGGCTCTACGCGGGCTGGGAGTGGTGCTACGCGCCCTTCAGGCGCACCGGTGACATCGTTGGCCGCGAGCGCTTTTGGGACTACGAGCCCGCGCGCGAGCCGACGGGCGTCCGCGCTATGCCTCGCGAGGAATACCTGCAGTGGCGGCGGGAGCGTTTCGCTGCCGGGCAGGCGACCGGCGTGGTAATGGGCTTCTACGTGCCCTCGCAGGTCTGGTGTGAGGAGCAGCTTGCGCGCGAGGTCTACCCCGATGCGCTGATTGAGGACCCGACCACGCGCACACTCTTCACGACGCCGTGGGTGACGGGGCATGACAACGAGCGCCTGGTCTTCCCGTACAGGACCAGCTTCGGCGATCAGAGCCGCATAGACATGGCCGAGGTGGTCGAGGAACTGGACTTTCGCGCCTTCGCCTTCGACACCGCCGGCGGTCGTGGCAAATACCGCGGTCCGGCGCTGGCGGAGCTTGAGGGCCGGGCGTGGGATGAGAGCGGCGTCTACTGCCGCAATAACATCGCGGTCGCGCGGCTGATGCAGTTCGTGCATACGCTGCAGGTCAGCGATGGGCATGACGTGGCGGTCATCAGCAACCCGAACCCGAACTGTGCTTACACCTCCGTCCTCTACTCCGACAGCATGATGCTTGAGGGAGAACCGTGGAAGGTGGACCGCACTTACGGCGACTCGCTGCGCTGGATGGCGGGGCAGAAGACGCTGACGTGGTGGGAGGGCTACGGGCCTGATACATTCATTGACCTTGAGCAGGCAAGCGGCGAACAGATCGCGATGCTGCTACGTGGCCTTGCCGACTTCACGCTCCTGCAGAGCCTGCGCATCGGCTACATCCCGCCGCCGCACTTCACGCAGGGCTACGAGCGGCTCGTGGAGTGGCTCCCCGCGCTTACCGAGTGCGTGACGACCGGCTGGCAGCCCGTGACGGCCGCACGCGTGCCTGAGCCGATCTGGGCGACACGCTACGGCGGCGGCCTCGATACGCTGATCGCGCTCGCGCATGAAACCGCCGACACGCATGAGTTCGAGGTGGCGATACAGAACGCTCGTCTCGCCGAGGGCGCGCTGCTATTCACCGACTACGACGGCTCAGAGCGCACCAACCGGATCGCCGATGGCGAGACGCGCGTGCCGCTGACAATGCCGACGCGGACCCCGGTGCTTCTGCGAGCGCAGGCGGAGATCATCCCGGCCGCCGCGGTCACTGAGGCGACCGTCAGCGCTGACCACGGCGTAAGTGAGGGCGTCCTACGCATCAGCCTCAGTGGCGATGGAGCGGTGACGATCCGCCCGCGCGTTCCGGCGGAGTTGCAGGTCGCCTCAGCGAGATTCGCGGGGGCCGCCTGTGCGGTGACAGGTGACGCGATCGCGCTGGACCTCGATGGTCAGGGCGAGCTTGAGGTGCGCCTGACATCGGCGGTCTTCGGTCCGAATGACGAGGCGCTGCTGGACTTCCCGTTCGCCGAGGCCACCGGGCCCACCAGCACGATCTATCTCGCCGCCGATGCGGGCGCTACTGAGCAGTACCTGGCCGCGCGCCTGCAGACCTACTTTCGCTACTGGTTTGACCGCATCGAGGGCGGCGACGCGGTGACTATCCCGGTTGAGACAGGTGCGCCGGCCGCGGGGAACGCGGTCGTGATTCGCGTGGCTGCCGGTGAGCCACGCGTGCAGGTGGAGGGCGATACGCTCTTCATCGAGGCCCAGACGGACGAGCAGCTATCGGCGATCTTCTTCCGCTATCTCCGGGCGCTGGATACGAAGTACTGGACGCCGGAGTTGGGCGTGGGCGCTAGTTGGCTCCGCCGCGCAACGGGTGACAAGCAGTGGCTGGAGTGGCCTGAGGAGGAGTAGCGCCAGGAGTGGCTGCTACGAACAAGACGCCGGTGTGCGAACCACTCGCACACCGGCGTCGCTCTTTGCCTGCATCAGCCTCGCATCACTCAGAACTCCGGCACCGCCATGTCGCGCTCGCCGGTATCGGCGGCCTTCTGCGCCGCCAGCACCGCCATCTGCGAGCGCAGAACCTCGTCCTGCGGCAGGAAGCGCTCGGTACCGTGCTCGAGGTGTGACGCGAAGTCCTCAAAGGGCGAGGAGAATGGCAGGCTGGCGTTGGCCGCGATCTCGGTGTCCTGTCCGCCCGAGGGGCGGTGCAGCAGGCGGCCGCTCTCGACCGCGAGGTAGCCGTCCGTGCCGGTGACGTAGAACTGCCAGCTTCGGCCGGGCATATAGGATACATCGGCCATCACGCGCGGGCCGCCGGTCATCGTCATCATGCACTGCGCGCCCACCTGGAAGTGCGGAACCTCCGGCAGCGACGCGTTCCACGCTTCGGCGGCGACGACGCTCTCAAACTCTCGCCCGGTGCAGTAGCGCAGCATGTCGGCGCCGTGGATCCAGATGTCGTTGATGCTGCCGCCATGCTTGCCCTCCTCGAAGTACCACGCCGGGCGCGTGGTACCGTAGCCGAGAGGATGCTGGCCGAATGCGGTGGCCGCGAGGAACTCGCCCAGCAGCCCGTCGTGCATAAGGTCGTGCATCGTCTGATACGGTGCGCCGAAGCGCATCGAAAGCTGCATCGAGACCTCGAGGTCTCTCTCGTCGCAGAGGCGCTTGATCTGCTGAAGCTCCTCGATCGAGGTGCACATTGGCTTGTCGCAGATCACGTGCTTGCCGGCCTCAAGGGCCTTGATGATGACCGAGCCGCGCTTGCTGTAGTACTCGGCGGTGGCAACTACGTCGAATTCCACGTCGTTGAGCAGATCGTCGAAGGTCGCATGGGTGCGTTCTACTTCGGCGCGTTCGAGGATAGACAGATCATCGTCGGACTCCTCGACAACGCCGACAAGTTCGCAGTAGTCAAGCTCCCGAGCCTTGGCGATGAAGCTCAGGATATGTCCGTGCCTGAAACCGACAGCGGCGACTCGCAGTGGCATTAGCGTCCCTCCAATGTGGCTGCTTGAGGTGCGCGAGTTGCTTCTCCCCGCATCTGCCCGACACCTGCCTGCGGCGGCAGGAGAGTATGCGCCGATGGCGTATCTATCAATGTAACGCTGCGATCACATGACACTGACGGAGGACGACCGATGGCGGTGGAGATGGTCAGGCTGAACGTGCAGGGCATGAGTTGCGAGCATTGCGCCTGTCGAGTGGAGCGGGCGCTGGAGGAGCTTGAGGGCGTCGCGGGCGTGCAGGTCGATCTTCAGGCGCAGACGGCGACCGTCGCCATGGGGGAGCGAAAGCCATCAACGGAGGAGATGATCGCTGCCGTTGAGGCGGTCGGCTACAAGGCTTCGGTGGCGGAGTAGGCCGGGCAACTTACTCCCGCGATGCGCATCTGTCCTCCATCACGATGTAGCCGGTGTCTGTCATGCCGAGGCGGCGGTAGGCGGCCACCGCGGGCATGTTGCTCTCCAGCACGTAGAGACGCAGTGCCGCCGCGGAGGCATCATGCGCGCGATCGCGGATATGCCGGTAGATTGAGGAGAAGACGCCCCGCCGTCGCCACTGGGGTACCACGTAGATGCTCTGCAGCCACCAGTACTCGCAGCAGTTCCAGTCGCTCCACTCGCGCGTGACCAGCGCCTGGCCGATCAGCCCCTCATCGGCCTCGGCCACGTAGTAGACCCCCTTGTCGGGATCAGATAGCGCCGTCTGCACCGCCGCCTCGACGGTTTCGGGGTCAAGCTCAAGCCCCTCCGTCTCGCGTGCCATCTCCCAGACGAACTGGGCGATCAGGCGGAACTCCTGTGGCTGCGCCTCTCGGACGGTGACGTCGCTGTCAGCCATGTCTGACCTCTTGCGGTGCGGCCTCTGCCTCGCGCGTGGCTGATTTCGCCCATCGGGGGATGATTGCCTTCAGGTACAACAAAGCGCCCCCGTCTGTCGGCGGGGGCGCGTGAGTATCCAGGTGGATCGTTCGGCTCAGCCGAGCACCTCGGGGTTGACCGGCGACGGAAGCTCCTCACCATCGAAGAACGAGAGGATGTTGCTCACCGCCAGATCGGCCATCTCCGTGCGGGTCTCGACGGAGGCGCTGCCGAGGTGGGGGAGAAGCACGACGTTCTCCTGGTCGGCGAGACCGTCTTTCATCAGCGGCTCGTCCTCGAAGACGTCGAGGGCGGCGCCGGCGATGGTGCGGTTCTTGAGTGCCTCAACCAGCGCGACCTCATCGACCACGGGGCCGCGGGAGGCGTTGATCAGGTAGCCATTCGGGCCGATCAGCTCAAGCTCGCGCTTGCCGATCAGGTGGTGGGTCTCCTCCATCAGCGGCACATGCAGGCTGACGAAGTCGGAGCCCTCAAGCACCTCATCCATCTCGACCCTCTTCGCGTTGAGAAGCTGCTCCGCCACCGGCGGCAGCGGGTACTCGTCGCAGTAGAGGATGTTCATGTTGAAGCCGACGGCGCGGCGCGCGACTGCCTGGCCGATTTGGCCCATGCCGATGATACCGAGGGTCTTGCCGCAGACATCCGAGCCGAGCAGTAGCATCGGCGCCCAGCCGACGTACTTGCCCGCGCGCATGAACGAGTCGCCCTCGACGACGCGGCGGGCGATCGACATCAGCAGCGACCACGTCAGGTCGGCGGTGGTCTCCGTGAGCACGCCCGGCGTGTTCGTCACAACAACGCCGCGCTTTGTGGCTTCATCAACATCAATGTTGTTGTAGCCGACGGCGTAGTTCGCGACGACCTTGAGTTTCGGCGCCGCATCGAAGAGCTCGGCGTCGATCGTGTCGGTCAGGAGACAGAGGAGGCCGTCAACGTCCTTCACCGCCTCCAGCAGTTCCTCTCGCTCGAGCACCCGGTCGTGCGGGTTCACCGAGTATTCTACCTTCCCCTCGAAGCGATCGAGGGCGCTCTGGGGCAGTTGGCGGGTCACGTAGACTTTCCTCACGTCTGTCACACCCTTGCTGATTTTTTTGCGGGCGACCGAGGCGCAGGTCGTGCGCCCGGCTCCCGCGGGGCCTCTCCGCTAGTCGTTGATGCTCCCAAGTTAGGTCGGCGAAAACTCAGTATATCGGACGTGCAGGGGGTGGTCAAGCGCTTTTCAGCGCGT